>JAEIGA010004470.1_pt1 | contig 21645 bp, 18 predicted proteins | sample 9270691 | NCBI WGS metagenome assembly JAEIGA01 (sample SAMN17057246, study PRJNA624740) | gut metagenome | biome: biome; isolation source: fecal sample | host: Bos grunniens | place: China: Xizang | collected 2019 | reverse complement strand
TGTTGTAGTTCGTTTATTATCTATGGTATTGCAAGGAAAACATGAGTAAATATTGAAGCCTCGCATTATGCCACCCCTAACGGGGTTCCAATATATATTTCCTCTTTCCCGGGGTTACGCTGCTGCGCAGCTCCACCGCCGTGCTACCCTATTCCGCCCCTCGCCGGGGCTCTCAAATTCCGTTCGCTGCGCTCACATCAATGAGCCCCACAAATTGTAATTTGTGGGGCAATCAACTAAAAACGTGAACAGGGCGAATTCGCAAATCCGGCTTATTCGTCGTCGTGGCGCTTAACGGAATCGATGAGCGGGCGGTAGGAGGGGAGCTTCCAATCGTGGTACACGGCAACCATGCGCACAATGAACACAATGGCGGTGCAGGCTATGTAAGAGACGCTGTAGGGGCACTTTAGCCACATCAGCAGCACAAAGACGGCGCTGCCCGCAAAGGCGGCTGTAGCGTAAATCTCGCCGGGGCGGAACACATAGGGCACATTGCCCGTCAGCACATCTCGCAGGGCACCACCGGCTACACCGGTGCACACACCCATGGCCACACAAATGGCGGGGTCGCACCCAATCCAATAGGCCTTCGCGGTACCCAGCAGGGTAAAGAAGGCCATGGCAAAGGCGTCTGCCACACGAATCGTACCCACAGGGGGCTTGATAAAACGCGTTACAAAAAACACAACAAACGAGGTAACAATGGCTTGGTAGAAGAAATCCACATCGCCACCGGACATCCAGAAGATGGTGACGGGGGAGCCATTGGGGCGCTGCATGCCGGAGAGCAGTATATCTCGCACCGTACCGCCACCCAGCGAGGCAATGGTGCCGCAGGCGACGATACCGAACATATCCATACGCACACGGCTAGAGGCAGAGGCACCGGCAATGGCGCCTACAATGGTGGCAAAGGTACAGCAGAGGTAAAAGAGCAAGTGCTCGTCAAAGTTCTTAACCTCCTGCAGCGTTTGAGAGAGCATCGTTTATTTGGATTGTATGATTCTGGCACACATCACAAAGAGAATCAACAGCAACAGCAGCGGCCAACCATACACCAGCATCGCCACAAACAAGCCAACCAGAATCGTGATGACCAGCCCCATCAGCAACAGCGTTAAAGGAGACAACCCGCTAAGCATCTGCAGCAGCGGTCCGCGGTTCTTCTTTTTCTCAGTCTCCTCGCGCAAATCGGTATGCGCCAAGGGGCGCCAGGTTTGAGACTCCTCCGGGCGCACCCAGGTGTTGCCGTCAATTTCCCCCTGAGCACGCAGGCTCAGAAGCTCCTGCCCCGTTACGGGGCCGAGCTTCTCGCCATCATGGTCGTAATAGAACTTGCGTGCCATTAGTGAGTTAAGTTGTTATATATCAAGCATGAATTGCGCGACCCTCGGCAGCCAACACGGCCTCGTGAATGGCCTCACTCAGCGTGGGGTGAGCATAAATCATGGCATTGAGGTCCTCCAGAGTCAGCTCACTGTTCATGGCCAGCTCGGGGTGGGCAATCATCTCGGTAGCAGCCTCGCCCACAATGTGAGCACCCAGCAGCTCGCCGTGCTCCTTGCCGAAGAGCAGCTTCACAAAGCCCTCGGTCTCGCCGGAGGCAACGGCCTTGCCAATGGCTTGGAAGGCAAACTTGCCCACGGTGTACTCCACACCGGCTTCCTTCAGCTCGCGCTCGCGCTTGCCCACACTGGCCACCTGCGGGTGGCAGTAAGTGCAGCCGGGTACCAAGGTGGCCTGCTGCGGGGTGTGCCCCTCCACAAACATGCCTTCCACGGCCTGCTCGGCCTCAAAACTGGCTGTGTGGGCCAGCATGATGCCACCAATGCAGTCGCCCACGGCATACACACCGGGAAGATTGGTGCGGTAGTGGGCATCCACCTTCACAAATCCGCGCTCGGTAAGCTCCAGCCCCTCGGCCTGCGGCACCACGGGTACCACGCCAATGGAAACCAAGCACACATCTGCCGTAATCTCCTGCACCTTACCGTTTTTGGCGGTAATGGTAGCCGTCACGCTGTCGCCGTTGTCCTGCAGGCTCTCCACCTTAGCACCGGGCATACAGGTAATGCCCTGTTTTTTGAAGGAGCGCTCAATGGCCGTGCACACATCGTTATCCTCATTGGGCAGAATGCGCGGCAGAGCCTCTACCAGCGTCACCTTAGTGCCAAAGCTGTGGTACACGTAGGAAAGCTCGGTGCCGATGGCACCGGAGCCGATGACAATCATGCTCTCCGGGCGTTTCTCCATCACCAGAGCATCCTTACTACCAATGATGGTTTTGCCGTTGAAGGGGAACACGGGCACCTCGCGGGTGCGGGCACCGGTGGCAATGAGGATGTTCTCGCCCTCAATCTCGGTCTCCGTGCCGTCCTCAGCCGTTACTACCACCTTGCCGGGGGCTGCAATGCGAGCCGTGCCGGTTACACCCGTGATTTTGTTCTTTTTGAAAAGGAAAGAAATACCATTGGAAAGGCGCTCGCTGATGGCGCGGGAGCGGGCGATAACGGCAGACCAATCAATGCTGATGTCACCACAGGTGATGCCGAACTCTGCGGCATGCTTGGCCATGGTGCCGTATACCTCGGCATTCTTCAGCAATGCCTTGGTAGGAATGCACCCCCAGTTCAGGCAGGTGCCGCCCACACGCTCTTTCTCAATGCAAACTACAGTTTTGCCGAGCTGTGCGGCTCTGATAGCACCCACGTATCCGGCCGGGCCTCCGCCGATGACAATCAAATCGTATTTCATGCCCTCATCATACCGCATCCGCACGCACGTGGCAATCATGAATTGCCGATTCCCCCGCAGCATTATGTCATGCAAAAGTTCGAGATTTAAATTTCGACATACGAATTCCGAAGGACGAATTTAAGTTTTGCTTGAATTCGGCTAGCAGATTATTCACCTCTGTGCCGTCTGCCTTGAAAATAAATTTGATGCTCATCTTATTCTTGCTTTTTTAATTAATTATGATATTTATGAGGATATGGGAATGTTTACAAAATGGAGATTACGCCGCGCTTTTCACCACTCTGAAAAACGGCAGCCCCACCACACGGCCGACGGATGCTTTTTTTTCTTGCTCATGGTTGGCTTTTTGTTGTTCCTCTTACTACTGAAATTAATTTTCGGTTAGCCGCCCGGCAGGTGGCGTTTAGCGAGGATTTTTTTTACCACCTCAGTGTTATCTGCCGTAAAAATAAATTTTATGCTCATTTTACTTGTGTTTCGTTAATTGTTTAATATAATAAAGACATGGGGAGAAGCGCAAGAAACAAACTCAGAAGCGGATTTCGAGGCATGGGAAAAAACACCCCCAACAAAACACATGACGGATGCCTTTTTGGCGTGCTCATGTTTGGCTTTTTGCTGTTCCTCCTAATAATGAAACTTATTTTCGGTTAACCCCCCAGCAGGTGGCGTTTAGCGAGGATTTTTTTTACCACCTCAGTGTTATCCGCAGTAAAAATAAGATTTACACTCATTAATTTAGTTGCTATTTGTTAAATATTATGCTAATTTACGCGTATGGGATTAATGGCAAGAAGAGCACTGCGGCGAGCCTTCCGCGGCATAAAAGAAAACAAGAACAATCAACCACATGACGGATGCCTTTTTGGCGTGCTCATGTTTGGCTTTTTGCTGTTCCTCTTAATAATGAAACTTATTTTCGGTTAACCCCCCAGCAGGTGGCGTCTGCCTTGAAAATAAGTTTGATGCTCATTTTTACTTGACTATATTAGTTAATACGGTTAAAAAAAAGCATGCTTTACGACCCCAAAAAAGACCCTTACAAAGGAAACTTCGTAGCTGGAATATACGCAGAGGTAAAGAGCTTCGTTGTTGTCACCGCTTGGGCCACGGGGATTACCCTCTTCTTAATAGCATGCATGATTGCTTGGGATAAACTTTTCAATTAACCCCCCAGCAGGTGGCGTTTGGCGAGGATTTCTACGCGGGCGGAGCAATCCTCCGGGATGAGGGCCCAGCGGTTGCCACGCTTGACGGCCACCATGGTGCGGCCTTGGAAGATGTAATCCATGAGCCGTTGGCGGTTGCGGAAGGAGGAGAGGCCGAAGCGGAGCTCAATTTATGTCATGTACGGAGGGTTTACAAAAATTCTGCTTGATGGGCCGGGAAAATTCGAGATAATAACAGTATATTGTTATTGTAAGTCTCTTCTTACCCCCTTTTTCGTCCCCTTTCCCTTATTTTAACCCATTTATATTAAACCATGAAACCTTTATACATTACAGCATGTCTTTTGGCTGCGCTGGGCTATGGTACCCATGCGCAGGAGGTCGGCGTAGGCGAGAACACCGCCCCGGCTGGTACCGAGGCGCAGGCAGAAAACCAGCCGCTAACGGTTAGCATTAGCCGCGATGATTCCTTTGCCGAGCAGGATTGTGACTTCCACATCAACTTCCAATCGCCCGTCATTAACGAGGCGGAGATAGAAACCGCCTCTACGGAGAATATCTATACCTTCACCTTCAACAGCAATGGGCAACCGGTGCCGCATGAAGCCGAGTGGTTATCTGCCAGTTGCCTCTCTCTGAAGATTACCGAAAAAACGCCGGCTATGGATTCCGTTACGCTGCGAGTGGAGCCCGGTGTACGCAGCATCGACGGCAAGGTGCACGAGGGCAAGAGCGTTTCCCTGCCCTGCTCAAACGGCATCGATGTGTTGAGCTCCGATTCTGACGACAGCCACGAGGTAGTGATTTTAGGCAGCGAATACGAAAAGGATGACGCCTTGCTGCAAGAGAGGGTGGATAGTCTCTATTTCCTCTACAAAGGCAACAAGATACCGGCCCGCGCCCGCCTAGCCACGGTGGGAGATGCCCTGAAACACTGGGAGGTGTACCGAAGCGCCTTCCGCTGGGAGATGGCCAACTCAAAAAAGGAACAGGAAAAGCTCCGTGAGCTGGACCCCGCCACCCCGCTGCCGCATACATGGATATGTGATGTACCCCTGTACCCCGATGAGGATGAGGAAGTGGAGCTGATTTTGCCTGATACCTACGCTTATCGGTATGTGTCATACAGCGAGTTCAACTTCAATTTTAAAAATCAGACACTTTACCGTCTGAGCAGCAAAACGCCGGGCTTTACCTTGACTCACGAGAGCACGGGCAACGGCGGCTTCAATATTATCCTCACCTTCACCACCCCCACACCGGTGGATGACATGGGCGCCCTCATGCAGCACCTGGAGTGGACCATCCGCGACCGCGACCACAATGATTGGGACACCCCGGTGTGGAAGGATGGCGAGCTGAGCACGGTGCTCAACGGCAAACGCATCAGCCTTCGTGTGGATGAGGAAGCCACCCGCCAACACTGCAAGACCTACACGCGCACCGATGGCAGCACCTGCACGGGCTCTTGCCGTATTGTGCTGAATGCCACGACGGAAGACCCGGAGTGCCGCTACAGTATTATTTGCAGCGGTAAATACCCGTCCATCCATGGGCAGATGAGCAAGAAAGACCTGTACGATGCAACCCCCATCGGCCCGAAAACGCCGTACATTCTCAGCGATGTCTTTAGCGGCCAGATGCTCAGCCACGGCTCCACTACCATTAATGTGGAGTACGACCACATTAAGAACGGGCAGGTGCGCCTGCACCGCATGGATTCCTCTGCCTCCAATGTGGCAAAGTTGCTGACGGCTTACGATATGTGGTATAAGCCCGGCAGATATGAAAACAACTTTACCTATGCCGATTCGGATAAGAACCGCCGCCACTCCACCGGCCGCGTGAATGATATGCAGGTGGTTCCCACAGAGCTGTTGCCGGGCGTGCTGCAAACGGTTAACTGCCCGCTGAGCGGCAGCAAGGGCGAGGTCTCCATCAACATTGCCGAGCAATTTAACGGAGCCCCGGCCAAGGGTGTTTACTTTGTGGAGATTGCGGCAGAATCTCGCTATAAGAGAGATGCCGATGCCCCCATTTACAACCAAGGCCTGGTGCAGGTAACGGACTTGGGTGTGCTGTGGAAGCTCAATGGCAAGCAGATTTTTGCCTGGGGCTATCATTTGCAAGATGGCAAGGAGGTGCAGCAAGGCAAGTTGCGCCTGCTCGATACCAAAGGCAAAGTTCTGGCTGAGGCCGACATGACTGCCGGCATTGCCCAAACGGATTTCCCGGCCGATACGCAGTTTGTGCAGCTTTGCACAGAGGATGATAGCGTGATGGTGGTGTACAACAAATACAAGCAAGAAAGCGAGGCCAACATTAATTGGAGCGACAACAGCTTGGCGGAAAATGGTATTCCGGCAGAGGAAATGTCTCACGGCCTGGTGTACTTGTTCTCGGACCGCTCGCTGTACCGCCCCGGTGAAACCGCCCACATTAAAGGCATGGTGCGCTGGGTGCGCGATAACGAGCTTTACACCCCCGAAATCCAAGAAATTAAGGCCAAGATTTATCAATCCGGAGAATTGGTGGCCGAGGAAAGCGTCACCCCGCAGCCCAATGGTAGTTTTACCTTGGATTTTACCCCGAAAAAAGTGGGCAGACACCATATCCGATTCAACGTGGTATACAAGGGCGATGCCGACAACACCAGCCCCGACCGAGCCACCTTGCTGAAGCACAACATCGATTTTGACTCTTGGTTGGCAGAAAGCACGCTGGATTCCTCTCGCAATGCTTCCCTGATTCTTGCGGTGCAGGAATACCGCCGCAATGAGTTTGAGGTGAAGAGCAGCCTCAACGTGGATGCAGAGCAACAGCAGATTACTGTAAACGCCAAGGCTACCAACTTTACCACCACCCCGGTGGCCCACGCAGAGACGGATTGGACCCTGCGCTTCTACCGCCGCAACTTCTACCCGCGCGGGTGGAAGGAATACTACTTCGGCGATTTCCGCCACGACACCTGGTGCCACTTCTATGCCTATTACATGGATGATGAGACCGCCGGCGAAAGCTTGCAGGACGTGGAGCGCGAATCCGGCACCTTGGATGCCAGGGGTGAAGAAACACGCATCTTTGAATTCCCTGAGTCGGATGAACCCGCCATGGGCTACATAATGCTGACCTCCACCGCCACCGTTACCAACGGAAATCGCCAGAGCATCAGCAGCTCGCAAAAAAAGGTTTACTACCCCACTGAGGTGATGGTGGGTATTAAAACCCCGGAAACCCTCCTGAAGGTGGGCCAAAGCGCACCGATAAGCTTGGTAGCCCTCACCCCGGAGGGCGAGCCGTGGAGCGGCACACCGCTGCAGGGCTCTATTCGCGCCGTGCGCACCAGCCACAGGGCCTACCGCTATGGTTCCTCGGCCATTGAATCCGTGCACAACGTGAAGGAGGAAGAGCAGGTGTGGGAGCAACCCGTTACCTTCGGCTCCACCCCCGCAGAGATTGAGTTCTGCCCGCAGCAGGCCGGTGAATACACCATCTTTGCAGAATGCACGGATACCAAGGGCAAAAAGACAGCATCGGTTATCACGCGCTATGTGTGGGGCGACGATGAATCCCCCTGGTATTACCACCACAATACGGGCTTGAGCTTAGTGACGGATAAAACACTGTACCAAGTGGGCGATACAGCCCATATTTTGGTGCAAACCCCGGTGGATGCCGAGGTGCTGGTAACGGTGGAGCGCGACAAGGTGCTGCGCCACTACAAGCGCACCATCACGGTGAATAATCCGGTGATTGAGGTGCCCATTGAGGCGGCGGATGCCCCGGTTGTTTATGTGGGTGTATCGCTGGTACAAAATGCGGATAAGCGCCGCAAGAACGGAGCCCCGCTGTTGAAGATGGGGGTATGCCAACTCAATATCGAGGCGGCGGATAAAAAGCTGGATGTAGCACTACAGGCCCCCACCGAGCACCTGTTGCCGGAGGATGCCTGCACCGTGAGCGGCGTGGTTAAGGATGCCGCGGGCAACCCCGTGCCGCAGGCAGAAGTAACGCTGTACGCAGAAGATGAAGGCGCCTTGCAAGTGCGTGGCTATACCCTGCCCCACCCGCACACCTATTTCTACTCTGCAGAGGGGCGTCCGCAGAACATCATTACCCAATCTGCCTTGGGCCAGCTGATTACGGAAGATATGAGTGAGCGCTACATGGGCAACAAGGGTGTGTTTGTGGGCGGTGGCGGTGGCGGCACCAGGGGTGGCAGCTCGGCCATTAGCTCGGATGAGGATGCCATGCGCCTGCGCGAAAACTTTACCCCCTGCGCCGTGTGGCTCGACAACGTAAGAACCGATGAAAACGGCTGCTTCAGTGCCACCTTCAGCAACCCGGACACCCTCACTCGCTACCGCCTGATGGCAGTGGCCGCCACGGAGGACAAGTTCGGCTCAGCCAAAACGAGCTACCATGTCACCAAACCGGTGATGCTGGAGCCCATTGCCCCCATGGGAGCCACGGAGGGAGACCTGCTACACCTGCCCGTTACGGTGAGCATGCTGCCCAACCAACTGGAGCAGGCAGCCAACGGTGCTGCCGTGGAGTGGAAGGTGCGCCTGAGCGGCACCAATGTGCAGCTGCCGGAGCCCGAAAAAACCGTGAGCCTCACAGGCAAGGAGCCCGTCACCATCACCTTCCCGGTGCAAATGAGCAAGACCGGCCAAGCAGAATTGACATGGAGCGTGCAGGCTGCAGATCCCGCCGCCACCGGCATATTAGCCCGCTGCAAAGATGCCGTGAAGCTGAGCTTTGAGGTGATTCCGCCCACACCCTTCCTGCGCGAGCGCATAGTGCGCCGTGTGGAAGCCGGGCAAACGGTGAAGGTGAACAACTTGGTAACCACGCCGTACCGCATGGGTAGCCCCATGGAGGTAACGGTGAGCCCCTCACCCTTGGCCCAGGTGGGCAATCAGTTGCATTATCTGTTCACCTACCCCTATGGGTGCAGTGAGCAGTTGAGCTCCACCGTGATTCCTTGGCTGGTGCAGGATTCGCTGAGCAAAGTGGGTATTCAGTACCCGTCGGAGCACTCCCGCAACGAGGTGTTGCGAAAGACCTTTGCCATACTCGAATCACGCTGCCTCGCGCCGGGGCAATACAGCTATTGGGATAATGGAGAATCGACCTGCGAGTACTCTCCCTATGTGGTGATGGTACAACACATGGCGCAACAGCTCTGCCAACAATCCTTGCCCGGCTGCAGCAGTTACAACATAGAAAGGCAGTACCGCCATTTAGCCTCAGCCCTGCTGCCGCAGGATGAAAAAGCCGCCCCGAACCTGCTGAGCATGTATGTGCTGGCGCGCGCCGGGAAGCTTAGCAAGGAGCAAATTACCGCTGCGTATGAGCGCCTTGTTTCTACCAACGATTCCTCACCCGCCAGGCGCTGGGCATTGGCGCTGTGCGCCCTCATGTGCCAACATGACATGGCCGAAAGCCTGAAAAACGAGGCCGAGCAGCTGGAGGCACAGCAGGCAAACACCGCATACTACGAGCATATCGCACTGCCGCCGTTGGAGTTCCTTAAGCTGATGTATGCCATTAAGAAGAACCCGAAGGCAGAAGAAACGGCTATGCTTTTGCTGGCTAAGCTGCAAGAGCATAAGTTCTACAGCACATGGAGCAATGGCTGGATGTGCCTGTGCGTGCACGATTTCTTGTGCCAACCGGAGGATAATGGCAATGTGGCCGGCTCGGTAAACGGAGCTCCGTTCAGCACCAAGCAGCCGCTTTGCCTCAAGCTTGCCACCGGCACGGAGGATACCCTGACCATTGAAGGTACAAATGCTTACATTTGCGGCTATGCCGAAGGCCACACCGCAGTCGAGCAACCGCTGCAAGCCATTGATAATGGTTTGAATATTCGCCGCTCGTACGAGAAGCTGATGCCCGATGGCAGCTGGAAACCCACGGCTACCTTTGAGCTGGGCGATGTGGTGCGCGTGAGCCTGAATGTGATACCGAGCAACAACCCGGCCAATAACACGCTGCGTTACATGGCCTTAGAGGACCGCCTGCCGGCTGTCTTTGAGGCTGTTAACCCGGCTCTGCTCTCGCAGGCACTGCCCCCGGGCATTGATGAAGAAACCGCCCGCCATTGGTGGTCCTTCAGCTCCTATATTGACAACAAGGAATACCTGAAGGACCGCGTGCGCTTCTTTGCCTCGTACCTCAACAACGAGGGCTTGAAGGCGCAGTACATTGCGCGTGTGGTGCGCCGCGGTAAGGCAACGGCCCCGGCTACCAAGGCAGAGTTGATGTACATGCCGCAGGTGCATGGCCTGAGCATTCCGCAGCAGCTGGAGGTGAAGTAATGCCTGCCGCAGCAACCAGCACCCTTACCCCGCCACCGCCGGCACCTCGCCGCCGGTGGTGGAGGTGGCTTGCGGGCACCTGTGCCGCAGGGCTATTGCTGGGGATGATAACCTGGCAGACCGTGCCGCTGTGGGTGGAGCCCCCTGCTCTGCCCACCGCGCAAAATCGTCTGGTGACAGACCGCAACGGGCAGGTGCTGGGGCTGCTCCCCTTGGCAGACGGCTACCGCCACCAAGGGCTCACAGAGCTGCCGCAGGAGCTGGCACGCTGCCTGATGGCGGCCGAGGATAAGCGTTTTTACAACCACAGCGGGGTAGATTGGGGTGCTGTGGCCCGTGCGGCATGGAACCGGTTGCGCGGCACCTCGCGCTCCGGGGCCTCTACCCTCACCATGCAGTTGGCTAAGCTGTGCAACCCACCGGCACAGCGCAATTACTCCACCAAAATCAAGGAGGCTCTGCAAGCACGCGCGCTGGAGCACCGCTACAACAAGCAAGAGCTTTTGCTGGCTTACCTGAACACGGCAGACTTCGGCAACCAATGCCGCGGGGCAGAGGCTGCCGCGCTCTTTTACTTCGGCAAGCATGCGGCCGATTTGCAAACGCATGAGGCTGCCCTGCTGGCAGCGCTGGTGCAGGCACCCGGCCGCCTGAACCCGCTGCGCCGCCCCCAAGCTGCCCTCAAACGCCGCAACAGTATTTTGCAACACATGGGGGCAGATACCACGGCCCCGCTGGGTGTGGCTGCGCACAGTATTATCGCCCCGCGCTATGTGGCCGCTGCCCCGGGGCAACTGACTTTGGATGCCGCCTTGCAGCGCGATATACAGGCCATTGCCGCGGATGAAGTGAATAAGCTGCGCCGGCACAATGTATCGCAAGCTGCCGTGGTGGTGATTGATAACCGCAGCGGCGAGCTGCTGGCGGCTGTGCCGGCGGCTCATCCCGACAGTGAGCGCGGCGGCCAACTCAACGGATTCGGCACCCCGCGCAGCGCCGGGTCTACCCTCAAGCCTTTTGTATTTTTGCAAGCCTTTGGGGCCGGGGCTTGGCCGGGCACCATCATGGCAGATGTGCCCACCCTCTACCACAGTGCAGATGGCATTCGCGCCCCGGGTAATTACAACAATTTGTATTTGGGGCCCATTACCATACGCCAAGCCTTAGCCTGCTCGCAGAACATACCGGCTATGGAAGCCCTCAACCGCTTTGGCAGCATCAAGGGCTTATTACAGCTGCTGCGCTCCTTGGGCATGAACTTGCAGGGAGATGCCGCAGAATACGGCTTAGGGCTTGCCATTGGTAATGCGCATGTAAACCTGTTGCAATTAACCCACGCCTACAGCACCTTAGCCCGAGGCGGAGCCAAGCTGCCGCTGCGCACCCATACGCAAATGGCCACGGAGGCAACGGAACAAGTGCTGAACCCCTTGCATTGCTACCAAATTGCGCATATTCTGAGCGATCCGTCCGCCCGCACAGCCACCTTCCACGAGGCGTCCGCCCTGAGTTTTCCCTTCCGTTGTGCGGCAAAAACCGGCACATCGTCCGATTTTCGCGACAACTGGTGCTGCGGCTTTACGGCAGAATTTACCGTGGGTGTATGGGTCGGCAATTTTGATAACTCCCCCATGCAGCAGGTCTCCGGTATCAGCGGGGCGGGCCCCATTTTTCACCGGGTCATGCTGCGCTTACAGGAGTATCACCAAGCACCGCTTTCCTTCCCCGAAAAACCGAAGGAGCTAACCGTGCTGCAAATAGACACGCGCACAGGCACCATTGCCACACCCGAAACGCCCCGCCGCTGCCTGGCCGACGAATTGGCCACCCCGGAGCAACGTGCAGCTTTGCCCGAAGCCCATTTGGATGACCGTGGCCGCGCCGTTTTAGACGCCCGCTATGCCGAGTGGTTTAATAAAACGAAGCATGGTAGGCTCTTTGCGCTGGATGCCACGGCGCACAGTGGCCGCCGCCCCACTATCCTGATACCGGCCCACGGCACCGTGGTGAGGCTGGACCCCACCCTACCGCATGGCGGCAGATACATTGAGCTGCGCTCCACCCTGCCCGCCGCAACCACCCGTTGGGAATCAACCACCCTCCGCATTGAGCAGCGCGCCGGCAAAACATACGCCGTGCTAACTCCCGGGCAGCATACCCTCCGCGCCTCATCCGACAACGGCTTGCAGGCCGCCTCCACCTTCACCGTACGCGAGTAAGGGGATGTTGAATGTTGGATATTGAATGTTGAAAGTGAAGTAGAGCGGAAAGGTGCTTTGTAAGGGCAACAAAGCTAAAATCAATAATCCAAAATCCATCAGTCTACCAACAGCAGCAGCACTTCATCGTTGCCGCTATCTTTGGCATAGGCGTAGGAGGAGTTTTGCCAGAGGTCTTTGAGCGTTTTATCGGCGCCGCGCTCCAACAACTTGCGCACCAATTTGGGGTTTCCCAAGCGGGCGGCACGCATTAAGGGAGTAACCCCCAACACATCTGCCATGTTGACATCTGCCTGCTGCTCAATCAACCACAGGGCGGCCTCCGTTTGGTTGGCCTGAATAGCGGCAGCCAAGGCAGTAAAACCGGCTACATCCTGCGCGTTGATGGGGGCACCCTCTGCCAGTAATTGGCGGGCTTGCTCCATATCCCCCTTCTCTACGGCTTTAATTAGGGGAAAGCGGTTGGTGGGTACAGGTTTGCTCAACGAATCGAGCAAGTTCTGCACATCCTCTGCAAAGGCAATGGTATGCACCGGCTCCTCCGCCGGCTCTTGCACGGGCTCGGTTGGCTGTGGCTCCGGCTCGGCAGTAGGTTCTTCTGCAGGCTGTTCCGCGGGCTCGGTAGAGGGCTCGGTCGGCGTGGGCTCCGGGGTAGGTTCGGGGGTGGCAGCAGGCTCTGTTTCCGTGGGGGTAACCGGGGTGGGAGTTACCGGCTCCTCGGGGGTCTGCTGCGTGGGCTCCGGCTCAGGTGTGGTATCCTCCGGCTGCGCGGGAGTATCCACCTGCTCGGGCGGGGTCGGAACTACCTCTTGGGGGTTAGGTTCGGGCTGCACGGTGGAAACATCTTCAACCGGAGTCTCTTGAGCAACGGGTGTATCCGCAGCTGTTTGTTGCGGTTCGCTCGGTGCTGTCAGGGGTGGCGTGGCAAGCTTCTTTTTGGTTTTCATGCTGTGCCCATAGTACAACGCACCGGCAGCCAGCAAAATGAGCCCGGCCAACAAAAGTCCTACACCATACACAAAAAATCTGCGTTTCATGATATCTACCCGTCTAACTGTTTGCAGTTTACCACAGTTCTATTCACCCCGCAAGCTCATTTTGAGGGGGCGCTTACGACTTGTCTTTGGGGCGAGTGAGCACCTTCATCAGCACATACAAAGCGGCCAGCAACACAATACCCATCACAATGAGGTGCGACTCGGCCTTGATGGCTGCCATCAATTGCTCCGGGGAGTTAAGCAGCTCCGGATTGTCGCGGCCCACTTTGTCACCAAACCAAGCCAACACCCAGCACCACATGGCAGAACCCGTGATGGTGGCAATGCTGAACTTCAGGAAATTCACCTTAGCCATGCCGGCCGGTATAGAGATAAGGTGGCGAATCACCGGCAGGAAACGGGAGAAGAAGATACCGCCCGTTGCGTAGCGGCGCATAAACTCCTCTGCCTTCTCTACCTTGTGCTTGGGCATGAAAAAGTATTTGCCGAACTTATAGATAAACGGACGCCCGGCCCACAGTGCCGTATAATACATGATAACGGAGCCGATGTAGGAGCCTACGGTACCGGCCAGCACCACGCCCCAAAAGCTCATGCTGTTACCCGGCAGCGTTGCCAGAATGGCTGCCGGCGGAACTACGATTTCGCTCGGCACAGGAATAATGGAACTCTCCATTGCCATGAGAATAACAACGCCGAGGTACTCCCAGGCTTTCACCCACTCCATCCATATCATGATTAAATCGTGCATGGCCGCATTATGCACATTCTGCTCCTAAAAACAAGTGTAAAAAAACTCGATAAATAGCAATTTGTCTATATCGTAGGGTGGGACTTCAGTCCCACCTTTTTAGTGGTATGGTTTGATAATAAATGTTGGACTAAAGTCCAACACTCCGATAGTATTTCCCCCACAACTACCAATTTGTAGGGGATATCACCCCTATGCATACCTGCCTATCCCACCAAAAATATCCTTTTCTTCGTGAAATTTATCATTTTTTTTAGAAAAATTACTTGACAAGCAGGCCACTCAAGCGTATACTCCCTGCGTTCCGAGAACACAGGGCTATGGTGTAATTGGCAACACATCGGTTTCTGGCACCGCTATTCGGGGTTCGAGTCCCTGTAGCCCTACTCAAAACCACCTCACCGCAGTGAGGTGGTTTTTGTTTTGCACCGATATTTGCCGAATGAGGCTAAATGTAAGAAATAGTTTTTATCGTGCCCTCGTATCCTTTTTTTGCTTGTAAGGTATAGGAAAGGTGATATATATTCGTCCAATAATATATGAAAAGAACCAAAGCCGCTGAATTTGCAAAAAAGGCCCACGATGGGCAATTTCGTCGTGGTGGGAATCCGTATTATTTTCATGTTCAATCCGTAGCTCAGCTAGTAAAAGAACACACGGATGATGATGATATTATTGCTGCGGCATATTTGCACGACACTCTGGAAGACTGTGAGGTAACCCTCGAAGAACTATCCATTTGTTTCGGTGAGCGCGTATCTGCATTGGTACAAGAGCTAACAAACAATGAAACATTGCTGGAAGAACTGGGCAAAGAAGAATACATGGTTCGTAAATTATCAGCTATGAGCGCTGATGCCTTGCTTATTAAACTCTGTGATACACTTAACAACATGACAGAGACAGACCGTCCGACACAAGCCGGAACTTATGCCCGCATCCAACATCGACTGCAACAATCTCTCCCTACAAATTGGAAGCCTGTTCACCAATCACTCAGCCAACACATCCTTGCAACCTACAACGATAAATTCGGCTCAGCCTCCGGTAATTCTCAACGATAGGCCGCATAAACGCTGCCGAATTCGCCGATATGGCAGTAGAAGGAGGCATCGGTAGCCAGAATCAGGCCGCATTCCTCGCCGAGGCGGCTCCAGGGTGCCACAACCCAACGAGCATCGCAGCTCCCCTTCCAACAAAAGAAATAGCAAAGCGTTTCCGGGGCGTGTGCAAGCAGCGTCTTTTGGCAATGAGCGGCAGGAAACACCTCCTCGGGTCTATGCAGCGACTCCGACAGCATCTCCACCTCTGAAGCCGCCATTCTACGAGCAGCCTCCGCCGAAAGAGGTGAACTCCACCACGCAACACAGGGCACCATCGACAGCCAGAACCACATAAGCCGCGTGGGTGCCTAACACCAGCGAGGGAGTGATGGTGCTGCCGTACATCACCGGTTTCTTGTAGTCCACCCTCAGCCCCCGCACCTGAAAATCCTCCGGCAGGTACTCCAGAGCCATGCGAACATACTGTGCATTGTTGACATGATTGTTGTAGTCTATATCATTTCTCTGCACGAGGAATGGCTTGAGGGGTGTCAGGGGGGCATCTGGCAGCAGAATTTTGCGAGACCCGTAGGTCATTTCCAAACGCGGGGGAAAATGAAACGACTCCAGCGTTTCTTTAGGCATTCGGCTCAATCGGCCTGTCTCCAGATTGACAAAAGCCGCAATCACCCAGCTTTTATAGCAGGCGTTGCCTTGGGCATCGTAGATAGCTGTGTTTCTATAGCCAAATGCCCCCTGCATATCATACACATGGGTAGTGCAGGTCAACCGCTCGCGCAGGCGCGGCACACGCAACACCTCCATCTGCCGAAAGTTGACAACCGGCGTTACCTGCCTTTCGTTAAGCCATTCACAAAAGGCAGCATCCTCCATGAAGGTAATGACGGAACAATCCTGCATCCACTGCAAGGCAGAAAACAGCTTCATGTTGCCGTTTTTATCCGTCTTGCTGGATGATACAATGTCTGAATAAGTACATGCACTCATCTTTGAGGAAGGGCTGAACGAGGGGTTAACGTTTATTGCTCCAGCAATGTGAGAATATCAATTAAGTGAGCATAATCTGCAGCTGTTAAACCATTGATATCGCGGGCATTTTTATCTGCACCTTGAGAAAGCAGATACTCAACAGCGGACACATAACCACGCCTGGCAGAAATCATGAGCGGTGTCATTTTTGTACTGCCATTAGCAAGGTTTACATCTAATCCTGCCTCGCACAGCATCTTCAAAACCTCCACATGACCTCCGAATGCGGCATGATGAAGGGCGCTATTTCCTTCTTTATCAAGGTAATCTGCTTTCATCCCCTTTGACATGAGGTAGGACAGCATCTCCGGCTGCCCACCCCATGCTGCATACATGAGGGCATTTACCCCATCCTTAAAACTCACATGGATATCGATACCTTTATTCAGGAAAAATTCCACACACGGAATACTACCACTGTATGCAGCTGCAATCAGCGGGGAGCCGCCGTTTTTTGCTCCCGGCACCGTTACATCCAATCCGCGTTCTTCTAAATACTCAAGGCAGGGCAGTGAACCGCCTTGAGCCGCATAGAGATGAAGCCCCTGCCCCATTACATCCTGAACAAGCAAATCGGCAGAAGCGGGGGTTAATTCTTTCAGCATCTCAAGCTGCCCGCCCATAGCGGCAATCATGCTGAGGGTTCTGCCCAATTTATCGAGAGCAGTCCGAGAAAGTCCTTGCTGTTCGAGCCATTGCATTGTTTCTCGAGCCCCGGCAAACACCGCACCGTGCAAGGCGCTCATGCCGGTACTTTCCTCCACAGCAAAAACATCTGCCCCGGCAGCGGCCAATTCCTGCAACACCGGCAGCATGGCATCACCTTGATGCTCCACACCGGCCAAAAAAGCCAATGTGGGTATGTAAGGATAAGCATTCAACTCCTCCATTCCGGCTCTACAGGCCGTATAGTGTTCCAGCATTTTTTTACGGCAAAGCTCGGCTGAGGGATTATTGCAGGGGTGTTGTAACACTGCTTGCAACTGAGGGAGACGGGGAGTCCTCTCATCCAAACAGGATTGAAGTCCCCCGGCACACAGGAGTGCCAGCGAAAGATACAAACAGATATGTGAACGCTTATTCATGGTGGGAAAGATAATCAGCCAACAGCATTATAACAATTGCCAGCTGCAGATTCAAGCTTGGAGAGACAAACACAGCATAATAACCTTGTGTTGTGGGTGGAGGTGTGTTAGGATGAAGCATCATGGTACCCACAAGCATCAAAGGCTGGGCGTGGCTTACATTGCCTTTCACCCTATCGGTATCAACGCTGGCCGTATGCAGCGGTGATACCGATGGTATGGTGGTGGCAGGCATGTTGTTGGCGGTGAATGTGCTGGAGTTTTGCCTGATTCCCCTCGAACAACGGCAAAAGAGAATAAGCGAGCAGCGGCGCTGCGCCATCAGACAAAGGGAGATGGATGATTTCACCTCGCAACGCGAGCACCTGCGCGCGCTTTTGGCCGCCGAAAAATTGATTAGGCTCGAAGAATGGTGGGAGGACGATGAATTTTGGGTTGACGAGAATGCGCACCTTCTGTTTGTTTTTGAAGGTGGGGAAGAGATGGATTTTGTGCTGCACGAGCCCACGGCGAGCGAGCTTTCTGCCCTGCTTGCCACGCACGGCATCCGCTGGCAGGCATCATACCAAGCCAAGCAAGGCAAGCGAATCGTCATCTCAACAGAGGTATAAACGGAGGTACGCTATACGAAATCCGATGGGGGGAAATGATGGCGTGAGGCGCGGGGGCATTAGCGGCGCTGCATCTGTTCCAGCAGTTTTTGCGGGTCGGCAAATTGTTTTTCGATTTGCTCGGTCCGCACAGCGCGGTCTTTTTCGGGAATGGCGGGAACAAGCTCGTAAAGGATGCGTTGCTTGATGTGCAGCACATCTTCCACGGTTTCAGCCTTGGTGAAGTCCTCACGAATTTGCTCCTGAATGATGTAGATTTTCATCCGCGCCAGCAGCTCGGCATTGGCCGGCATGGCTTGGGGCATTTCTTCCGCAATGATGGCCAAACGCGCAGCATAGTCATCGGGGTGAACGGATTGCAGGCGTTTCTCGATGGCTTGGCGTTCATCCTGAATTTGCATTTCTTCGCGCAGGCCGAGAGAATCATCCGTATCCGCCTCCACCATGTGGCGTTGCAGTCCTTTGGCGGCGTAGGCAAAATCCTCCGGCAAGCTATCGTACACACGCTTGAGGGCAGCCAGTTTTTCCTTACCCTGCAAAGTTGCAGCCTGTTGCAGGGTGCTCATGTTCTCCAGCGCGGTATCAACAGCCTTGCAGGCGGCAGCCACATCGACCCCGCCTACAAAGCCACCGACGAGTTGGCCTTGCGAGCTGAGCACCATGATAGTCGGGAACGCCTCCACACCATAGCGCAGGCACAGTTGCTGATTTTTCTGCAAGGAGGCCTCGCCGCCAACGCGGGCGGGGTCGTTCGGCACATCGATTTCGACAGGCACGAGCTTTCCGGCAATGTGTTGTTCAAAAGCAGGAGAATCCAACACCTCCTTGCGCAACCTGATACACCAAGTACACCAGTCGGAACCGGTAAAATCAATCAATACGGCTTTATCCTCTCGGGCGGCGCGCTCCAAGGCCGCATCCAAATCCGTCATCCATTCCATCGCCCCAAAAGCCGGTGTCGCCATGGCAGCCAAGCCGACTGCGTATAACATTTGCTTGAACATACCGCCATTCTGTACTTTTCGTTCGCGGCGCTCAAGTTATTTCTTACAGCATGACGCAAGCAAGCGTACAGAAAACGACCCTCCCGATGCGTGGCAACCGGAAGAAAGGCACCCGATTGCCGGCAGAGGGATAACAAGGCGAGGGGGGAAAAATCCGCGACGGGCGCGCTACAGAATTCCTCCATCGAGCATTCAGCCAGTGTTTATTTACTTGACACCCTGAGCGGTAGGGAGTATGTTGCCTGTGTATGGCAAGCGATGCTAAGTTGATAGAATTAGAGAAGAGACGCATCTTTCCTCTGTTGGTGAGCTACTCTATGCCGGCAATCATTGGCATGGCGGCTATGTCCATCTATAACATTGTGGGTGCCATTTATGTGGGGCGTTGGTGTGGTGCCTATGCAGTAACGGCCATGGGCTTGGCCTTTCCGGTGCTCAACCTGATGGTGGCCGTGGGCACCTTGGTGGGCTTAGGTTGCGCCGCCAGTGCCTCCATTGCCTTGGGGCAAGGCAAACGCCGCCGCGCCCAAAACATTTTGGGGCATTGCTTGGTGCTGAGCTTCCTGACCAGCGTGGTGGTGGGTTGGCTGCCCTTGCCGTGGATTAATGAGATTATGTTTGCCTTTGGCGCGGATGCCAACACGATTAAGCCCTCGCACGATTACATGATTGTGCTGATGCTGTGGTTCCCCTTCAACTCGGTCTTTTTGGGGCTCAACCACCTGATGCGTGCCAGCGGCTACCCGAAAAAGGCCATGGTGAGCCTCATCATCTCGATGGTTATCAACTTGGCGGTGGCTCCTCTGTTTATTTATACCTTTAATTGGGGCATTGCGGGTGCAGGCTTGGCCACGGCTGTGGCGCAAACGGTAGGCTTGGCATGGGTGCTGTTGCACTTCTTCCGCAAGGATGTAGTGCTGCGATTCACGCGCGGCATATACGCTATCAACTGGCCGCTCACCAAGCGTATTTGCACCATTGGTATGCCGCCCTGCCTGCTTAATGTGGTGGCCTGCTTTGTAGTGTTGCTGTTCAACCAGTTGTTCATTACCTACGACGGCCAGATGGGTGTGGGTGCCTACGGTGTGGTGAACCGCGTGATTTTCTTCTTCTGCATGATTGTGGCCGGCATTACGCAGGGCATGCAGCCCATTGCCGGGTATAACTTGGGCTTGGGCCAGTATTGCCGAGTGCGCAAGGTACTGCTCAACGCCATGGTGCTGGCCTCCGGCATTACACTGTTCGGCACGCTGCTGATGCAGATTTTCCCGCGTGATATTGCCATGCTCTTTGTGAAGGAGGAGGATGCCAATGCCTCGCAAATCATTAATCTGGCCACATACGGCCTCACGGTAGTTAGCCTCATCTTCCCCTTCGTGGGCTCGCAGATTGTTATCAGTAACTTCTTCCAGGCCATTGGGCGCCCGGTGATGAGCATTTTCCTGACTCTGACCCGCCAGCTCATTTTCCTGATTCCGGCGCTGCTGCTCATGCCGATATGGTATGGCGAGCCCGGCATTTGGTACTCGCAGGTGGTGGCAGATGTTCTGGCTGTCATCATGGGCTTTACGGTTATTACCTTGTTCTTGGCAAAGGTATTCCCGAAGAAAAATGTCTGCATTAATAATAACTGATTATCCCCCCCTCCTCACGCACCGCCATGTCTAGCGTTATTCTTACCATTGCCACGGGCAACAAGCACAAAGCCCAGGAAATTGCCGCCATCTTGCCCGCCCATTTTGTTGTACGCACTCTGGCAGATTACCCCGCATTGCCGGAGATTGAGGAAACGGGCAGCACCTTCGCAGAGAATGCCCGCCTGAAGGCCTGCGGCATCTCTGCTGCTATTGAGGGTTTGGTGCTGGCCGATGACTCCGGCTTATGCGTGGATGCGCTGGGGGGTGCTCCGGGTGTTTTCTCTGCCCGCTATGCCGGCGAGCACGGTAACGATGCTGCTAATAACGCCAAGCTGCTGGCGGACCTTGCGGCCATGCCCGCAGGCACACCCGCCACAGCCCGTTTCATGTGCGCCATGTGTTTGGCCGAGGGTGGCCAAGTGAAGGCAGAGTTTATTGGCAGTGTGGAAGGCTGCATTACCTCCTCCCCCGCCGGAGAACACGGCTTTGGTTATGATCCGCTCTTTGTGCCCGCAGGCTACAACTGCACCATGGCCGAGCTGCCCGCAGAACAAAAGAATGCCATCTCTCACCGTGCCAATGCCCTCAAGCAGTTTGTAGCCTATTTGGCGCAATGAATGAGAGGAAGGACGAAGTGGATGTACAATTTACAATGTACAAGGTACAATTTGTTTGGCTAGGCGGCTCCGCCGCAGGAGGGGGCAAAGCCTAGCCACACTTACCGCCCGCGCCTTGAGCGCGGAACACAAGCCGATTGATAAGCTCCGCTTGCCCTGCGAGCCGTAGGCGAGCGGAACTCTTAAATTGTACATTGTAAATCGTAAATCCAATTCGTCCCTCGTACTTCTACAAATTGCTATTTGTGGGGTTCATTGATGTGAGCGCAGCGAACGGAATTCAAGAGTCCGGAGGACGACAGACACATAGCCGGGGGCGCAAGCCCCCGGTATGGGGAAAAGAAAATCGGAGCCCCGAGGCGCCGGAGCGAACGC
>JAEIGA010004469.1_pt1 | contig 21647 bp, 22 predicted proteins | sample 9270691 | NCBI WGS metagenome assembly JAEIGA01 (sample SAMN17057246, study PRJNA624740) | gut metagenome | biome: biome; isolation source: fecal sample | host: Bos grunniens | place: China: Xizang | collected 2019 | reverse complement strand
CTTCGGCAAAATCCGGGTCTTCCTCGGGGCCCTTCCTGCCATAGGGCATTTGGGGATGGATGACCATATACTGACTGCCCAGCAGGTAGGTGCCGTACAGACCCAAATGCATCTGCTGCCAGCCGATGACACGGCTCTCCGGGGTGGTATCGTCGGTGGGCCAGGGGCCGTGGGTCTGATAGATTTCGATGCCGTTGCGCTCTGCAGCGGCACGGACCTCCCTGCAGTAGGCTTCCATCTTTTCTGCGCTTTCATAGCAGCTTTGGTGCAAGTCAAACAAGTTAAAATCCACCGCATCAAAACCCAGCGCTTTCAGTTTTGCAAACCGGGCATCCATATCCTCAATACATTTTAAAAAGGTATCATTGATACTCAGTTTCATTGCGCTACCTCCTTTTGGGCATCTTCCACCATTTTCCGCACCTGCTTGACCGATGCTACACCGGATGCAATATAAGCCTCGCGCACAGCGGCAGGCAGTTTTTCTGTGGCACGGCGCACCTCGAAATTCAGCACACCATCGTAGCCGATCTGGGCAATGGTCTTGGTGATAGCATCCCAATCCAAAAGACCAAAGAAGGGGAAGGAATGTTCGTCATCGTACTTATTATCGTGAATGTGGAACACCTTCAGCCAGGGGGCGCACAGACGGATACTGTCCGGCACATTTTCGTACATCACGGGGCTGTGGCCGGTGTCAAAGCAAATGCCCAGATAGGGGGAGTCGATTTCCTTGACCACCTCCACAATCCGATCGGTGGTGGAGATCCGCTGACGGCGGAAGGGCATATTCTCCAGGCACAGGATCACGCCGTACTTTTCGCAGTCGGGCAGGAGGAACTTCAGCATATCCACGGTGATTCTCTTGGCAACCTCAGGGTCTTCCACGGTGCGTACCCGACCATAGGGCATCTGGGGGTGCAGCACCATATACTTGCAGCCCAGCAAGTGGCAGGCATAGATACTGCGGCGCATATAGTCCCAAACCACTTCCCGGCTCTCAGGGGTAGTATCGTCGGTGGGCCAGGGGCCGTGCATCTGGAAGATTTCCAGACCGTACTTGGCTGCGGCGGCCTTGGCTGCGGCGCAGTAGCGCTCCATTTCCTTTTCGTCCCGATACCAGGGCTGATTTGTGTTGCACAGATTAAAGTCAATGGCATCAAAACCCAATTCCTTTAACCGGGCAAACCGGGTATCATAATCCGGAATATACTCCAAAAAATCGCTGCCAATACCAATGCGCATAGCAATTCCCTCCGTCCAAAATTGATATGCCCATTGTAGGCAATTGTGGTCAAAAAGTCAACCATTTGTGATCAAAAGCTTGTCATCCCAAGGGCAGTTTTTTGTTGCTGTAATTTTCAATTCTAAAGGACGTTCCACCAGCTGAATTTATGGGCATCGGCCACCGCTTCCACCCGTTTGGCAAGCTCCCGGCAGCAGGCGGCAAAGTGGGGCTCCTCCCCTGTTTTGGCATAGATCTCCATCTCCGCAAAGAGAGCGTCCACATCGTCCATAGGGCTATGGTCAGCCACCACCGCTGTGCCGTTCCAGGCTTTTTCCCAGCGGTTTTTGGCTTCCATTGCCAAAGGAATTGCCCCATCAAAGTTCCCGGCCAAAGTCATATCTGCCGCCTGGGTCAGCATATCACAGGCAGGCTCGTGGGCATTGTCCATTGTCCCGGAAACCACAAACCCAAACACCAAAAACACCGCTAAAATAGCAGCGCCAAACCATCCTCTTGCCATTAGCCCAGCTCCTTTCGCAAAAACACAATTTGATCCTCACTGTCCACCGTCAAAAGCCAGGTATCCCGGAGTTCTGCCCCTTTTTCTTTCAGCACCCGCTGCACCCAGCCGGTGTCTTTTTTCGCTGCCTGAAGATTTTCTGTCATCAGCTTTCCGTCGGAAATCACAGTGATGGGCAGGGACTGCTTGCGCACCTGGACCCCTGCATCCCTGGCCGGTGCAGGCATTTCTTTCGGATAAGGAAACACCGACAGGTTGCCGTTGGTCTCCAAAATGGCATACTGGACGCTGCGCAGGTCCAGCACATCCTTTTCCCGCAGGTGGCCGGTGAGCTCGTCCAAAGTTATGCGGGTCTTGCGGAGATTTTTCTGCAGGATATTGCCGTTTTCTATGAGAATCACCGGCTTGCCGCACAGCCACTTCCGCAGGCGGATATTTTTTAATGCCAACGCTGACAGAACCAGTTCGGCTCCCAACACCGTCACAATGGGTACAATGCCGGAAAACAGGGGGATCGCCCCGTCCTGCATAGGGATGGACGCCAGGTTTGCCACCAGCATGGTCACCACAAATTCCGACGGCTCCATCTGTCCGATCTGCCGCTTGCCCATCAGCCGGATCACCGCCAGCAACAGCAAATATAACACAATGGTGCGAATGTAAGATAGAATCAAAAAATCACCTCGTAATACCGTAGGGACACCCCTCCCGGGGTGTCCGTTGGCACTTGTCATATTCCGCGGACACCCGAGGACGGGTGTCCCTACACGCACAAAGCTTTCGTTTATCATAGTTTTACCCCTGGTTTTCGGGGATATACGGAATATTTTGGAGAAAAAGGCTTGACTTTTTCCTTTGGTGCGGCTATAATACACTGGCCTGCGTATGCGGGTAAATCCTTGCTCACGGCGCGACCGTGGGCCAAAAGTCCAAAAGGAGGTGCAATCAACATGGCTAAGACTACCGGTAAGTACGAGGTGCTGTATATCATCGACGCTACTTTGGGCGAAGAAGATACCGCAGCCCTGGTGAACAAGTTCAAGGCAATGGTGGAGGCGGAGGGTACTCTGACAAACATTGACGAGTGGGGCAAGCGTCGCTTGGCTTACGCAATCAATGACATGGCAGAGGGCTACTATGTTCTGATGAACATGGAGACCAAGCCCGAGTTCCCCGCTGAGCTGGAGCGTGTGATGAAGATCACTGACGGCATCCTGCGCTGCCTGGTCACCGCAGTGGAGGAGTAATTTATGCTCAACCACATCACAATTATGGGCCGCCTGACTCGCGACCCTGAACTCCGTCGCACCGGCAGCGGTACTGCCGTTGCCAGCTTCTCCGTGGCTGTCGATCGGGACTATGCGCCCAAGGACGGCGGCGAGAGAAAGACCGACTTCATCAACTGCGTCGCTTGGAGTCAGACTGCAGAGTTTATCTCTAAGTATTTCACCAAGGGTCGCATGATCGTTGTTGACGGTCGTCTGGAGATTCGGGACTGGACCGATAAGGACGGCAACAAGCGCACAACTGCTGAAATCCGGGTGGAGAACGCCTATTTCGGCGACAGCAAGCGCGATGGCGACGGCGGCAACACCTTTGCTGCTCCCGCTTCCAATTTCGGCGGCTATGCCGCTCCGGCAGCTTCCGCGCCCGCATCCGATTTTGCGATGCTGGACGACAGCGACTCTCAGCTGCCTTTCTAACTTGAACTTTTTCACATCTGCTTAAAAGGAGGTTATTCCCATGGCTAACGAACAGCGTATGCGTCCCCGCAAGCGTAAGAAGGTTTGTACCTTCTGCGTTGACAAGGTGACCGCTATCGACTACAAGGATACCGCTAAGCTCCGTCGTTTCCTGTCTGAGCGCGGCAAGATCCTGCCCCGCCGTACCACCGGCACCTGCGCAGCTCACCAGCGTAACCTGACCACCGCTATCAAGCGCGCCCGTCAGATCGCTCTGCTGCCTTACGTGGCTGACTAATCAACCAAAAACCGCTCACTTGAAAAAGTGGGCGGTTTTTTATAAAGAACCGTGAGGTTTTGCAGTTTTTTGCGTGTAAGAAGTGTAATACGACAAAGGAGAGGCCTGTGGATAAAGGAAGTATGGACTACCGGCGCTTTTTAGACGGGGATGAGGACGGCCTGGCGCAAATTATCACCGACTACAAAGACGGATTGATTTTATATCTGAATACGCTGGTGGGCGATCTTGTCCTGGCTGAGGATTTGGCGGAAGATACCTTCGTCCGGCTTTTCACCCGGCGGCCAAGGGACAAGGGAACAGGGTCTTTTAAGACCTGGCTTTACACCATCGGCAGGAATCTGGCTATCAGCCATCTGCGGAAGGCAGGTAACCAGACCACCGTTCCCATAGATACGGTGGCGTTTCTCTCCAATGGCGACGAGCCGCTGACGGCTTATCTGCAAGAGGAAAGCCGGCTGGCCCTGCATCGGGCGATGGAAACATTGAAGCCGGAACACCGGCAGATTCTGTGGCTCATCTACTTTGACGGACTTAGCTATAAAGAGGCCGCCAAGGTGATGAAAAAAAGCGTCCACAGTACGGAAATGCTGGCCAATCGAGCCAGGCAAGCCTTAAAAACACAACTAAACGGGTTGGAGGTAACACTATGAAAACTGCAAATCAAATGATTGAAAATGTAAAGCAGCGCAAGACCCAATACGAAGCTGCCAAGGCAAGACGAATGAAAACCCTCTCTGCCATTGGCGGTGTTTGCGTGGCAGTCGCTTTGGTGCTGACCGCCTGGGGTCTGCTGGGCAAAAAGGCCGCTGTTCCCCAGAGAAACCCCCAAATGGGTAACACAACCGCCACCGAAATGCAGAGCATCACTGCTGCCGGCTACAAGGTTCTGCTGGATGTGAATCCCAGTATTGAATTGGGTGTCAGCGCCGAAGGTAAAATTACTGAGGTCAGCCACCGGAATGAAGAAGGTGCGCTGATCATCGGCGACAATGCGTTGGCCGGTGCAGAATTGAAAGAAGGCGTTGGCACGCTGGTGGGCGAAATGGCCGATCAGGGTTATATCAGCAAGGAAGCCAACACGGTTTTGGTATCCATTGAGGGCGCTGAGAAGGCCGAATCGGAGCAGGTCAAGGCCGAACTGGCCGAAACCATCAACACCCAGCTGGCAAACCGGGAGGTGGAGGGTTCTGTGATCGTCCAGGACATTCCCGGCAACGACCCGGATTTGGAAAATGCCGCTACCCAGTACGGTATCTCCCCCGGCAAAGCCCAGCTGATTGCCCAGATTATTGAACAAAATGCCCTGCACACCTATGATGAGTTGGCTGCCATGTCCATTCACGAACTGAATGTGCTGCGGCAGGAATATTATGTAAACCCCGATAAGGTAGAGGTCAGTGGCCAGCCCAGCGTTCTGTCCTACATTGGTGAGGAGAAGGCTACCCAGATTGCCGTGGAGGACGCAAAGGCTACCTACACTGCGCTGGAGGCAGAACTGACCTGCCGCAACGGCATGATGATCTACTGCGTGGAGTTTGAAAACGACACCCACGAATACCGCTATCGCATCAACGCCGTTACCGGCGAGATCGTCACCGCCGAAACCGTGGAGATCGGCAAGGGCAATTTCTTCCAGGGCGACACCCCCATCGCAACCGTGGGCGAAAATGCTGCGCTGAATGCGGCGCTGGCGCATGCCGGCATGGAAAATGCCAAGCTGATCCGCTGCAAGTACAAGTCCGACTGGGTGGACGGTATGGTGATCTACGATCTGTACTTTACCGACGGCAAAACCTCCGGCACTTATGTGATCAACGCCCGCACCGGTGAGATACTCAAGCACAAAGTCACCGCAGAACCCCGGGATCGCAGTGTGTCCGCTGCCATCATTGGCGAAGCAAAAGCCAAGCAACTGGCCCTGAGCAAGGACGGCCTGGTGGACGGCAACATCTCCAAGTATGAAATGAACCTGAAAAAGGTCGGTGACAGCTATGTGTATGAGCTGAACTACATCTGCAGCGGTGTGCGGTACATCGTGCAGGTGGCTGCCGAGGATGGCGAAATTCTCAGCTTCGAGAAGATCATTTTGAAGGAAACCGGCGCCCCCTCCGTGGAAACCGGTACTCCCTCTAAGGAGGAAGGCAACCGCAAACCCGCTGAAAGCTAAACAATCCACCCGAATCTGCGATTGCAGATTCGGGTGTTTTTTTGCTTGTACTCCCCGGTTTTGTGTGGTATGATGGACAAAACAAAAAACAGGAGGATTTATTATGCAGAAAATCTCCTTTCCTTACGGCAAGACCCATTTGGAATATACCTTTGCAGATAACGAATTGCAGGAGGTGCTGACCTCCTCCATTGAAAAATACGAGCCGGAAGCAGACGGTGTGGAACTGGTTGAAAAGGCTCTCCAAAACCCCATCGGTTCTGCGCCCTTATGGGAGCTGGCCAAGGGCAAAGAAAAAGTGGTCATCATCGCCAGCGACCATACCCGCCCCGTCCCCAGCCGGGTACTGATGCCCCGGATGCTCCGGGAAATTCGCCGGGGCAACCCCGATGCCAAAATCACCATTTTGATCGCTACCGGCTGCCACCGGGGTACTACCCTTGATGAACTGCGGGCAAAATTCGGCGACGAAATTGTAGAGAAAGAAAACATTTTTGTCCACGATTGCGACGATGAAGCTATGCTGGTAAACATCGGTACATTGCCCTCCGGCGGTGAGTGTTATGTAAACCGTTTGATTATGGAAGCAGACCTGTTGGTGGCCGAGGGTTTCATTGAACCCCATTTCTTTGCCGGCTTCTCCGGTGGCAGAAAGAGTGTACTGCCCGGTGTTTGCGGCAGAACCACCGTTTTGGCCAACCATTGCTCGGAATTTATCGCCCATAAGTGCGCCCGCACCGGTATTTTGGAGAATAACCCCATTCACCGAGATATGCTCTGGGCGGCACAAACTGCAAAATTGGCATTTATCCTGAATGTGGTTCTCAACGGTGAGAAAGAAATCATCCACGCTGTAGCCGGCTGTCCGGTAGCCGCCCACAAGGCAGGTACGGATTTCCTGTCCAGTCTGTGCAAGGCCGTGGGCAAAGAGGCGGACATTGTCATCTCCACCAACGGCGGTTACCCCCTGGATCAAAATGTATACCAGGCAGTCAAGGGTATGACCGCGGCAGAAGCAGTGGTCAAAAAAGACGGTGTGATCATTATGCTGGCGAAATCCAATGACGGTATCGGCGGTGACCATTTTTATCACCAGCTGGCAGACCAGCCGGACATTGCCAAAACAATGGCAGAATTTTTAAGCCGTGACCGGCAACAGACCGTTCCCGATCAGTGGCAGACCCAGATTCTGCTGCGAATTCTCATGCATGCCAAGGTGATCTATGTGTCCGAAATGGACGATACCACCATCGAAAAGATGCACATGATCCCTGCCCACTCTTTGGAGGAAGCTGTTGCCAAGGCCAAAGCGATGGCAAACACCCCCAATCCCCGGATCACCGCCATCCCTGACGGTGTGTCCGTGATGGTTATGAGGTAACGATATGAAAGTTGTGATTGCAATCGATTCTTTTAAGGGCAGCCTGTCCTCCTTGCAGGCAGGCAATGCGGTCAAAGACGGCATTTTGCAGGTTTTTGCCGACGCCCAAATCGTTGTCAAGCCCCTGGCCGATGGCGGCGAGGGCACGGTGGACGCCTTTGAAGATGCCACGCCGGTAACGGTGACGGTCACCGGGCCTTTGGGAACGCCGGTAAATGCCAAATACTGTATTCTCCCCAACGGCACGGCGGTGATGGAAATGGCCGCTGCAGCAGGCATCACATTGGTAACCGACACCCAGCGCAACCCACTGCACACCACCACCTACGGCGTGGGTGAAATGATCTGCGATGCCATCAAAAAGGGTTGCCGCAGATTCATTATCGGCATTGGCGGCAGCGCCACCAACGACGGCGGTATCGGTATGCTGACGGCTTTGGGTTACGAATTTTTGGACAAGGATGGCAAGCCGGTGGCGCTCAGCGGCAAAGGATTAAAAGACATTGCCGCAATTGGCACGGAAAAGGTTTTGCCGGCGCTATCTGAATGTGAATTCCGCATTGCCTGTGATGTAGAAAATCCCCTGTGCGGAGAAACCGGCTGCAGCGCCATCTATGGCCCTCAAAAGGGTGCAACCCCGGCAATGATTCAAGAAATGGACAGCTGGCTGAAGCGCTATGCGGAAATTGCCAAGACCGTGTCCCCCAAGGCTGATCCTCTATTCCCCGGTGTGGGTGCGGCAGGTGGTTTGGGCTTTGCATTTTTGACTTTTACAAATGCGGAGTTAAAATCCGGAATTTCCCTTATTTTGGAAGAAATCGCCTTGGAAAACGATATAAAAGATGCGGATATCGTCATCACCGGCGAGGGTCGGCTGGACAAGCAGACTGTAATGGGCAAAGCCCCCATTGGCGTTGCCAAATTGGCGAAAAAGTACGGCAAAAGGGTCATTGCTTTTTCCGGCTGCGTCACCGAGGACGCAGAGGTCTGCAACGACCACGGCATCGACGCCTTCTTCCCCGCCCTGCGGAAAGTCACCACTTTGGAAGAGGCATTGGATACCAAAAACGCCTATCAAAACCTGCAAAAGACCGCCACCCAGGTTTTCCGCCTTTTGCGGTAAATGCAAAAAGAACACCCCTCTGTTTGGAACAGAGGGGTGTTTTTTATTCTTCATAGGGGAAATACAGATTGATATCCACATTACCCTCGATACCGGGGACTGTGCCGGACGCGGTATACTGCCACATATCGATTTTATAGGGATAGCGCAGCACTGTATCGTACTGGGCAAGCCAGAAATCGTACTGCTTCAGCTCCGCTAAGTACAGCATATCAAAAGACTGGTTGGTGTTGAAATAGACCATAGGCTTGTAGCCGGCATTCTTCACCCTTTCACAAAAGGCGATGGCGCAATTGGTCAGGGTCCGGGGTTCCACATTGGCGGTGCGGGCGTCCTCGCTGACAAACTCCCAGTCATACACCACCGGCATCTGCAGATCCCAATCCTTGATGATCTCCAGCATATAGTCGGCTTCCGCCACCGCTTCATCCACAGTGATGGCCTGGGAGAAGAAATACGCGCCCACCTTGATCCCGGCTGCGGTAGCGCCGGCATAATTTTCCTGAGCCTTACTGTCGGTGAAGAGGTCGCCCTCTCCAGTACCCCGGGCGCCGGCACGGATCATCACAAATTCCACACCGGCCTGCTTAACCTGAGGCCAATCGATATCCCCCTGCCACACAGACACATCGATACCCAGCACCGAGGGGGTGGCCAGGCAGGACAGGTAGTCACCGTCCATATAAAAATCACTCATACCGATGGGGTTGGCCTCCGGGGGAGGCAGGGTGGCTTCGGTAACCACCTGGGTGGTCTCCGTTTCTCCGGTTGTCTCTGTCTCCCGACCGGGTGCCGCCGGACCCAGCAGCGCAACCATCACGAAGACCAGGGCGCACAGCACCACCATCGCACCGATGGTGATTTCCCAAAACAGGGGCTTTTTGACAAGCGCCTTGAAATCGATCTCTTTTATCTTTACGGGCATAGGATACTCCTTGTTTTTCTCTCAATATAGCACAGGTTTTTCCCCTTGCCAAGGCGGAAAATTCCGGTATATTTTCTGCCGGAACGGGTAAGCTTTAAAAAGGTCGCTTACATCAGAATTTCCGCCTTTACCACACCCTGAGTCCGCCGCAGCAGCTGCAGCAGTTCCTCAATGGGGACGGTCAGATCGATGGTCTCTGCAGAGATGGTAACGATTGCGCAGCCGTTGGTAGGCACGATGGAGTTGATGGTCTGAATGTTGGCCTTATGGTCCACAAACACCGGCAGCAGCTTGAAAAGCGCGCCCACCTCGTCCTGCAGCAGCAGCTGGAATGTGACCACCCGGCCGCCCATCAGCTGGCGGAAGGGAAAGATCGCATCCCGATACTTATAAAATGCGCTGCGGCTGATACCGGTGAGCCGGGCCGCATCGTTGACGGTGGCTGCCTCGCCGGTGGAAAGCAGGCGTTTTGCCTCTGCCACCTTCAAAAAAACCTCCGGCAATGCCGTTTCTTCTACCACATAATATTTCGGTTGATTGGCCATAGTGTCCTCCTACGCCGGACAAGTGTCCTGTTCTCAAAGGACATTGTAACACATATTTCGGAAAAAACAACCCCACTTTTGAGAAAAAAGAAAGGAGCTTGCTATGTACCGCGTTCCCTTGCGCCGGGTGGCTATGCTTGCCATCGGATTTTTGGCCGCCTGGTTGGCTGTGCGCTATCTTTTACCCTTGACCACACCCTTTCTGGCAGGCCTGCTGCTGGCATTGGCGGCAGAACCGGCGGTGCGGTTGGGCATTCGTCTGAAGCTGCCCCGTTGGGCGGCCACCGGCATTGGCGTCAGCGTCACATTGCTGCTGCTGATTAGCCTTGCCGGGGTTTTGGGCGCAGCGGTGGTACGGGAATTGGGCGTCCTTGCCCGCAAGCTCCCGGACCTGCAGCATACCGCCCAGGCAGCCACCGACCGGCTGCGGATCTTATTGAAAAATGCCGCCGAAAACGCCCCTGATGGGGTGCAGCCGTTGGTGGACCGGTCTGTTGAGCGGCTGTTTTCCTCCGGCTCTGACCTGGTGGAGCAGGCCACCGTGCGTCTGCCCGGGGCTATTTCCGCATTTTTAAGCCGGGTGCCGGACGGGGCGCTTGGCATCGGTACCGGCGTGCTTTCCGGTTTTATGCTCTCCATGCGGCTGCCCAAATTAAAGACCTGTTTGGCGCAGAAAATGCCCCCGGCGTGGAACGAAAAGCTGCTGCCTGCCCTGAAGCGGGCCAAATCCGCCTTTTTGTCCTGGTTGAAAGCCCAATGCAAGCTTTGCTCAATTACCTTTTGCGTGGTGCTGGTGGGTTTTTTGGTGCTGCAGATCCCCTTCGCCCCGGTGTGGGCGGCGGTGGTGGCCATTGTTGATGCTGTCCCTGTGTTGGGAACAGGCACGGTGCTGCTACCCTGGGCGCTGGTGTGCCTGCTGCAGCATCAGCATTTGCGGTCTGTGGGCCTGCTTTGCACCTATGCCGCCGCTTTCCTCACCCGGACGGCGCTGGAGCCACGGCTGGTGGGCAAGCATTTGGGGCTGGACCCATTGGTGACCTTGATTTTTCTGTATGTCGGCTATCGGTTTTGGGGCATTTGGGGTATGCTCCTGGCGCCTATGCTGGCCGCCGCCCTCTCCGCAGCCGCAAGACCGGTTGGGAATTGAGAATTGAGAATTGAGAATTGAAAATTGAAAATTGAAAATTTATTTCGTAGAGGAGGCGTTTCGCCTCCTCTGGGACAGGAATCCCATCCCCTACATTGGAACACAAAAAATTTATAATTTTCTTTCTTTTCAGGGTAGAACTTATAGAATTCTTATGTTATAATGTATATAAGTATATCTATGTCTACCTTGGAGAGAGAAATTATGCTGGAACTTTTAGCGCCGGCCGGGTCTATGGAGGCCCTGCGGGCAGCGGTACAAAACGGCGCCAACGCGGTGTATCTTGGCTGTGGGCAGTTCAACGCCCGACAAAGCGCCAAGAATTTCACCCCCCAGGCGCTGACCGAAGCCGTCAAATATTGTCATATTCGCGGCGTAGCCGTCCATCTGACCCTGAACACTTTGGTGTCCGACAAGGAGACAGAGGAGGCAACGGCGCTGATTCGCCATGCCGCCAACGCCGGTGTGGACGCCTTTATCGTGCAGGATCTGGGCATTGTGGAGCTTTGCCGGCAGCTTGCCCCCCAAATCCCTCTCCACGGCTCCACCCAAATGACCGTTCATAACTTAGCCGGCGTACAGTTCTGCGCCGGTCTGGGTATGACCCGGGTGGTCCTGAGCCGGGAACTGAGCCGGGAGGAGATCCGCTACATCTGCGCCAACTCCCCCATTGAAATTGAAGTATTCGGCCACGGCGCATTGTGTATGTGCTATTCCGGACAGTGCTATCTGTCCGCAGTCATCGGCAGCCGCTCCGGCAACCGTGGCCGCTGCGCCCAGCCCTGCCGCCAAAGCTACGGCTATGACCGTTGGGAAAGCAAATACCCCCTGAGCCTGAAGGACAACTGCACCGTGCAGTATGTGAAGGACCTGGAAGATATGGGCGTTGCCTCCCTGAAATTAGAGGGCCGTATGAAGCGGCCGGAGTATGTGGCCGCCGTGACCCAGGTCTACCGCAGCGCCATCGACACCGGCTCTGTGACCCAGGCGATGCTGGACCAGCTTACCGCCGCCTTCAACCGCCAGGGCTTTACGGATTACTATTCCGGCAATCTGGGCCGGCATATGTTCGGCATCCGGGAGGATTCCGCCACCGACGAGCGCTGGTGCAAGCAGATGCGCCAGACCTATGAGGCCGCGGAAAACCCCCGTGTAGCAGTGGAATTTGCCATTTCCATCCAGCCAAACAAGACCGTTTTGGCGGTCAAGGACGAAAACGGCCGTGCCTGCAGCACCCAGGGACCTATCCCGGAAATCGCCCGGACCTCCTCTCTGACCCACGATGATGTGGCTGCCCGGCTTTCCAAAACCGGCGGTACACCCTACTACTGTACCCAGGTCCATTCGGATATCGCCCCCGGCCTGATGCTACCGGCTTCCGCCATCAATGCCATGCGCCGGGATGTTTTGAATCTGCTCACCGCCCAACGGGCCCGCCACGATACCCCCACCCTGGGCCGTGCCACCCGTGTACACCGGCACAGGGGTCTGTCCACCCCGCCGGGTCTGACCGTACAGGTCACCACCCGGGAACAGATCACCCCCAAGCTTCTGAATATGCGCCCGGAGGTACTGTATGTACCCCTGCACATTCTTTGCAATGATGCGGAATTCACCCGGAGTCTGCGGAATCACTGCACCGTCTGCGCCGTCCTGCCCCGGATCGTTCACGATGGGGAGTTGGACAAGCTGCAGCAGGATCTTCGGATGGTAAAGGCACTGGGTATCAGCGAGGCCCTTATCGGCAATGTAGGCCTGCTGCTGCCTGTGCGGGAATGTGGCCTGCGGGCCAGAGGTGATTTTGGATTGAATCTGTACAGTTCCGCAGCGGTAAATTTCGCCCGGGATCTGCAGCTGCGTTCCGCCTGCCTCAGCTTTGAAATGACCCTGCCCCAAATTCGGGATGTGAGCAAGGCCGTCCCCTGCGAGGTTTTGATTTACGGCCGGCTGCCTTTGATGATTACGGAAAACTGCCTGATTCAGGGCCGCACCGGCAAATGCTCCTGCCACACCGTCGGCGCCAAACTGACGGACAAGACCGGCGCGGAATTCCCCATTATCAAAGACGGCGACACCTGCCGCAGTGTTCTGCTCAACGGCAAAAAGCTCTACTGGCTGGACCGGCAGGCAGACCTTGACCGGCTGGGTCTGTGGGCAAAGCGTATGTATTTCACCACAGAAAATCCCAAAGAGGTGGACAGAGTTCTGTCGGCCTACAAAGCCCCCACCCCCTTCGACCCCGGCGCAGCCACCCGTGGCCTGTACCTGCGTGGTGTGGAATAACACTGTGTAGGGGACGGGTTCCCCGTCCCTTTGCATTTTACACTTTGCGTTCTAAAGGAGTCCCCTATGCAACTGATTTTGGCATCCCAATCCCCCCGGCGGAAGGAATTGCTGGGCCTGTTCCGTATTCCCTTTGCCGTGCAGGTTGCGGATATTGACGAAACCATAGACCCTGCCCGTCCCCCCTATGAGGAGGTGGCCCGGGTCAGTCGGAAGAAGGCCGAAGCCATCCCTCGCGCCGGTGACGATGTGGTCATCGCTGCTGATACCATCGTGGTGTGCGACGGCAAGATTTTAGGCAAGCCTACCGATGAAGCGGACGCATTTCGTATGCTGCGGCTGCTCTCCGGCAAGGACCACCAGGTAATGACAGGCCTGACCGTCCTGCGTGGGGATACCACCAGCGTCTGCACCGAGGTGACGAATATTCACTTCCGGGCGCTGACCGACGAAGAAATCCGTGCCTATATCCGCACCGGTGAGCCAATGGACAAGGCCGGCAGTTACGGCATCCAGGGCGGCGCCGCCCTGTTTGCAGAGGGAATCCACGGCGACTACTTCAATGTGGTCGGCCTGCCGGTATGCCGCCTGGGACAAATTTTAAGAGAAATTGCTCCCGAACTGATGGAGGAAATGAAATGAAACACTTTTTTACAAGCCGGGTGCGGGTGGTCTTGGTGGTCGCCCTGCTGCTGGCAGTGCTGCTGGCGGTGGTCAGTTCTCTGACCGGCCTGACCCTGCCCCAAACAATCGTGCAGGGCGTGCTGACCCCCTTCCGGGCCGGCGTAGCCAAACTGGTGGACGGCTCCCAGCAGCTGTATAACTATATTTTCAGCTACGAATCTTTGAAAGCGGAAAACGAGGTTCTGAAGGAACAGCTTGCCGCCATCGAAGACGAAGCCAGGGACGCTTACGCCACCAAACAGGAAAATGAGCGGCTGCGGGCAGCCTTGGATCTGGTGAACACCAACGAGGACTATAAGCTGGTGGACGCCTACATTATCTCCTCCAGTTCTGCCGATTGGAGCAACACCTTCACCATCAACCGGGGTTCCAACATCGGCATTGAGGTGGGCATGTGCGCCATCACCGCCTACGGTGAGCTGGCAGGTCTTGTCAGCGAGGTGGGCGTGAACTATGCGGTGGTCAAATCCGTGCTGGACTCCTCTCTGGAAATCAGCGCTACCATCGCCGCCTCCGGTCACAGCGGTATGGTCCAGGGTGGCTACGCCTCCGGTCTGGACGGCCTGCTGCGTATGAACTACCTGCCCTCCGGCGCAACCATCCGTAACCATGACCAGGTGGTCACCACCGGCTCTACCGTCTATCCCCGGAATCTGGTGGTGGGCCATGTGGTGGATGCGGGCTTCGACGATACCGGCGTTGCCAAATACGCTCTGCTGCAGCCGGCTGCCGATGTGCGCAGCCTGGAGCAGGTGTTCATCGTCACCGAGTATAACAACGGGTGACGGCTATGGCAAAACGACAAGATTTCCGGCCGGACAAGCCAACCACCTCCTTTTTCAGCCACCTGATCCTCACCAAAAACCAGCAAAAGACCCTGCTCAAATGGGTATTCTACACCCTGCTGCTGATTTTTCTCTCGGTGGTGCAGGATGTGCTTTTAAGCCAGGTGCGGCTGTTTGGCTCCACCACGGAGCTGATCCCCTGTGGGATTTTCCTCATCTGCATTTTGGAAGGCACCCACACCGGTAGTGTGTTCGCTCTGGTGGCAAGCCTTTTGTATCTGTTTTCCGGCACGGCACCGGGGCCCTATTCCATGGTCGCCATCACCTTCTTTAGTGTGGGCGCGTGTATTTTCCGGCAGGCCTATCTGCAGGAGAGCTTCTCCTCCGCCTTCCTCTGCACTGCAATGGCAATGTTCTGCTATGTGCTGACCAATTTCCTGTTTGGTCTGTTTTTGGGCCTGGCCCCCCTGTCCAGAGTCTTCGGATTTCTGCTCACAGCGGTGCTGACCCTGCTGTCCGTCCCCATTCTCTACCCCGTTTTGAAGGCCATCGGCGCCTTTGGAGGCTATCAATGGAAAGAATAAGCAAAACCCGTGCCCTCATCATTCTGATGTTTTTCGCAGTGGTGCTGGGCTTCTTCATATTAAAACTCTATGATTTGCAGATTATAGAAACCGGCGGCTCCACCAACAACCAGACCACCTTCACCACCCTGACCCGTGTCAAGGCGGCCCGGGGCGATATTCTGGATAAAAACGGTAACCTTTTGGTGAGCAACCGGGCCAGTTATGACCTGATTATCAACCACTATGTGCTGCTCAACGCCAGCGGCACCAACGATAACCTGCTGCGGCTGGTGAAGCGGTGCGACGAAGCCGGTATCGAATACACCGAGCATTTCCCCGTATCCAAGGAGCGGCCCTTCACCTACACCCTGGACCAGCAAAACGCCATCTGGCAAGGGCATTTTCAGACTTACCTGGAATTTATGGGCGGTATCGACTCGGATATCACAGCCCCCCTGCTGGTACAAAAGCTACGGGACAAATATAAGCTGCCTGCCGAATGGACCGACGACGAGGCCCGGAAGGTCATTGGTATCCTTTACGAAATGTCCCTGCGTAAATGTGTCGGCAGCCTGCCCACTTTTGTATTTATTGAGGACGCCACCGATGCAGAGCTTTCCGCTGTGGTGGAGTTGAATATCCCCGGTATGAAGGTCGAGGCCTCCACGGTCCGGGAGTATAACACCAAATACGCCGCCCATATCTTGGGCTATGTGGGCGCAATGAACGCCGAGCAGTGGGAATACTATCAGAACATTCCCGGCTATGATATGGATGCCCATGTGGGACAGGACGGTCTGGAAGCCGCCTACGAGGAATACCTCCACGGCGTAGATGGCTGGCGTGAGGACACTGTCACCACTGACGGCACACTGGTTTCCTCCAAGTACTGGTCCGAACCCAAGGCCGGTTCCAATGTGGAGGTATCCATTGACCTGAATATGCAAATGGCCGGCGAAGATCAGATGGCCAAAGTCATCGAAGATCTGAAAAAACCCAGTGAGGACGGCAAAAAGAAGGACGGCTACGATGTAGAAGGCGGCGCATTCGTTGCCATGGATGTGCGGACCGGTCAGATCTTAGCCTGCGCCAGCTATCCCACCTATGACCTGAACACCTTCTTTGACAAATTTGACGAGCTGTCCAAGGACCCCCTGAAGCCCCTGTATAACCGGGCGCTCCTGGCTACCTATCCCCCCGGCTCTACTTACAAGATGAATATGGTGGTGGCCGCTATGGAGGCCAAGGTCATTGACTCCAAGACCACCATCGTGGACCGCGGCGTGTATGACAAGATCTCCGGCTTCGAGGTCTCCTGTCTGCAATGGACCAACTACGGCGGTACCCACGGCGCAGTGGATGCCGCAGAAGCGCTGATGGTATCCTGTAACTATTTCTTCTATGAGGTCGGCGCCAAGCTCTCCGTCCAGGCGATGGATGACACTGCCAAGCGTCTGGGTCTGGGTGAAAAGACCGGCGTGGAACTGCCGGAATATGTGGGCCGCCGCGCCAACCCCGAAACCAAGGCAGAGCTGCACACCGGCGATGATAAGCGTTGGTACACCGGTGACTCCATTCTGGCCGCCATCGGTCAGTCGGAACACCGTTACACCCCCATCCAGCTTTGCGCCTATACCTCCGCCCTGGCCAACAAGGGTAACCGCTACAAGGCTACCTTTATGAACCGGGTGGTGTCTGCCGACTACCGGCAGCTGCTGGAGGAGAACAAGCCGGAGCTGCTGAGCCATATTGACATCTCCGACGAGACCTACGCCGAATACTCCGAGGGTATGTACATGGTCACCCAGGAAAATGACCGCTTCTGGGGTACTGCCTACTCCACCTTCCACAACTATCCCGTAAAGGTGGCCGCCAAGACCGGCACTGCCGAAACCGGTATCCGCGGTACCTCTGACAACGGTGCGTTCGTGTGCTTTGCCCCCCTGGAAAATCCCACCATCGCCATTGCGGTGTATGTGGAAAAGGGTGGCCACGGCTCTACCCTGGCATCTATCGCAAAGAGTATGCTGGATGTGTACTTTGATGTGGACGAGGTTGGCGATGTGGTCTCCTTTGAAAATCAATTGAGTTAAAAAAAGCAGCTGTGCAATGCGCACAGCTGCTCTTTTTATAATCGTAGGACTTAACGCCATCGTTTCGTGTTGTAGAATCTGCGTCATCCCGAGCGTAGTCGAGGGATCTTCACACCGAAGAACTGCTAAATATCTGAAATATGTAGATTCTTCGACTTCGCTCCTTCGTCGCTTCGCTCAGAATGACGCCCTTCATAAGTAATTTGTTAAAAGAAGAACAGGGAATACCAGGTGACGATATTGTCACCGTACTGGAATTCCAGGCCGTTTTCTTCCATAGCGGGGATCAGATTGATGCCGTGGCTCTCCACACAGGGGTGCATCTTCTCCGGGAATCGGCAAGGCTGGCCGTCCAGCCAGGCGCAGCGGTCACAGATGCTGCAGGCCTCGGTGGAGAGAATGTATGGCTCTACCCCCTCTGCCCGGAACATATCCCGTACTTGATTGGTTATGTCTTCGTGGGCCGGGCGGGTGGCCAGGGCCTCTTCGATATTGGCAATGCTGCTGATCTCGGTGATGGTGCCGATCATCAGGCAGTTTGTATGCTGCAGGCAGCGATTTTTACATTCCTCCACCGCACCCACCGCCGGGGGGCAAGCCCAGGTCTTATTATACATAGGACATTCTGCGCCGCAGATATACCGGACACGCTCAGAAAACTCCAGGGCGGCAGGGTCGATATACCCATAAAAGAACAGGGGCAATTCTGCCAGCTGATGCTCCAATTTTTCCAGGTCCATCATTTCAGTTCCTCCAAGATCCGCTGGCAGCCCTCACAGATGTCTGCCCAGGTCTGGGTGAAATCCCCGGAGTACCAGGGGTCGGCCACATCCCGGTTCAAAAAGGGCAGGAAACGGTCATATTTCGGGAACATGAGTCCCAAATTCCGGCGGTTGCGGCTGTCCATATAGTAAATGTAATCGTATTCTTCCAAATCAGCAGCGGTGATCTGCCGGGCGAACTTACCGTCACAGGTCAGACCGTGGCGGTTAAGCTCCCGCCGGGCCGGGGGATACACCGGATTGCCCAGCTCCTCCCGGCTGGTGGCCGCCGAGGCAATGGAAAATTGGTCTGCAATCCCCGCTTTTTTCACCAAATCCTTCATTACAAATTCCGCCATAGGACTTCTGCAAATATTGCCATGGCATACGAATAGTATTTTTATCATAGAAAACCCTCGCTTTCGTGGCTACATTATATCACGCATTGCGTGTAATTGCAACTTGCCACCAATCCCGTCGGCAAGAGTTACGCATCTATAGTAGATGACGAAAAAATGGCTTTTCTCGGCGGGGTGAATATAAAAACCCGCTACCATCATCATAGCTTGGTTTTTCAGCTATGGACGGGTAGCGGGAATGCTGGTGAGATTAACTTGCTTTTACTTTGCCCTTGGTATATAATTTAGTTAGACAATCAGTAATGAAATGAACAATAATAGGGGGCTGTGTGATGAGACATATAATTCGTGGATTAACATTTATGCTGATACCTATTCTGGTAAACGGCATTCTTGGATTTATGCGGCAACCCCAAAAAGCAGAGAAAGGCAAAGTGTATTTGCATAAATTCTTGGCGATTTTAGGAACAATTGGTTCTGCCATTTTTCTGATTCCCGCAATTATTACTGTTTTTTTAGATGAGCCGCTATGGGTTCCCATTATTTTTCTTGCTTTGGCCTCGCTGGGCGCATCTTTGATTATTGGATTCATCAATTGCAGAATTTCATATGATGAGGAAGGATTTGTTGCTAAGAACTTTCTGGGCATAAAAAGGAAATTCACCTACGATCAAGTCACGGCAATTAAAGAAAATTTGCGTGAAAGCTATATCTATATGGGTGAGCGCAGAGTGATGGTCGATCAACTCGCAATAGGCGGAGACGAGTTCATTAAGTTGGTCAAGAAAAAATATAGGACAATGCACGATGGACAAAGCCTCCCCAAAATACTTAAAGCAAAACACGACATTTTTAATGGTAATGTCAACGATGTGGGCGGCTTCCTATTTGCGTACATAATGATCGGTGTTATTGCGGTTGGCCTTCTCATTTTCTCTGTTTACTACGCTTATTTTACACCAAGTACTGTAAGCAACACGATTGAACAATCGATAAGCTTTGTTTCCTGCGATGCAAACGACGAAGAAATCGTCTTGATTTCTGCAGATAAGCAAAGGTATGTCATACGATTTATAAATGAGCAATTTACCAGCAAAGATATTCAAGGCATTTGCGACGGAGAGACAGTTGTAACCACATACTCCACCGAAGTCACACCAGATGATGCAGAAGCATATTACTCTGTAAAAGCAATTGAGCATAACGGAACATTCCTTTTGAGTTTTGAAGAAACAAACAAATTGCATAGGCAGGAATATACAATGCTCGTTGTTTTTGTGGCTGGCTTGTGCCTCGTTTGGGGTGCTATTGTTGTGTGCTCGATTATAGTGGGCAGAAATCCCCGAAAGTTTAGCAAGCGGTTTGTTCGGCTCTTCTTCAAGGATGGATATATCAAGTATTGATTTCGCAAGTATAAAGATAAAGACGGCGCCCATGGCAGGCGCCGTCTTTTAACTTATTGTGTCATGTTCGGGGCAAAATGTGGTTATTTTCAAAAGTAGTATACGAGCCTCCCGCTGACGCAGTCCCCCTTCCCCTCAAAGGGAAGGCTTTGCCATAATTTACAGAATATTTATTGACCCAGGTGGGATCCTTCGCTATAATATTAAAATCCAACACAGAAAGGCGGTGGAAATCCTGTCACAGACGAGAAAGCGATACATATTACGGCTCATCGGCAGATGCATTGTGTTTGCGGTCTGCTGCGTTCTGTGTTTTTATGCCCCCCGGCAATTTTCTGTTTTGGACGGCACAGAATTCTTCACCCATTTTTCTGCGCTCCATATCCTTTGGGGCATTTGGGTGATGGATATGCTGCTGCAGATCATCCCCATCAAAAACCGCCTGCCCCTTGGCTCTATGAAGCTGTTTCCCAACCGCTTCAAGCCCATTCGGGAGAAGATCAACTATGAAGCGCTGCGCAGCTATATTCTCACCACCAGCAAAGCCGCTTACAAGGTTTTCCTGCTGTGGTGCGGACTGATCGCCGGCATCGGCGCGCTGTATTGGTTGGGAACCATCGGCAAAATGGCACTGTTTATGATCTCGGTGCTGTTTTATGTGTGCGACCTGATCTGCGTGCTGATTTGGTGTCCCTTCCGGCTGCTGATGAAAACCCGGTGTTGCACCACCTGCCGGATCTTCAACTGGGATCATTTGATGATGTTCTCACCGCTGGTGTTTATGGGCGGGTTTTATGCCATTTCCCTTGTGATGATGGCGCTTTTGGCCTGGCTGCTTTGGGAGCTTTGCATTCTGATTTACCCGGAACGCTTTTGGGACCAATCCAACGCCGCGCTGAAATGCTCCCAGTGTACCGACAAGCTTTGCACCCAGTACTGCCAAAAACTACGGGATAAGTAATACGCCCTACGCCACTTTGCCGAGGGAGTAAACCCCCATGCCTCATAAGGAATTGTAGGGGCAGGGCCTTGGTCCCGCCGCCTGCCCCATCCCGTCGGCAAGAGTGAACCTGCGTGCGGAGTTTCTTGATTTTTGTACTTGGTCTGTATATGATGGAATCAGGCAAACAGTTTGATAAACTTGAATTTGACGAACAGATAAACACAGCCGCCTCCATGATTGGAGGCGGCTGTTATTTTATTTTTGGCTTCCTGCCAAGTGGGATTGGTAGAGATCGCAGCCGCAGAGGAGATGATCGGTGGGAATCACTGGGTCATTTTCTCCTGCTTGACCTTGTGATCGATGATGTGCCGGGAGGCCAGCTCCTTGTGGACATCCTCCACGGTGATGCCCATCTGCACCATCAGCACCATTGCGTGATAAGCCAAATCCGCCAGCTCGTAGACGGTTTCTTTCTTATCGTCGGCCTTGCCGGCAATGATGACCTCGGTACACTCCTCGCCCACCTTCTTCAGGATCTTATCAATGCCCTTTTCAAACAGGTAGGTGGTGTAAGAACCCTCGGGGCGGTTTTCATTTCTGCCCACCAGCATATAGTACAGGCCCTGCAGGCTGAATTCCTGCAGCTTGTCGCTTTCCCAAAGGGTATTGTTAAAGCAGGAATCGGTGCCCAAATGGCAGGCCGGGCCCTCCTTTTCCACCATCACCACCAGCGCGTCGCCGTCGCAATCAG
>JAEIGA010004468.1_pt1 | contig 21647 bp, 17 predicted proteins | sample 9270691 | NCBI WGS metagenome assembly JAEIGA01 (sample SAMN17057246, study PRJNA624740) | gut metagenome | biome: biome; isolation source: fecal sample | host: Bos grunniens | place: China: Xizang | collected 2019 | reverse complement strand
TCGCTGAGCTCCTGCACGGCGGTAACGTACACGCTGCCGCTCTGCTCATCGACGCGTACGCTTTCGACCGTGCCGCTGAAATCCACCGTGCGATTTGCAAGCCCGATGAACAGCAACCACATCCCGCACAGCACAAACCCTGTGACGAATATAGCAATGAACGGTTTCAGATGTTTCATCTCGGCACCTCCTAAGAAGAAATTCGGCGTGTTGTCATCACTTACAGAGTAACACATATGAAAATCATTGTCAAATATTTGTGTGGCAGTGACTTTTCCCTTGTATCGTCACTCCATTTTCGCAAAAAACAGACCGAAACAGTTGCATTTTCCGCTCGTTTCCAGTATACTAAAAGAGTATGTGTGCCGAATTCGGATTTTCGGCAAAATTAGGAGGATATTATGGTTACAGTTTCGGATTTAAGTATCAACTTTGGCGGCCAAAACCTGTTTAAGCACGTCAATCTCAAATTCGTCGGCGGCAACTGCTACGGCGTTATCGGCGCGAACGGTGCAGGCAAGTCCACATTCCTGCGCATTCTGTCTGGCGACCTCGAGCCGACCACGGGCGAGGTCATCATCGACCACCGCACCCGTATGTCGGTGCTCAAGCAGGACCACTACGCCTACGACGAGTTCACCGTGCTCGACACCATCATTCAGGGCAACCCTCGCCTGTATGAAATCATGCAGCAAAAGGATGCTCTGTACGCGAAAGAGGATTTCTCCGACGAGGACGGCGAATTGGCGGCACAGCTCGAGGGCGAGTTTGCCGAAATGAACGGTTGGGAGGCGGAGACCGAGGCAGGGCAGATTCTGCAGGGCTTGGGTCTCTCCAACGATTTGCTGTATGAGATGATGAGCACGCTTGCGGACAAGGAGAAAGTTAAGGTGTTGCTCGCGCGTGCGCTGTTCGGCGCGCCCGACATCATTCTGCTCGATGAGCCGACCAACCACCTCGACATTGACTCCATCCGCTGGCTTGAGGACTTCCTGATGGACTATGAGGGCACCGTTATCGTCGTGTCCCACGACCGCCACTTCCTTAACAACGTCTGCACCCACATCGTCGACGTGGACTATACGCAGATTCGCATTTACGTCGGCAACTACGATTTCTGGTACGAGTCCAGCCAGCTCATTCAGCGCATGATGCGCGAGCAGAACCGCAAGAACGAGGAGAAGATCAAGGAACTGCAGAGCTTTATTCAGCGCTTCTCCGCGAACAAGTCGAAATCCCGTCAGGCGACCTCTCGCCGCAAGCTGCTTGACAAATTGACCGTCGAGGAGATGCCGGCGTCCTCTCGCCGTTACCCCTATGTCGGCTTCCAGATGGACCGCGAGGCAGGCAAGGAGATTCTCGCCGTCGAGGGCATTTCCAAGACGGTGGACGGCGTCAAGGTGCTGGATAACATCTCCTTCCGCGTCAACAAGGGCGACAAGATCGCGTTTGTCGGTCAGGATGAGATCGCGACCACCACGCTGTTTAAAATTCTCACGGGCGAGATGGAGCCCGACGAGGGCAGTTACAAATGGGGCGGCACGACCAGTCTTTCCTATTTCCCGAAGGACAACACCGCCTATTTCGAAGGCAACGATATGAACCTGTTGCAATGGCTCAACCAGTATTCGAGCGATAACACCGAGACCTACCTGCGCGGCTTCCTCGGCAAGATGCTGTTCTCGGGCGACGACGTGTTAAAGCCCGTCAAGGTGCTGTCGGGTGGCGAAAAGGTGCGTTGTATGCTGTCGCGTATGATGATGTATGGTTCCAACGTGCTCGTCCTCGACCAACCGACCAACCACCTTGACCTCGAATCCATCACCGCCGTCAACAACGGTCTTGAGGCGTTTGGCGGCAACGTGCTGTTCTCGTCCTACGACCACCAGTTCATCCAGACGGTCGCCAACCGCATTATGGAAATCAAGGACGGCAAACTGCTGGATAAGATGATGACCTACGATGATTTCCTGGAGTTTAAGTCCGCGAACGGGCTGTAAGGAGTGATACCGATGTTTGATGCGCTGAAAGTGAAAAATGCGTGTGTCGAATGGATCCGTCAGTTCTTCGCCGAGAACGGCCCCGACTGCAATGCGGTCGTCGGCATTTCGGGCGGCAAGGACAGCTCGGTCGTTGCTGCTCTGTGCGTGGAAGCGCTCGGGCGCGAGCGGGTGATCGGCGTGCTGATGCCCTGCGGCGAGCAAGCGGACATCGACTGCTCTCTGCAGCTCGTCAACCACCTCGGCATCGCCTATCATATCGTCAACGTCAAGGCGGCGGTCGAGGGGCTCACCGCCGCGATTTCCGACAGCGTGCCGCTGTCGACGCAGAGCCGCACGAACTTGCCGCCCCGCATTCGTATGGCGGCGCTGTATGCGGTATCACAGAGCCTGAATGGTCGCGTCGCGAACACCTGCAATCTGTCGGAGGACTGGGTGGGGTATTCTACTCGCTACGGCGACGCGGCAGGGGATTTCAGTCCCTTGAGCCGCCTGACGGTCGCCGAGGTCAAGCAGATCGGTCATCTGCTCGGCTTACCTGCTGAGCTGGTGGAAAAGACCCCCATCGACGGGCTGTGCGGCAAGACGGACGAGGAAAATCTCGGCTTCACCTATGCCGAGCTTGACCGCTACATTCGCACGGGCGAGATCGACGACGCCGATAAAAAGGCGCGCATCGACCATCTACACCGCATTAATCAGTTCAAACTCGAACTGATGCCGGTATTCGAATCGAATATGTAAAAAGAAAACAGCCGTGTTCAGAGAGGAACACGGCTGTTATTTGTTTATTCAATCGGGGGATCGTCGGGCTCGCGCAGATAGTTCAGAATATCCCGCACGCCCTCGCCGATGGTGCTGTCGACGTGGAATATCGTTGTGCAGCCCGCAAGCCGCAGCCAGCGCTCCGCGCGGGCGGGATCACCGTCCGGCTCGTTTATGTGGGTGACGATGCCGATGACGGGACGGTTACAGCACGGGGTCACGCAGGGCGGGTATAAGCTATACGGTTCCGTCGCGCTGAGCAGCAGCCCGACCACGTCTGCCTCGTAGGTGTACAGCGCAAGCGCGCGCCCGAGGTGTTGTGTCTCGGCATATTCGCCGGGGGTGTCGATGACGACATTCGAGTGGCGGATATACTGTGTCTTGTGATAATGGATGGACTCGCCGCGCAGTGCCTGCGTGAGGGTAGTTTTACCGCTGGCGACGCGCCCCATCAAAATAATCTTCTTCATTACGTTTTGGTGATGTCGCAGACGGCGAAGCCGAGGGTGTCGCGGCAATAGTCGGTCAGCGCGCGCAGGGCGGCCTCCACCTCGGACACGCGACCCGTGACGATGAGCGTGCCGCTAAAGCGGTCGACGAAGCCAAGTTCCACGCCCGAGGTCTTGATGGCGATATCGCCCGCGATGATCGCGGTCTCGGCAGGGGATATCGTGACGATGCCGATGGCGGCGCGGCTGTAGTCCACCGCGGGGTCAAGACCGAGCTTGCGATAGATGATCGCGTCGGGATTGGCAATGATGTGGGCGATGGTGATCTGCTTACCGGGAACGAGCTCCTGTACTAAGCGCAGTTTATCCTGAAGTTCCATCGTCACACCCCTTTCTAAGTTAAAATTACACATCTATATTTTAGCATATCTTTTTCCTTTTGGCAACCGATTTTTGACAAGAAAACAAAAAACTTGCGGCGTGAACGATTCGTTCACGCCGCAAGCGGGTAGTGCTTTATTTTTTCACGGGTTTTGCGTGCCAGATGCGCTCGTTGTAGTCGCGAATCGAGCGATCGGATGCGAAGATGCCGCTGCAAGCGGTGTTGAGCAGCGCCTTCTTTGCCCACGTGTCCGCATCGCGGTAGAGCTCGCCCGAGGCGTTCTGCGCGCGTGCGTAATCGGCGAAGTCCGCGAGCACCATATACGGGTCGCTGCCCGTGAGCGAGCCCGCGATCTCGCTGTAGTTGCGTCCCTCAAAGCCCTGATACATCATATCGATCGCACCGTGAATGGCGCCGTTCTCCATATAGTAGCCGCGAGGATCGTAGCCCTGACGCTTCAGTGCCTCGACCTCTTCAGTGCGCATGCCGAACAGGAACATATTCTCCTCGCCGACTGCATCGCATATCTCCACGTTCGCACCGTCGAGCGTGCCGAGTGTGATGGCGCCGTTCATCATCAGCTTCATATTGCCGGTACCGCTCGCCTCCGTACCTGCGAGCGAGATCTGCTCGCTGATATCCGCGGCGGGCATCAGCAGCTCAGCTAAGGTGACGCGGTAGTCCTCAATGTAGACGACCTTCAGCTTATCCCGCACGGCGGGATCGTTCTCGATCATCTTGCTCAGACGGCAGATGAACTGGATGATCTCCTTGGCGAGGAAATACCCGGGCGCGGACTTAGCACCGAAGATGTAGGTGCGGGGAGTGAACTCCATATTGGGGTTGTCCTTGAGCATCTGATACGTGCTCAGGATGTGCAGGGCGTTGAGATGCTGACGCTTATACTCGTGCAGACGCTTGACCTGCACGTCAAACAGCGAGTCGGCATCTAGCTTGACGCCGTTCTCGCGCTTGACGTAGGCGGCAAGACGCTCCTTGTTGCGGCGCTTGATCGCCATAAAGGTCTCGCGTGCGGCGGCATCGTCGGTGTAAGGCACCAGCTTTTCCAACTCAGCGGCGTCGAGGATGAAGCCGTTACCGATCTTATCCTTGATCCAGCCCGCCAGCTCGGGGTTCGCCTGACACAGCCAGCGGCGGTGGGCGATGCCGTTGGTGACGTTCGTGAACTTCTCGGGCGCGACACCGTATGCCTCAGGGAACACGGTGTGCTTGACGATCTCGCTGTGCAGCTGCGATACGCCGTTGACCGAGTGGCAGGCGGCGACGCAGAGATTCGCCATCTTGATGACGCCGTAGCTGATGATCGCCATGCGGCTGACCTTCTCGCGGTCGCCGCCGGTCGCTGCCATCATCTGCTCGCTATAGCGCTTGTTGATCTCGCACACGATCTGATAGATGCGGGGCAGACGCTGACGGAAGAGGTCCTCCGGCCAGCACTCCAGTGCCTCCGCCATCACGGTGTGGTTGGTGTAGGCGAAGGTGCGGTGGACGATGTCCCACGCCGCCTCCCAGCTATACCCGCACTCGTCGAGCAGGATGCGCATCAGCTCGGGGATCGCGAGCGTCGGGTGGGTGTCGTTGATGTGCACCGCCGCGAGGTCGGGTAGGTTATCCATCGTGCCGTATTTTTCGAGGTGACGGCGCACGATATCCTGCATTGACGCGGATACGAGAAAATACTGCTGCGACAGACGAAGGCTCTTACCTTCGCGGTGGTTGTCGGCGGGGTAGAGCACCTGCGTGATAACCTCTGCCATTGCTTTGCGTTCCATTGCGCGCATATACTCCCCCTGGTTAAACAGCGACATATCCATGCCGGGGGCGGTGGAGCGCCACAGACGCAGGGTGGATACGCCGCGCCCGTCCTTGCCTGCGACCATCAGGTCGAAGGGCTGAGCGATGACGACGGCGGCGTCGCGGTGTTCGATGTGGTGCAGACCGTTATTATCCCACCACTCATCGACGTAGCCGTCAAAGCGCACTTCCTTTGCCAGCTCGGGGCGGGGGAGCAGCCAGCTCTCGCCACCGGGCAGCCAGAAGTCGGGCAGCTCCGTCTGCCAGCCGTCGACCAACTTCTGGCGAAAGATGCCGTATTCGTACAAGAGGGAATACCCGATCGCGGGGATGGAGTTGGTCGCCAGACCATCGAGGAAGCAGGCGGCGAGACGGCCGAGACCGCCGTTGCCAAGTCCCGCATCGGGCTCGAGGTCATACAGCTTTTCGAGCTTAACGCCAAAATCCTTCATCACCGCCGCGGCGGCATCGGTCAGGTCGAGGTTGTACAGCGTGTTTTTGAGCGAGCGTCCCATCAGGAACTCCATGCTCATATAATACACCTGCTTGGCATCCTGCTTGTGCGCGCGGTGGATGTAATCCACGCGGCTCGATCGCGTACGGTCGCGCAGTACCAGCACCAGCGCGTTATACAGGTGCTCGTTGGTTGCATCTTCAGGCTGTACTGAGAAGTTATGCAGCAGTTTGTCGGTCAACTGCTTTTTGAGGTCGGCTTTGACAGAAGCCGCCGTAGGTTTCTTGGTCACCGTTTCGCGTTTGCTCATCGTGTAGCCTCCTTGAAAAACCGCGCGCCGCTGACAACCGTCAGCGGCGCGTCGTCTATACCATTATATACTACTGAGCGCAATAATGCAAATATTTTTGTAAAATGCCGAAAATATTTCATTTCTTGCGAGAAAGTTTCCGAAAAATTAGTCAAAATAAACAAAAAATCACGGCTTTTCGGTCGCAATGGACGTTTTAAATGACTTGCGCTCACGCTTTTTGAACAGCGCGGGCAGCCAATACACCGCCCCATACATCAGAAAACCGTAAGGAATGCCGACAAACACGTCGACCACCGAATGCTGTTTGAGAAACACGGTGGACAGGCAGATAAGCACCGCGAGAATGATGCCGCCGATCGGCAGCCACACGGTTTTGCGCAGACGGGGGTGGTGGAAGATGCCAAACACCGCCGCCATTGAGCCGACGACGTGCAGACTGGGGCAGACGTTGGTGTTGGTATCCGCGACGTACAGTGCGGCGATCGCACGGGTGAAGAGGTTGTCCCGCCCAAGCGCAGCAAGATCGGGGCGCAGGTCTTGCCCATTCGGAAAGAGCACGAACAGCCCGATCGCGGTGATAAAACTGGCGCCGATATAGGTCATATAGCGTTTGAAGCCTTCGCCGTCCTTAAAGGCGAGATACAGCCCGACCAGCCCCATAAAGGGATACCACAGCACGTAAGGAATGTAGAACCATTCACAAAAGGGAACGAGATCATCGAGCGTGTGATAGATGACGGTATAGCTCGCATCGGCGCCGATGAAATGCTCGGTGATAAAAAACAGTGCCAAATACACCGGCAGTACGAGCACGTACAGCCAGTGGTGGTATTGCTGCCAACGAGGGCTATTGGTTATCCGATTCTGTTTGCTCATTTGATGATTCCTCCGTGATGGTGGGAATGAAGTGGCGGGCAAAGCGTCCCGCTTTGCCGCGCCCGCGGTATTTGATATAGAAGAAGCCAATAACACTGAACACCACCGCGCCGACAAAGTTGACAAGAAGGTCGTTCATCGTGTCGATGAGGCCGATGTCGATATAGCCGCCGTGGCCGAGGTCGACCCCATTGACCGTCACACTTTGCACGCCGTCAAGGGATACAACGGTGTTGGTGGCGGTGGGATCGAGCGTGACCGAGTGCAGTGCGTGGATGACGGTGTCCTTTTGCATATCGGTGTGGAAGATGCAGTCCATCCCGTACTCGAAGAACTCCCACAGAACCCCGACCGTCATAGAAAAGCAAAACGCCACGATCGCCATATACAGGGGTGACAGGCGGAATTTGTCCTGCTCGTTTCGGCAGAGGATGTCGACGAGCGAGAATCCGACCGCCGCACACAGAAAGCCGTTGACGGTGTGCAGCATCACGTCCCAGTAGGGGAACTGGATATAGTAGTTTTGTAGTTCGCCAAGGATCTCCGCCGCAAAGATGAACAGCAGGATGATGATCTCGAGCGTGTTGGGGATGTCGATGCGAAAGGTACGCTCGACGAAATGCGGCAGTAAAAACAGTATCAGCGCCAACACGCACACAAACGCGCTCTCGTACTCGCCGCGGATGATGGCAAGAACAAGGGAAGCGATCACGATGATGCGCAGAATGACGTAGACGGCGAACACGACCTTGCGCTCGCGGATCTGATTCTGAATGTGTCGCTGTCGTTCCGCTCGCATCTGCTTTCGGTCGGGTGATTGGTCGCTCAACGGACATCCTCCTTCGTGTTGGTGATCAGGCGAAAGGCGTTGTGCTTGTTTTCCACCGTGATATGTGCGTGCCCTGTCTCGTGCTCGCCGTCCAGCGTCCAGTCGACCGATTCGTCGGTGGTGATGGTTAGGCGGTTGGTGGAGTGGAAGGTCAGCATGGAAGAGTTGTAGTTCTTTTCCTGCAGACAGCGGATGCATTCATTCAGCTCCGCGGCGGTTTTCGGGAATTTGATGAGCAGTAATTCAAACAAGCCGTCATTCATATCCACGGTTTTCCGGTCGATGGTCAGGATGCCGCCGAGCGAGGTGGAGTTGCTGATCGCGCCGAAGATATAGTCGTCCTCGAACACCGCATCGGCGGTCTCGAGGCGCATGTGGACGGGGCGGATATTCGGCAGATCCTTGATACCCTCCAGAATATACGCGAGATGCCCAAGAGCGTTTTTAAGGTTTTGCGGGGTGGCGTAGGAGGCTCGGGTGAACGCGCCAAAGGACGCGACGTAGGAGAAATACCGCTCGCCGAAGCGCCCAATGTCGTAGGTTTTGGGCGTCCCCTCGAGGATGTCCATTGCTGCACGCAGGTGGGCCTTGCTGAGCTTCAGCCCTGCGGCGAAGTCGTTGGTGCTGCCACAGGGGATGTATCCGATTGGCACATCGGTGCCGGAGTCGATGACGCCCGACACCACCTCGTTTAGGGTGCCGTCCCCGCCGATACACACGACGAGATCGTGCGCGGCCGCATGTGACTTGGCAAGAGTATAGCCGTTACCGACGCCGGTCGTCATAAACACCGTCGGGATATAGTCCGCCTTGCAGAATAGCTCGAGTATGTCGGCGAGATGCTTCTTGCCGCTTTTTTGTCCGGCATAGGGGTTCATAATAAGCAGCAATCGTTTGCCCATAGATAGACGCTTCCTTCCATAATTTTGTTCCGCATCTTATTATAAACACATAATTTGCAAAAAATAACGAACAGACTATGAACAAATCATGATTTTTTGCAAAAAAGTGCGGGATACTCAGAAGAGCATCCCGCACGTAATGAGGCATGGAATCAACCGCGCTTTTTCTCCAGCAGGGCCTGGATCTTCTCGTGAGAGTCGATGAGGTTGCTGATTGACACGTTCTGGTTGAGCGCGGCGATGTAGTAGGCGATGTACTTGGAACAGTCGACCTCGTGGAACCAGTCACGGCTGAGCAGCTCAGGCGTGCGGTAGGTGAGGTTGGTGCCGAACACACCGTCGACAGTGCCGTCGGCGACCGCCTTGTCGAACTTGTCGAGGCCGGCGGTGAAGATCGCGTAGGTGGCGTAGGCGTAGATGCGGCCCGCCTTGCGTTTCTTGAGCTCGTAGGCGATATCCAGCATCGACTCGCCCGAGGCGATGATATCGTCTGCAATAAAGATATCCTTGCCCTCGACGGAGGTGCCGAGATACTCGTGCGCAACGATGGGGTTACGGCCGTTGACGACGCGGGAGTAGTCGCGGCGCTTATAGAACATACCCATCTCAACGCCCATATTGACCGCATAGTACATATTGCGGTTGAGCGCGCCCTCGTCGGGGCTGACGACCATCAGGTTGTCGCGGTTGGGATTGAAGTTGGGGATGGAGCGGAACATCGTCTTAAGCACCTGATAGGACGGCATCAGATTATCGAAGCCCATTAGTGGCACGGCGTTGCACACGCGGGGATCGTGCGCGTCGAAGGTGACGATGTTGTCGACGCCCATCGCGTGCAGCTCCTGCAGCGCAACGGCGCAGTCGAGGCTCTCGCGGTAGTTGCGGCGGTGCTGACGGCCGCCGTAGAGGTTGGGCATAATGACGTTGATGCGCTTGGCCTTACCGCCGGTTGCCTGGATGATGCGCTTGAGATCCTGATAGTGATCGTCGGGTGACATCGCGTTCTCGAAGCCGTACATCTTGTATTTGCAGTTGTAGTTGCCGACGTCTACGAGGATGTAGAGGTCATCGCCGCGGATGGAGGACTTGATAAGGCCCTTACCGTCACCGGAGGAGAAACGGGGGCAGTCGACGTCGACGTGGAAGGTCTCGTCGTCACGGCCGCACTTGTGCGCCCAGTTGAGCAGATGTCCCTCAATCTTCGCGCCCAACTCCTGAGCGCCGTTCATCGCGATGATGCGCAGCGGCGCGTTGTGCCCGTCCTGGGCGAAGACGTTTTTACTGTCGATCTTTTCCATAATTCCTACCCCTCTCCGACCGTCCGCGTGCGGCGGATGATCGCGTCATTATTGTACAACCCTATTGTACCATAAGTTTTAGAATATTTCCACTATGACTTTGCGGTTGGACGACAAATTTTTACAGAATTTTTCGGTGACTTACTGGAAAGGTTGCACAACTGGTGTGAAAAAGTGTGGTTTTTCTTGCAGACGGGGCAGGCTTATGGTAGAATAAATGCATAATAACGATCAAGGAGGTGCGTACCGATGCCGTTACACGAAATTGAAGAACAAGCGCCCGAGCGGGTTTTGCTCGTGTCGGTGGATACGGGTGAGTTTGACGCCGAGGTGTCGCTGGCGGAATTGGCGGAATTAACCGCTACCGCGGGCGCGGAGGTTGTCGGCACCGCCACGCAGAAAAAGGAAGCCCCCGACAAGGCAACCTGTCTCGGCAGCGGTCGCGCGCAGGAAATTGCCTTGCAATGCGAGGCAGAGGACATTGATTTGGTCATTATGGACCGCGAGCTGTCTCCGACCCAGTTGCGCAATCTCGAGGAGATCTTCCCTTGCCGTGTCATCGACCGCACCGCTCTCATTCTTGATATTTTCGCAGGACGTGCGCGCTCGGCGGAGGGACGTCTGCAGGTGGAGCTGGCACAGTTGCAATATCGTCTGCCGCGTCTGGCCGGGCAGGGCACCGCGCTGTCGCGACTCGGCGGCGGCATCGGCACGCGTGGACCGGGTGAAACCCAACTTGAGAGCGATCGTCGCCATATCCGCCGTCGTATCGGCGCGATCCGCGAGCAGCTCGCGAAGGTGGAGAGCCAGCGCAAGCTGCGCCGCGACCGTCGCCGCAAGGACGGCATCCCCACCGTTGCCATCGTCGGCTACACCAATGCTGGAAAATCCACCCTGCTCAACCGTCTGACCGACGCGGGGGTGCTCGCTGAGAATAAACTGTTCGCCACCCTCGACCCGACGGCGCGCGCCTTACGCCTGCCCGATGGGCGGGAAATTATGCTGGTGGACACCGTCGGCTTCGTTCGCCGCCTGCCGCATCAGCTCGTGCAGGCGTTCCATTCGACGCTGGAGGAGGCGGTGGGGGCGGACGTCATCCTCAACATCTGTGATGCGTCCAGCCCGCACGCGGCGGAGCATCTGCAGGTAACGGGCGATCTGCTGAATGAACTCGGTTGCGGTGATACTCCCGTTCTGCAGGTAATGAATAAGTGTGACCTTGTACCCGATCTTGCCGAGCAGATCGATCGCCGATGCCTATATATCAGCGCCGCGACGGGTGCGAGCATCCCTGAGCTGTTGCAGGCGGTGGCGCTGGCACTGCCGCCCGACCGCCGCAAGGTAAAGCTCTTATTGCCCTTCTCAAAGGGCGCGCTCGCCGAGCAATGTCGCCGCGAGGGTAGTGTCGAGCACGAGGAATACGTCCCCGCGGGCCTGTCGATGACCGTCACCCTTGGCGCGCGTTTGCTTAACGAAACTGCCGAATACGTTGTAGAATAAAAACAGCCGCTGTGCTCTAATGAGCACGGCGGCTGTTTTGTTGTTATTCGTGGGCGCAGGCGCTGATGTAATAGGTATCATTATCCACGCGGGTGAAGGTATAGGTCTGAAAATAGGCGGCCATATCGGCGGTTGGCGTGACTTGGTTGCCGTGGTTATCGATGGTGATGTCGTTGTTGGCGACGAAGCCGACACGCACGGTGTAGGTTCTGCTCTGACGCTTAATCGACTCGACGACCGGCTGATAGCCCGTCAACAGCTGGTTAAATGGCACGTAGTAGCAGCCATCCGCCTCGCTGTAGGTCAGCGCATTTTCCTCCACCGAGCGGTGGGTGAGCGGCGCGTCGGGGCCAAACAGCGTGCGATACGATTCCTCGATCTCCGCCACGGGGATGGCGATGCGTCCCTGATCGTCAACGGCGTAGTTACAGGTGACTTCAGTGCTGCTGTTTTTCTGTTGATCCTGCATCATACGGATCTGCTCCGCGATAGACACACGGTACGCGGCGGCATCGAGAAAGGCGTCCTGCTCGGTGACGGTGATGTCCTCAAACGGCTCGGGCGAGTACGCGAGCACCGGCTGGAGGAAGTAGTAAAACTCCTCTTTAAGCTCGGTGGTGTCAGCGGCTTGCCGTACCCACCACACGCCGCCCCAGATAATGGCGACGACACCAATGATGCTCAAGAAGCTGATGAGACCGCCGATGAGGGCGGCGTATTTGTTTTTGCCGCGGCGTTTGCCGTGCTCGTCCACGCGGGCGGAGACGGGCGCTTCTTCCGTGACCTTATCGGTCTCGGTTGCCTCCATCTCTTTTGCTTCTTCCACTGGCAGTTCCAATTCTTTTTCCTTATCCATAGGGAAACCTCCTTCGGTAGGAATACAGATATAGATTATTATATCATAAGAAAATTGCTTTGCCAAGCCCCAAAATGCGGCAGATAAGAAAGCCCGCCTTAACATTTGTCAAGGCGGGCAGAATGGTTTATTGTGCGGGATTACGCGTTGTGATCGCGGCGGGGACCACGCTCACGGCGGAAGCCGCCTTCACGACGGGGTGCGGGAGCCGTAGCATAATCCTCGGGGTTGAGCCCCTCCATCTTGATGATGGCATCCTTACGGGAGAGGTTGATACGACCCTGCTCGTCGATCTCGGTCACCATCACGGCGATGGTGTCGCCGACAGCGACGACGTCCTCGACGCGCTCGACGCGCTTGAGGTCGAGCTTGGACACGTGCACGAGGCCTTCCTTACCGGGGGCGATCTCGACGAACGCGCCGAAGGTCATCAGACGGGTGACCTTGCCCTTGTAGATGGCACCGATCTCGGGATCCTTCGCGATGGTCTCGATGATCTGCAGCGCACGCTGGGCGTCGTTGATGTCGGTGGAGAGGATGGTCACGGTGCCGTCCTCCTCGACGTTGACGGTGCAGTTGCAATCCGTCTGGATCTGCTGGATAACCTTACCGCCCTTACCGATCACGCCGCCGATCTTATCGGTGTCGATCTTGGTGGACAGCATTTTGGGCGCATACTTAGACAGCTCGGGACGCACCTCAGGAATCGCCTTGAGCATAACCTCGTCGAGGATGTGGCAGCGAGCAGTGTAGGTCTTGTCGAGCGCCTCACGGATGATCGCGGGGGTCAGACCGTGCACCTTGAGGTCCATCTGGATCGCGGTGATACCCTTCTTGGTACCGCCGACCTTAAAGTCCATATCGCCGAAGAAGTCCTCGAGACCCTGGATGTCGACCATCGTCATAAAGCGATCGCCTTCGCTGATCAGGCCGCAGGAGATACCGGCAACGGGCGCCTTGATCGGCACGCCGGCCGCCATCAGCGCGAGGGTGGAACCGCAGATGGACGCCTGCGAGGTGGAGCCGTTCGAGGACAGCACCTCGGATACCAGACGCATGGTGTAGGGGAACTCCTCCATAGACGGGAGCACAGGAACGAGCGCACGCTCCGCGAGCGCACCGTGACCGATCTCACGACGACCGGGGCCGCGAGAGGGCTTGGTCTCGCCTACCGAGTAGGAGGGGAAGTTGTAGTGGTGCATATAGCGCTTCTCGGTCTCGTCATCGAGGCCGTCGAGCATTTGAGCATCTTTAGAGCCGCCGAGGGTGACGGTGGTGAGCACCTGCGTCTGACCGCGGGTGAACATACCGCTGCCGTGCACGCGGGGCAGCAGGTCGACCTGCGCGTCGAGCGGGCGCATCTCGTTGATGCCGCGGCCATCCACACGCTTGCCGTCGTCGAGCAGCCAGCGGCGCACGACGTACTTCTGCAGCTTGTACAGGCACTCCTCGATCTTGTCGATCGCCTCGGGATATTCCTCATCGAAGCGGGCGTGTACCTTCTCGTACACGGGCTTCAGACGCTCGTCGCGGATGCGCTTGTCATCGGTGTCGAGCGCGAAGCGCACATCCTCGATGGCAAAGTCCTTGATCGCCTCGTACATCGCCGGATCGGGATCGTTGGAGGTGAAGCTGAACTTCTCCTTGCCGATTTCCTTGACAATGTCGTTGATGAAGGAGACGACCTGCTGGTTCGCCTCGTGGCCCTTCATAATGGCCTCGAACATCGTGTCGTTGTCGATCTCGTTGGCACCCGCCTCGATCATCGCGACGAGGTCCGCGGTAGACGCTACGGTTACGTGCATCTCGGAGCGCTTCTCCTGCTCGGCGGTGGGGTTGATGACGAACTGGCCGTCAACCATACCCACCACGACACCGCTGATGGGGCCTGCCCACGGGATGTCGGAGATGGCGATGGCGATAGACGCACCGATCATCGCGGTGGTCTCGGGCTGGCAGTCGGGGTCAACGCTCATTACGGTGCAGACCAGCGTCACGTCGTTGCGCATATCCTTCGGGAACAGGGGACGGATCGGGCGGTCGATGACGCGGGAGGTCAGGATCGCCTTCTCGCTCGGGCGGCTCTCGCGGCGCTGGAAGGAGCCGGGGATCTTACCGACCGAGTAGTGCTTCTCCTCATAGTCCACGGACATGGGGAAGAAGTCGATGCCGTCGCGGGGCTTCGCCGACGCGGTGGCGGTGCAGAGGATGGTGGTGTCGCCGTAGCGCACCAGGCAGGAGCCGTTGGCGAGCTGCGCCATCTTACCGGTCTCGACGACCAGCGGACGACCCGCCAGAGTGGTCTCAAACGTACGGAAAGTGTCGAACATAGTGGTTTACCTCCATATAAATTTATTTCCACGGAGGACTCACGGATTTTAGCAATAAAACCAAACCTACACAGGCGTCGGTAGGTCTCGTTTCACTGCTAAAAGACCGACTTGTCCTCCGAAACGGACGTGTAAAAAGGGATTTCAATACGCAAGACGAGGCAGGAGGGGAATCTCCCCGCCTGCCTCAGAGCTTACATTATTTACGCAGACCCAGCTTCTCAACGATCGCACGATAGCGGTTGATGTCCTTCTTGGTCAGGTAGTTGAGGAGGTTGCGGCGATGGCCGACCATCTTCAACAGACCGCGGCGGCTGTGGTGATCCTTCGGATGAGCCTTCAGGTGCTCAGTCAGGTCGTTGATGCGCTTGGTCAGCACAGCGATCTGAACCTCGGGGGAACCGGTGTCGCCTTCGTGGGTAGCGTACTGCTGCATAATAGCGGTTTTCTCTTCGGGTAACATCATGATACATACACCTCTTTAAAATATTTCCGGGAGTCTCAGAGTCGGGAAACGGTGAATCCCCATCGGGGCGTGCTCCGCGATCCGAGAGACCGAATGCGTCTGTCGCGCATACAAGTAATACTATACCACAAACTTCGCCGTTTGTAAAGGGGGAATTTTCAATTTACCGTAATTTCCTGTTTTTGGGCAGCAGACCTCTTGCCGACGATCGCCTTAATGCCCATCGCGATGAGCAGCATCAGGTAGGCGGCAATGGAGAACCCGGCGATGTAGATAATCAGGCACCACGGGAACGTCACATGCTGCTGCACAATGGAATACACCGGCAGATGCGGGTCGCAGTGGGGGCTGATGAAGAACATATTAAAGGTTTCGTCCTCGAGCAGCCCCGTGGCATAGGCGATCTCATTAAACACCACCGCGAGCGCGACAACGCCCGCAAAGACGGGGATGGCTTTCAGGATCGTCTTGTGCTCGAGCTTGACGTAGCCGCTTGCCAGTAGATAGATGCCGATCGTCAGCATCGAGCCGTGGCAGATCATCGTCTGGATGTTGATGCCGATGGTGGAGATGAATACGTCGTTGGGGTAGAACATCACGCACGCGCCCGCGAAGATGGCGAAGGTGGCGAGATAGGCACACAGCGACTCGTGCAGCTTGCCGCGGGTAAGCCCCGCGAGCAGACCAACGTACATCGGCGTCGAGCAGAACTGCCACGGGAAGGCGTACCACTGATAGTCGGCGGTAATTGCTGAGCCGTCGAACGAGAAGGTGTAGTTGATTTGTTTATACACCTCGAGCACCGCGACGATAACGGCGGTAATAAAGACGATGCGGCGCGCATAGCGGGCGGTGTCTTTGCAGTAGATGCTCAGCATAATGCCGAGCGCAATCGACAGCGCAAACCAGATCAGGTGAAACGCCCCGTAAGGCTGTGGCGTGGTCATTGAGGTGTCAAGAAACTCCAGTATATTTCCCCAGAACATCGTATTACACTCCTCTGTTTTCTGTTTCGTTTTCAGTATAGCATACGCAAGCCTAAAAGCAAGTTACACTTTTGTAACCTTTCATCCAATACACAAACCTTGTTGTAGGGGCGGGCGTCCCGACCGCCCGTAAAAAACGGAGCAAGCAAAAAGCGGGCAGCAAGATCGATCTTGCTGCCCGCGAGGGGTCTGTCATTAACCGATGACGTAGATATTGAGGGTGCGGCGGCCGAAGTAGCACGCTTCCGTGTAGGAGCCGAAATACAGGTCCGCAAAGGTCTTGCCGCCGTAGATGAAGGAGCCGGTATCCGCGGCGACGGCGTAGCCGTAGACGTACTTGCCGTCCGCCGAGGTGATCCACAGCTTGGTGCCGTAGGGGATGACCTTGGGGTCAACGGCGATGGTGCCGACGCCGAGGCGCATACCCGACGCGCCGCGCGTGCCGATGGAGTAGGCGGTGCAGCTTTTGGACGTATAGACCTTCTTGTAGTTGACCGGCTGATTTTTGGCATCAAGCTTGATGCCGTTCGGTGCCTTGGACAGCGGCGTGCCGTAGGAGGAGCCCTTGAGCACCTCTTTGGTCACAGCTTTCTTTACGATCTTTTCGCTCACCTTGGCGGTCTCGACGACCTGCCCGTTGACGATGGTCTCGCGGTAGGTGATGGTCTTGCTGCCGTTGGCACCGTTTTTGTTGACGATCACCTTACCGGGAGCGAGAACATTGGTGTATTTGGTGTTGGTCGTGAAGGGAATGGTCTCGTTGACCGTATACTCGCGGTAGGCGACGCGGTCGATCTCGATGGAAATGCCGTCGGTGATCGGCGCGGCCATAGCGGTGTTCATCGTGTCGTACTTACCGACGGAGACCTCGGCCTTTTTGAGTGCATCGGCGACGGTGCCGTCCACCATATACAGCAGGGTGGACACGCCGTCTGCCTTGACCTCGACGGTCATCGCGCGGTTGATGGTGATGGTGGCCTCGTCCTCGCTGACCTCGATCTCGTCGTGCTCGGACATTTCCACGCCGGCGGCCTCGAGGGCTTTGTAGGGATCGCGGTGCATTGTCAGCACCATACGGCTCTCGGCACCGTCGGTGACGGTGACGGCGCGGGAATAGACCGACACCATCGTCGACATCAGCAGCGTGGAGCAGGCAAGCACGACCGCGGCGAACTTACGGCTGCGGACGATCCGTCTTGCGATCTCCAGCAGATGGGTGATCTTGTTTTTATCCATAAATGCTTCCTTTCTGATCTTGGAGAACACGATTAGTTTGTGTGGTATACGCAAACTTATGCAGAATTTCCCTCGTCTGTCAAAAGACGGTGGGATGCGTGCTCTCCGCGGTGCCGGGCGCAGGGTAGTGCGGTGCCCGTTGTCGGGGTGCAAATTTGGGGGTGCGCGGCAGGAAAATTTGACCTGTCGCGCCGACTTCGTGTATTATAGCCACACAACTGCACATTGTCAACCAAGCAACAAGGGGTTGTTTTTGGATCATTTGCACAAATATCGAGCGGTTTTTGTTTGTAAGGCATCAATGGAAAAGGCGAAAATCCGGACAGGCAGATTTCACGACTTCGGTGAAAAAAACGCCGAATTTTTCGCAAACTGCCCCAAGAAAATGGAACGTCAATGCCGTTTTTGGCAGAAATACGGACAAAATCTACCATCAATTGCCATTACTGGGAATGAAATTGCTTTTTTGGTTTTTGCGCGATTTTTTTGTGCAACCGGCTGAAAATGCCACCCTCGTGGTGGATAAAAACGCTCCAAAAACGGGTTGATAGGCCGCGAAAAAGGGGGAAAACAAGGCGATTTTACAGAATAATTATAGAAATTTACGCAAGATCATACATTTTTTAAAAATTGCCATTTCTTTTATCCCTGCTCGGCGTGCAAAAAAACAACACCCCGACGAAAACTGATTGTTTTTCGTCGGGGAGCGGGAATGTTATTCTTCTTTCTCGTCTTTTTTGGCGTCGGCGGCGGGGATGAGGTGGCGATTTTCATCAAAGATCATCGTCGTCGCGTCCGAGCGGGTGTATTTGAGGATGTCCCGCAGTCGGAATTTATCGCTGTCGGTCATAAAGGTGTAGGCGCTGCCGGTTCGCTTGGCACGGCCGGTGCGGCCAATGCGATGGAGGTAGTATTCATTCTCGTCGGGGATGTCGTAGTTGAACACCGCCTCCACGTCCTCGACGTCGATGCCGCGGGCGGCAACGTCGGTCGCAACGAGGATCTCGAGCTTATTCTCGCGGAATTTCGCCATCACCTTGTTGCGCAGGGACTGCGGCATATCGCCGTGCAGGCAGTCGACCGAGCCGTGCCGCTTTTGCAGGCGTTCAGTGAGCTGCTTGACGGTGCATTTCATATTCGCGAACACCATCACGCGGCGATAATCCTCTTCGCGGATAATGTCCAGCATATCCTCCATGCGTTGTGAGCCGCTCGAGGGGATGATGTACTGGTTGATGTGCGGGCGGTTGTCGCCCTCGGCGGCAACCTGCACCTCGATGGCGTCGTGCTGATATTCCCACGCGACGTCCATCACCTCGCGGGAGAGGGTCGCGCTGAACATCACGACCTGCGTGTCGCCGGGGGTGGCGTTGAGGATGCGGCGCACGTCCTTGATGAAGCCCATCTTAAGCATCTCGTCCGCCTCGTCGAGCACCGCGGTGTAGAGGTTGCCGAGCCAGATGTTGCCGCGGCTCATATGGTCGAGCAGGCGGCCGGGGGTGGCGACGACGATGTGCGGATGCTTTTTCAGCGCCTCGACCTGCCGCTGCATATTCGCACCGCCGTAAACCGAGGCGATGCGGATGGCGGGGTTAAAGCGGATGAGCGCCCGCAGATCGGTGGTGATCTGCTCGCACAGTTCGCGCGTCGGGCAGAGCACGATCGCCTGCAGATCCTTCATATCGGGGTTGAGGCACTCGATGAGCGGGATGCCAAAGGCGCAGGTCTTGCCGGTGCCGGTCGGGGCTTTGGCGATGATGTCATAGCCGTCCGCAACCAGCGGGATGGTGCGCGCCTGTATCGGTGTCGGCGCGGTAAAGCCCATCGCTTCGAGCGCGTGCAGGGTCGGCTCGGAGAGGTTCAGGGACTCAAATGTGACTTCTTGACTCATAGGGGGTTTCCTTTCTTTTTACGTATACCATCCCATTATATCACGCTGTGACGAAATTGCAAGTCAATTATAATGTATATACCTTATTATATAATCTAGAAAATTCCGCGGCGGGTCTTGACAACCATAAAAAGGATGGTATAATGGTTAAGTCCCGAAATAGCGGGTATACTGAATGAATAATACCGAAAGGTGTGTGACCGATATGAAAGAAGTCGTTATGACTAGCGAGGGTCTGAAGAAGCTGCAGGAAGAACTGGAATATCTCAAGACTGAGGGCCGCGATCAGGCTGCCGAGAAGATCCGCATTGCCCGCGGCTTTGGTGACCTGTCTGAAAACAGCGAGTACGACGAGGCGAAGAACGACCAGGCTATGCTGGAGGCTCGCATCGCCGAGCTGGAGGTGCAACTCAAGAACGTGCGTGTGCTCGACGAGTCGGAGCTGAGCAGTGAGCACGTCCACGTCGGCTCCAAGGTGCGCATCGCCGATGCGAACGGTAAGGAGTACAATTACGCCATCGCCGGCGCGACGGAGGCGGACCCCTTCCACGGCAAGATCTCGGATGAGTCGCCGGTCGGCAAGGCGATCATCGGTCTGCGCGTGGGTGAGACGGGTGAGGCTGTCCTGCCTAACGGCACCATCGTGAACTACACGGTGCTCGAGATCTCGAAATAATTGGCGGCGGGCGGCAGAGGTTGACCGCCCGCTGTTTTTCGTCAAATTTGAAAGAGGACGTGATCCTATGAGTAATAATCAGAATACCACTCCCGTCGCGGAGGAGATGACCGAACAGCAGTTAAGCGAGCTGCTGCAGGTGCGCCGCGATAAGCTGACTGCCTTGTGTGAGGCGGGGCAGAATCCCTATGAGGTAACCAAATACAATGTAACCGCTTACAACGCGGAACTGCGTGCCGAGTACGAGGAAAAGGAAACGGCGTATATCGCCGAGCACGGCACTCCCGAAGAGGGGCAGGGCATCGAGCTGCCCGAGCCGATCAACGTGTCGGTTGCGGGGCGTATGATGAGCCGCCGCATTATGGGTAAGGCGAGCTTCGTCGACCTGCACGACTCCACGGGCCGTATGCAGGTGTACGTCAGCCGCGGCGACGTCGGTGAGGAGGAATACGCCGGCTTTAAGAAGTGGGACATCGGCGATATTATCGGTTTGACCGGTTGGGTGTTCCGCACCAAGATGGGGGAGATCTCCATCCACGCGACTTCCATCAAGCTGCTCAGTAAGTCGCTGCGCCCCCTGCCTGAGAAGTATCACGGGCTTAAGGACACCGATACGCGTTACCGTCAGCGCTACGTTGACCTGATCGTAAACCCTGAGGTTAAGCGCAACTTTATCATCCGTTCGCAGTTCATTAAATATATGCGTAAGTATCTGGATGATCGCCGCTATATCGAGGTGGAGACGCCTGTGCTCAACACCATTGCGGGTGGTGCGGCTGCGCGCCCCTTTATCACCCATCATAACACGCTGGACCTCGATATGTATATGCGTATCGCGACCGAACTGCCGCTCAAGCGTCTGATCGTCGGTGGTATGGATCGCGTGTATGAGATCGGTCGTATCTTCCGCAACGAGGGTATGGATCCCAAGCACAACCCCGAATTCACCACCGTCGAGCTGTATGAGGCGTACGCGGATTTTCACGATATGATGGATATCGCGGAGGGCATCATCTCCGGCGCGGCGAAGGAAATTCTCGGCACCTACGAGGTGGAGTGGCAGGGCGAAAAGATCGACCTGACCCCCGGCTGGCGCCGCCTGACGATGGTGGATGCGGTCAAGGAATATGTCGGCATTGACTTCGGTGCCATCACCGACGATGCCGAGGCGGTTGCCGCCGCTGCCGCCATTGGCGTGGAGCTGGCAGATACTGCGGATAAGACCTGGGGTAATGCGCTGTACGCTTGTTTTGACCAGCGCGTGGAGGAGAAGCTCATTCAGCCGACCTTCATCACGATGTATCCCGTGGAGGTCTCTCCGCTGACCAAGGCGTCTCCTGTCGACCCCCGTTTGACCGAGCGATTCGAGCTGTTTGTCTGCCACAGCGAGCTGGCGAACGCCTATTCCGAGCTCAACGACCCGATCGACCAGCGCGCCCGCTTTATGAAGCAGCTTGAGCTGCGCGACCGCGGTGACGATGAGACCGAGATGCTGGATGAGGACTTCCTCACTGCACTGGAATACGGTATGCCGCCCACGGGTGGTATGGGTATGGGCATCGACCGCTGCGTGATGCTGCTCACCGGTGCCGACACCATCCGTGAAGTGATCCTTTTCCCCAC
>JAEIGA010004467.1_pt1 | contig 21648 bp, 24 predicted proteins | sample 9270691 | NCBI WGS metagenome assembly JAEIGA01 (sample SAMN17057246, study PRJNA624740) | gut metagenome | biome: biome; isolation source: fecal sample | host: Bos grunniens | place: China: Xizang | collected 2019 | reverse complement strand
CCATGCCTTTGTCCACCATCGGATTCCGCTTTTGTCTGGATAGACACTCACAAGTCTTGGTATATCGAAGCTCTGCACGTCAATCTCCAGCTCTGCCAGCGGATCGATGAGTCCGCTACTGGCTACGGCTCTGTCTTCAGCTTTTTTTTTTCGAGTGCGGACATCGTACTGAGGAAGACATGATGCCTCAATGCCAGATAGTTAAGGAAATCGGCTATCAGCAGGTTCTGTACTTTCTCAGCCAATGGGATGCTCCTGGCACCCATACCCAAAGGATTTGCCATGCTGGGCAGGGTCTCATAGAAGTAGTTCTTCATCGCTGACATCGTGAAGATGTTGCGAAGCGCAAGTTCCGTATGCTCAGGAATGGAATACAGGCCATTGCTCATGTCACTCATGTAGTCCGGGAAGAAGCGCATCATCAGCTCTTCAATCTCCTTCTGGTCTTTGTCGTACATGGTATGCACGTCCATGTCAATGGTGACGAACTGAGGCACGGCATCTACCTGACCTTGCTGTTCCATTGTTTTGAGGTTGCCGTAAATCATGGTGAGAAATTCCAACGGGTTCATTTCCTCGCCATTGTACTTAACTTCCATGTGGAGCATGTCGGCACTTACAGCAACCACCTGACCTGCCTTCACCACCTGTCCGTAGTTGGCAAAGACATTGCTCAGATGGGAATAGGTCACTTCATAGTTGCCGTAGCGGATGACCTGATAGATACCATGAATGGCATCATTCCCCAAACCTGACACCTTACCTGTTGCAACGGCTGAAAGGAGGTAGTGCTTGACATCGAAGTCAATCCCGTGATGGAAGAATTTTTCTCCTGTCTTAGGATGCTTCTGCTTGCCGTAGCCGAGCGACATCTCTACATCTTTGTTCTTCTCCTCAAACGGCATACAGTAGCCGCTGTCTGACTGGAGTATCATTTCATGAGTAAACTGCATATTATTATCCTTGAAAGTTATTCTTTGATTATCTGCCTCTGTGAATCTGTTCCCTTGGCGGTTCTTCTACCTGAATGACCTGTGCCTGTGGCTTCGGTAGCTCCCTCTGTGGAGTGTCCTGCGCTAAAGGCTTCTGCTGTCCACCTCCCAGCACCTGACTCATATTGGCATTGTTGCCAATCATCATCATGCCAAGGACTGCTCCGGCTATCTTTCCGAGCCATCCGAAACGTCCGAAAACAAGCAAGGCTGAAAGTACCAGTCCTGCAAGGCTGAGACCTGACACATTGCCTTTGCCGAGGTTACTGAAGAAGTTACTGAACATATCGCCTCCGTTGCCAGAGAACACGCCACGAAGGAAGTTTGACATTCCGCTCCACTTACTATCCACACTGGTCATGGCATTGTTCATGGTATCAACAGCACCGCCTACGGAATCCTTCAGCTCAGTTACGGTATCGGCTACGCCATCAACCTTGTCAGTGACCGTATCAATGGTATCTGAACCCACAACAGCATCGCCAACAATACGGGCGACACTCTTGTCTGTAGTCAGCTTTTCCCAGCCGACGTATGCGGCAGCACCGCCGACAGCAGCGGTCTTGGTGGCTGTGCCGAGTCCCTTGATGGTTCTCTGAGGATGGATGACTGCACTGCCAACGGATGAAGCCGTTGCCTTGGCTGCACGGCCACCGTACTTAAATGTTGCTTTGAGTAATGAACTCCAACTCATATTCTATGCTCTTTAAGTTCAACAATCAATTATCTTCTGCCATTTCGCCTCCAGCGTTCCATACATTGCCTTGTGATACTGGCTTTGTCCGCTTCACTCCTGGCACTGTAATCAATCTCTGCCCACACGTCAGCAAGGGATGTGTATTTCACCGCCTTGATGAGACGCTGGAGTTTCTTGTTCATGAGTTTGAGCTTAGGACGGATGCCAAAGATAATCTCCAGACGTTCCTTCTCGGTCATCTTGGTATTGGCGAGACAGACCTGACGGATGTCATTGACAATATCCACACTTCCCATGATAATCTCCCGATAGATCTTGTTACGATTAGCGGAAAGTGCCACTGCAAGGGCATTCGTGGGATGAGCACTTAGCTGATGGCTGAAACTTCCAAGGTTGTCAACCATCCTGTCAATCTCATGGTAGAAGCCGTATATCTGTGCTGCATAGGCTATGATGCTGTGAAAGTCATCAAGGTACTTGTTGAACTCCTTCTGAAGGTCTGTCGTAGCATTTACCTCCTCGGTAATCCAGATATGGCCTGTTGCCTCCAGCAGCATCATCTTTTCCTGTTGCTTCAGCTCTTTCTTGGCTTTGTCCGTATAGAGGGCAATCATTCCTGCCAGCACAGGGTCATTGCCCTGCGCATGGAGCATACTCTCACCAACTCCCCTGAAGGGGAGGGCGAGAGTCAGCATGATTATGACAAAGAAAGATTTATTCAACATGATTCATTCCGTTTTAGTATGCAGCCCTGGCACATCTTATCCATCGTCTGTGGGCCTGGAGTGCTATTTCTCCATTGGTACGGTCAATCATTCCAGCTGTCACACTATTCCATACATCGGTCATGGTGTAGTAGCGGATGGAGAGATAGAGCTTGGTGAGTTTCTTATTGAAAGCATCGAGCCTGTCATTGAGTGCCCAAAGGGTTTTACTTCTCTCGGCTCCAGTAAGCATATTCTCTGTACCTCCCTTGGCAATGGCATCCCTCAATGTCGTGTAGATGGTCACAAGTTCCGTGGCCGTCTCTATGTAGAGGTTATTCATAGACATGGTTGCTACGATACCTTGCGGATTGTCGGCCATCGCTTTTCTCAGGTTACAGAGGTTGATGAAGATGCGTACACCGTCATCATATAGTGTGGTACAGGCTTTCAATGTACTGGCATAGCCATCCACCGTCTTCAGATAGGAGTTGTACTTCTTTTCCCACTTGTGGATCATCGTAAACTCGGCTGCAATGCCGTTCTGAAGCAGTGCGGTCTTCTGCTGGTCATCAATCTGGGTCTTGATCTGACCATTGATGAGTTCGTTGCCCTCTGCCAGTGCCACATATTCCAATGGATTACTGGAGGTTATCTGGGCATGGGCTTTCCCGAAACTCAACCACAAGAGGACAAACGCCATAACTGCGACTGTCCACCACCGTTGGTCAAAATGCCATCGGTCTTTGTTCACAGGATAGATGTTACCGATTGGTGATTTCATAAATGCCTTTTCTGCGTTTATTGTATTCAACTCTTTCTCTGATGATAGCCACCACATCGAGCTTTTCTTTCACTCCGTAGATGTCGAGCTTTGGATTGGTTCTGTCGCCGTTGTAGATGCTGACGGTCTTTAGTCCGAACAACTGTTCCAGTATATCCCTGCTCTCGCTGAAGTCCACGATGCGGTAAAGCTCAATGTAGTCGCTTGTCCTATGGAAGATGCCATGCTGGATGATAAGCTGCTCAGAGGAAACAATGAACCTAAGCTTGCACAGATACAGACAGCCATAAAGCATCATAAGGGTTGTGATGGTACCAGGTATCAGGAATGGTGCCTTGAAGGTGATGGCTTCATGTCCGGCAACAAGGAACAGTACCATACTGACAAGGAACATCAATCCCTGACTGATGATATACTGCGCCCAATGTGGGCGAAGCGTGATGATGTTGAAGCGTCTGATTACCTGTTCCATAGTTACCGATGAAAATGTCTTCGCTCTTCCTGATCTGATGTCTCTACCTCCATTGCAATGTTGCCTTGCTCGTCAACACTGGTGGTATAGTCCACGTAATGCTGTATCTTCTTGTCATTGCCAACATCTTCGGATTCCACATCGAGTGCCGCTGTGTCCTCCTTGATGTCAAGAGCCTTGCAAAGACTCTCCTTGAAAGTCTTCCATGCCTCTGATGCCTGGTTGATGGCTTCCTCTTTGTCGCATGGTGCTACAAGTCTGGAAGAACGCATCTCGTAGGCATCTTCATACAGGGCTTCATATCTGGCGTAGAGCTTCTGGACTGACTTCGGAAGAAGGTCAATCTGCTCACTATTCGGATGAAGCACATCTTTCGTGGATGGTATGTCATCCGTTCCTTTTCTGAAGGAATCCACGTAAGCCTTGTATTCTTCAGGGACATTGCCCTTTGCCAGCGGATGGTTCTTACGCTCGATCATGGCAAGCAGCTCTTCATTGAAGTCCTTATAGCCGTCATTGGTTTCCTCACGGACGACACGATTACTTGGCACGTTGGCTTTTTCTGCCAAATCCCTGAACATGTCTGCGAACTTCATTCCGGCATCATCCATGTCAAAGCCCATGTGAAAAGTGGCATCCTTGGCACTTCTCAGTAATCCTTCAAACTGTTTGGCTGAAGGATTACCGCCCGTAGAGGCATAGACACCACCAACAAGCTCTTTCTTTTCCTGTGTGGTAAGGTTACTGTCTTTACCTGCCAGCATTTGATAGAAAGCCATTGCATCATAGGCACTCTCAAAGAGGAAGACTCGCTTGGCATCCTGTAGTTTGGTGCCCATCGGACTGGCAATCCAAAGCCCTTCACTGGCATTGGAGCCTCTGGCCATGCCTTTGTAAGATGTGCCATCCTGCTTTCTTCTTCCCCTTTCTTCCAAACCGACAATCTTTCCGTCTGTAGATCCAGGAATGGTCATGGGGAAAGAGAGGTTCTTGTAAGTCTGGTCGCCAACTGTACGTTCTGCAAGGACAAAATGATGATGGAAAGCATACTGCGTACTAAGGTTGATACCTCTTGGCTGGAAATAAGGATAGAACGGCTTTTGTGTTTCCCTGTCATTGCCATCAAAACGATGCAGTTTGTAATCGTCTATCTTAAAAGGTGGAAGGTCACGCTGTGGATTGATAATCTTCTTTTCCCTTTCCTCGATAGGATTATTCAAAAGTCTGTTGCAGACAAGGTTGACGAGTCTGTCCTTATCCATGCCAGCCGTGTAGTCAGAGAACATTTCTGGATGCTCCTTAATGAAGCTGATGACGTTGTAGTTCTTCCGCGTAGGCGGCAGGAAACAGCAAAGGCCATTGGCAGTGACGATGAACTTGTCACCACGAATACGTCTGCCCTCGCTGTCCAGCCTTACATACGACGGATAGCGCAAGCCGTCGCGTCTGTTCAACGTGTAGCCAGCGTCTATCAGCACATCCTGAATACTGAGTTTGTTCTTAAAATCGTCGTAGGTAAGTTCTGCCATTTTGTTATCCTGAATAAATCCTTTTACCTTGTGTGTCCTAATCCTACGCCGTGTTCTCCAGCATTCAGTCCTGCATCAAAAGCCCTCGATGCCAACTCCTGGGGTGAGTCAACACCAGGCTTGAAATACACATGAGGTCTGTCAGGCCCATGATGCTCCATGAAAATGGAAGGTCCACTGTGATGGTGGAAATCATGGGTCAGCTCATGTGTGATGGCAAGTCCGGCAAGCAAGGCTCCACCGATCTTTGCGCCCAAGCTGGTGTGCATACCAGGAATGTTTTTCATATCCACCTCACTGAAGATGTGGGAGAAGAGCTTCATGCGATGATAGTCATCGATGGCCATGAACTTATCATACTGCTTCTGAGTAATCTCATGGCTGATGCTCTCACCATTGATGACCGCTGTCATGCGGTACTTGGCTTCGCCCTTGGCATCATTCTCGATTTCGCCCTTTTCATTCCTGACTGGCTCAACCTTGATGTCATCGACATTGACTTCACGACCATGTTTTCCCTCACGATACCATGCCTTGCCCTCATTGAGTTCATAGAGGGCATTGCCGTCAACATGAGCAACGGAGCGGTCTTCTGGTTCTAACTGAACCTGTCTGCCGTCCATTGTCAGGGGGATATTCGCCTGTTCAAGAATCAGTGTCTGACGGTCATTCAGTTCTGCTTCGACCTCTGGCTTCAGCTTAATGCCAATCTGCTCCTTGGAATTGAGCATATCCATCGTAATCTTCTCGCTGAAGTCACCTTTGATGACATTGTTGAGAATGTCGAGACGCTGCTGAACAGGCACTTCCTTGATGGAGTTGCTTGTCAGCTTCTTGACCTCTTCCTCAGTCAGGTCATAGACGAAATCCTGCTTAGTGGCAGAGGACTGGATGGTGAGAGTCTTCTTCTCAGGATCAATCACGATGCCGTGACTGTCCAGACACTCCTTGAACTTCTCATTGGAGAAATAGACCTTCGAGGTGATAAGCTCATTATAAGGCTTGGCTGGTTCCAGCTTCCGTGGAGCCAATTCCATAGGAGTGATGACTGTCTGAAGGTCAGCCAGCACATCCTGTTTCGGAGGCTGAACGGCTGTCGGCTGTCCTTTATAGTAGAAGCCGTAACCGCCATTCTGCAACTCTCCTGGCTTGATGCGACCATCGGGACGGTCTGGAACCATTGGAGCACCCTGCATGAAGAGCGCACCACCGACACGTCGCATGTGGGAACCTGCTTGTTGTCGAGGTGTCCAGCCCAAGAAGAAACGGTCATGCAGTCCCCACATGGGATGCTGCCCACGTCTGTCCCAAGCCATACGGCCATATTCACCGACACCAATCCTATAACCGTGAAGTCCCATGGCAACACGTCCGTTGGCATTACGGGCATGTACGAAGTTCCTTGGAACATAAAAGTCATTGCCGACAAGTGCCGCAAAGGTGTTGTAGGCATTCTTGTTGGCATAATTCGTACCCCAGTCTGTCATGGCTTTCATCTGCTGGGCAGAGATGGGATAGGTGAGAAGTGGAGAGTCATGCCCTTGAACTGCCAACTGGAAGCCATCGCCCTGACGGATGATGTGCGCTTGCATACCATTCCGTCTGAGGATGTCTTGCAGCTCTGGCGACAAATCGCCTCTCAGTGGTAGAGAATTGGAACGTATCGACATAATAGTGTTGTTTAGATTCAACAATCAGGCATTGCCATCAGCCAGTGCCTTTTCAAGTTCTTCTCCTTTGTAGTCAACGAACTTTTCTGCCGACTCATCGCCAACAGACAGTCCGCGTTCTCTGCAGAAGTCAGCATATTCGTTCTGCCATTCTTTGGAGTGATGGTTCACATAGTCGAGCCAGTTAAATTCGCCGCTCTGCTTCTTCTGAACCAACTCGCTTTCGGAATAATACTTGTTTGTAGCCATTGTCCTTTCTTTTTAGGGTTATCGTTTCTGATTAGCGCATGTGTCCCATGCTTCTGAGACCAGCCTTTCTTTGCTCATTCCAGAGTTCATCGGTGTAGTCCTCTTCCTTGACGTAATCAAGATTGCCGTCATCACCCATGACCCAACAGCCGTAGATGCCGAAGGTGAACTTGTCCCAATCACGGGTTCGCTGTTCGCTCCACATCTTGGCATCGCCCGGAGATACACGTACTCCAGTGCGGTTGCTAAGGTCAATACCAACAGTGATAGGTTCGTCATCGTCGTCACGGACGAAGGTGACAGGCTCACCATACTGAAGGTTGTTGAACTCGGCTTCGCTCAGATGGATATCCTCTGAAATGAACTGGAGGTTACGGGCGATAACCTGAACAGGTGCAGACAATACCTGGTTGGTCTCGTTGTCAATCTGTACAAAGGAGCGTACCATGCTGCCATTCTTATCTGGAATGGTGGCAATGATAGTCTTACCTTTTTCTAAGAGAGCGCGGTTCTGCTCTGAGAACAGTCTAAGATCTGCTTTCTCTATCTCAGGATAGAAGAGAGCATCAACATCACCGTCCTCCTTGCGGATGAGTTTGAAGCGGCTACGACTCTTGACCTCATTGCCCTCTTGGTCAATAACCATAATAGGAATTACGGGCGAGCGTCTTCCTTCGAGAATGTCATTGGTAATCCTGACAGGGAGGTCTTCAATCATTTCACGGGTCAGACCCAAACGGTCAAGGGTCTGAAATGGAATTTCGTTCTCGGTAAACTGCATTTTCTTCAATTTTTATCAGTTGATGAAACAATTTTGGCTGCGAAGGTACACCATAATTATTCATCTTAGCTGAAGAAAATACTAAATCAGGTCGATTTTGAGTCTTGATAACATTTGAGTATAATTTTGCAGAAGAAATCATACTCAAAACTTATCAAATGTTATAATTGCATGGTATTATCTGATGTTATTTTTCCAAGTGACATAAGAGCACTAATTTTGCACCATGAAAAAATCAATACTCGTAATACTCACATCGGCATTTGTTCCGATTGCAAGTTTCGCACAGTTCAATACCATCGGTCATGTTGCAAGTCGCCCATCAATCAAGACAATAGAAAATCCTTCAGAACAAACAGTTGCTCCGAAGGATAGTGTTCTGCCGTCAGATACAGCATCTACAGAGATTCCCGATAGGATGGAAGGGAAAGAAGAGAGACTGAGGACGTACCTCAGTGTGTCCTTCCCTCTAAAGAAGATACAAGTAAACTCAAAGTTCGGAATGAGGAAGCACCCTGTATATCATAAGTATATCATGCACAACGGCATCGACCTTCATGCTCGACATGAGGATGTTCTGTCGATGCTGCCAGGCAAGGTGCTTAGGGTAGGATATGACAGCCGTTCAGGTAAATACGTGACAGTACAGACTGCTAACTACACGGTCAGCTATTGCCATCTGTCAGAACAATACGTAAAGACCAATGATTACCTTCAAGCTGGAGAGCCATTGGGATTAACAGGCAATACTGGAGCATCCACTGGTGAACATCTGCATCTTACAACAAAAAAGGATGGCAAGGCTTTTGACCCTACCATCCTCATTGATTATGTTCGCTCAGTGAAGAACTCGAGCTTGAACGACTTGGCTTTCTGATTATTTGGACTTTTGGCGTTTCAAGTATTCTTGGAACTCCTTGCCTGTATAGGTCTGCTCCTTAATAATCTTCAAAACCATATTGTCCGAGAAATCAAGTCTGAGACTTGCAGTATTCGGATATTTAGCATTGGAACTCCAGAAGGTGAAGTTGTATTTCTCGCCTGGATATAATGTCTTGCTGATGCTTCCATTATCCTCTGCCATAAAGTCGCCCTTGCGGTCATAGTAGTTCACATGGTATTTCACACCCGATATGGAATAGTCCAGATTGTTGACAACCCTTCCCTCTCCATGTGCATCACCGCTATAGCTTGTTTCCCATGACCAGTTGGCAATCTTCACCTTGGTAGTCAGTTCCGCACGGACTTCAATGTATTTGTCCCCACATCATGCTCATGGGAATAGTCAACTCTTACTTCCTTCATCTTTGTTATTAAGTATCGATTTTTAATTCTCTATCAGATAATAATCAGATCATACATTTGAGGGAACTTTTTTACGATTCAAAGTGAATCATAGCTACTTGTTTTTCAGCTAAGAGTGAATCACGAAATTGTCTTTAAAAGCGAGAAAGTGTTTTCATCGTGTTTTCACAACTATTTGTCATTGCCATTGTATTGACCGGAGCTGTGCCCGGAGCCGTGAAAACAGATATGGCTTTTTGCTATAATAAATGATTTGCGTTTTTCCCTTAGTAAGACATATAGAGATTTCAGTTTTACATGTATAAAACGTAATATGAAGCCATGAATCATATCAACAGGCACTCCTTGATGGTTTGCTCGTCAATGCCTTTTGCTCTCATCCTTTCTGCCACATCCTGTTTGGTGTCCCTGCGTTCGAGGAAGGAGAAGATGATGTTGGTGAAGGTCTTTATTGCCTTTTCGATGCGTTGGGTTCCTTCCTCCTTCTCCATGTCGATGTTGCAGAATGTGGAACGTTCTCTATGGAGATGAAGATAATAGAGCCCTCCAATCAAGAGTGAGGCAAGTGCCACAAAGTCGATGCCCGTGTCTGCAAACAGTGCATTGTATTTGTCCGCCAGAGGCAGGGTGAACATTTCTCGGAGTGTGGCAGTCCTCTTGGTTATGTCATTCCCTTCAGCAATTTCCCAACGTAACAGCTCGTGCATCACCGACTTTTCCTTCAAGGCTTCCTGCAATCCCTCTATGAGGGCGAGGAACTGTTCTCTAGGATTGTCGCTCCCCTTCATGGCTTTGTCGGCGATATCCGAAAACCAATAGTCGCACCCCTTGACAAACTCGCTGTAGAATTCGTCAATGTTTTTGTATCTATGGTAAAAGACAGGAGGCTCTATTTTTGCCTTCTTGATGATTTCCGTCACCAATGATGCCGAAAAGCCACGTTTCAACACTTGGTCAACGGCGGCTTTCCTGATGTCTTCCGTGATGTCTGCCTTTGTACGCCTGTAGCGTGTTTTCTTTTCCGTACTCATGTTCTAATTAACGTAAGTTCGATGAAATATAAGTGTTTGAAAACTTGGTAATTAGCGATATTTTTAGTAACTTTGTAGTACCAACAATAAAGTCAAACTAAAGAATACCGCTAATGTTTACCGAGGACAAAATTACTGAAATTTTCTGTATTGCTGATGATTTTTGCAATTTTTTTGATGCACAGATGAAAAAATATACGTTTACGTCCGATAAGAAACGCCAGTATCACCGTGAGGGCAGGATGTCAAAGGCAGAGGTCATGATGATAATGATACTCTTCCATTCATCCGGATACAGATGCCTCAAGCACTTCTATCTTGACAGGGTCTGCAAGCACATGCGTCACCTTTTCCCTGACGTCGTGTCATACAACAGGTTTGTGGAACTGGAGCGCGGGGGTGCCATACCACTGATTATATTCATCAAGAAAGTCTTGCTCGGGAAATGTACCGGTATAAGTTTCGTTGACAGCACCCCACTAAGGGTATGCAGGAACCAGAAGATACTGATGCACGAGACATTCAAGGGCATCGCCCAGAGAGGAAAGTGCTCTATGGGATGGTTCTTCGGATTCAAACTTCACCTGATATGCAACGAGAAAGGAGAGCTTTTGAACTTCATGATTACACCTGTCGATGTTGACGATCGTAAGCCGCTAGAGTACAAGGCTTTTGTTGAGTTCATCTACGGAAAGCTCGTCGGAGACAAGGGGTATATTGGAAAGAATCTCCTTGAGAGACTGTTCGTTGATGGTATTCAGCTCATCACGAAACTGAAGAGCAACATGAAGGGCGCAATGATGTCCGTGTCTGACAAACTCTTACTCAGAAAGAGGGCAATCATAGAAACTGTGAACGACGAACTGAAGAATATTGCGCAGATAGAACACTCAAGGCACAGATGCTTTGATAAATTCATGGTCAACCTGCTGGGAGCGATAGCTTCGTACTGCTTCTTCCCGAAGAAACCGACGATAAGGGTACAAACGGTGGACTGTTCCGAGGAAAGGCAACTTACTTTATTCTAAAGTATTTTCGTCGAACTCACGTTAATTATGGTTGTTGGTGCAAGCTCTTAGAATGGAATCACATCTCTTATCTCCTCCAGTGCAACAGCAAGCTGTTCAAGCTGGTCTGTATCATGTGAAGCGAGCAGGCTGATTCTGATTCTCGCCTCCTTTGTCCTGACGGCAGGGTAAACGATTCCGCTAGCAAAGATACGCTTTTTCTGCAACATGTCAGCGATTCTATATACCTTTTCATTGTCTCTGACCATAACGGGGAAGATTGGAGACTCGGATTGCCCTATGTCAAAGCCAGCGCTTTGCAATCTGTTCCGTAGATAATTCACATTGTCCCAAAGCTTCTTTCTGATTTCAGGCCTTGTCTTAATCAGTTCCAGGGCTTTCAGGATGGAGCCCGTCACCTGCGGTGTGATGGCAGCGGAAAAAACGTTGCTGTCTGCATAGAACCTCAGGTATTCTATCATCTTGGAGGATGCCGCCACAAAGCCCCCGACACACCCGAAAGATTTACTGAATGTTCCAGTGATAATATCCACCTTCCCCAGACAATCGAAATGTTCTGCTGTGCCTCGCCCGTTCTTTCCCATTACACCAATGCCATGCGCATCGTCCATCATCAACAGACAGTGATGCTTCTTGCACACAGAAATGTATTCCGGTAGTTTAGACAAATCGCCATTCTGAGAGTAAACACCATCGATGATGACCAGGCGTGTCTTGTATGCCCCCTCTTCCTTGCCCAGTATCATGTCAAGATATTCAAGGTCATTGTGCCCGATGTGTTTGATGTTGGTGCCCCGTAGTCCGCTGGTTGCACTGGTGTGGATGTACGAATCCACATAGGCGATGTCATTCTTTCCCAAGATGGCATTGAGCAACCCCGTGTTGGCGCCAAAACCCGATGAGAAGAGGATGGCATCCTCTTGCCCCACAAAATCGGCTATGTCCCCTTCAAGCTTTTTGTGGATGTCAAGATAGCCACCAATGACTTGGGCAGCACATGCTCCTGTGCCGTACTTGCGGAGGGCTTCAATTCCCGCTTCGATGGTTTCCTGACGTTGGGACATCCCAAGGTAGTCATTGGAGATGTATGCGGAAATGGTATCATCACAGCCATCAAGTTTCATTTTTGCCCCGACGCCACTTGTTGCCATGACCCAATAGGGTTTTGTTTCAAACTGTTCCATCTGGTGGATGTAGTCTTGGAATGCCTCTGCTCTGGTTGCGGCGTCCACTTCCATTGAGAATTCATAATCTTTCAATGATAGAAATTTATTTTCTTTAATCATAATTGTATATAATTAGTTTAATTAAATGCTGCAAAATTAAGGATTAATAAGTAAAATATGTATATAAATTGAAAAATATCGTTTTTTTTTTTTTTTTTGTACAATATATGTTGTATATTCGCATCGAATTTCATAAAGGAAATAATAAAATGTAAATATTACAAGATGGAAAGAAAAGTGATAACTTCGGTAAATAAGCATAATATTGTATGTGCTGTTCCAGATATACCTCCGATAGATCCTCCTCCAGGAAGATGGGGACAGAGGCAAAGGAATAATCTGAGGTATCTTAAAGAGATAAGAAAACGTGGATTGATAAAAGAAATTGTTCTAAAAGAGATACTATTACCTAATGGTAAAATCATCAGATACGATAAAGTTGGAAAAAGGAAATACCCGGTCAAACAATTTAAATATGGCAAAAGAAAAGGCGGTTAAAGGGGCTGACAGCTTAAGTGCAACCGAGAACATTTTGTGGGAAGAACTCAAGAAGGCACTCACATACTTCAATGAGGCATTGCTTTACACAGATCGCAAGAGGAAGTGGAACCGATGGGTGGACAGCATGTTGCTCTGTGTGGGCATTGGTGCAACCTTCTGTAGAGAATATGGATCTTGGATTTCTCCCGCAGCCTTGGTGCTGATGACGGCGATATTGTCCTGTAAATCCGACATTCTTCGTTTCCTCCAAAGTGAGGAAGAGTTGAGCAAGTTGGATGCCATTGGCATGTTCTATCAGAACTATTTCCACGATGTGGAACAACTTTTCTTCGATCTGCATTACAATCGCATCGATGATAAGAATGCAATGGAACGTCTTCGCTAACTTCGCAAATTGGAATACGGGAAAGAGACGGAATTCAATAAATATGTACGTAAGTGCAGCAAGAAGGACAACGAATATATTCATCAAGTAGTCGAAAGATATTATAAGAACTATATTGATTAAGAAGACAGCCTCCATCCTTGTCACTGTTGCTGCTGTGCATATTATCCGAACCATATTGAAACAGGAAATGAAAATAGATAGAATAGCAGTGAGTGACTAAATAGAATGGATTAAATAATAGTATAGACTGCTGACCATACAGGCAAAAAGGCGTGGAACCGAAAAACGATACGAGTAGGAAATAAAGAACAATTTACAATTTAATAAAAACAAACTTAAAAGCACATGAAGAAGATTAATTTGAAATCCACTCTTGCAATGGTCGCCGTGGCAGCATCCTGTCTCGGTGCATGGAAAGCGTATGACACATATGGAAGTGTTGACAACTCTCTGATGATGGAGAACATCGAGGCATTGAGTCTGGATGGTGATATTGGTGGTTCTGGTGATGCACCATCAGGATCTTATGTAACTTGCTCGGGTAACAATGATTGGGGAACGACAGGGATTATGGTCGGGAATTTCACCACAAACAACCATATTGATGGTAATAACGGGAAAGAAATAGGTTTCGATAAGGTTGAGAAGTACGTGTATGAAAAATGTTATGCTTATTATCCTCATAGCGGAAAGGAAACTGGAAATAATAATATTTTCTATTATTCAAAAGTTAAGAGTTCAGAAGAGGAGTGTGAAGGAGGTGCTCACGTGAGTCTTTCTGATGCAATTCAAAGCCTTAATGAACTGTGGCGCAATCTTCAATAGGGATTATGAGTGTAATGAAGCTTTTTTGTATGATGTATGTGATATTATTCATCTCATGCACGTCTTCAAACCTTGCTAATGATGTGGAGTTCCCCGTCTTGAATCACCACTCAATTGTAAAGGCCTCTGATTACCTTTCTGATATGAGAGCAATTTCTCTCTCCAACCAACCCGATGAAGCCATAATAAATACAATTAGTAAGGTTTGTTTGGATGAAAAAAAGATAGTTGTGTTGGATAATAGTCTCAATAAGGTGTTATTATTTGATTCGAAAGGTCGATTCATCAAATCGACAAAGAGAATGATTGGTCGAGGAAAAGGAGAATACATACAATTGAGAGATGTCGCCATTGATGACACGAATGGCAACATATATGTATATTGTGAGGTTCCCAACAAATTGCTGATCTTTGATGAAAACCTGCATCTGTTGGAAAGCATCAATATGTCCATTTTTACTTTGGAATTTACCATATGGGGTGAATATGCATATTTTTACTGTTTTGACCCTTCTGACTCGAGAAAACGGCAGGTGATACGATATGCAAAAAATAATATCGGAGAGAATGGAGTCCCTGTTGTGACGACAGAGAGTACAATGCATGGCGTAGACATATTTGGTCATTCATTGACAAATAATGGAGGATGTTTTTTCTGTGTTCCTTTTCAGAATGTAATGAAAGAAATACTACATGATGGTACAATGAAATCATATTCGATTGAGTTTGGAGACGATTGGAAGAGTCTTGACAATTCATCCAAACAGGATCTGTATGACCTTCAAAGCACAGAAAAGCATTGGATGTTGAAGAACGCGTGCGCATCAGATTCTTTGCTTTTGTTTAACACAAATGAATCTGGCACTTTTGTTGTTGACAGGAGTCATGAAAAGTGTCATCTGTATGATCGAATGAATAATGATTATGTTCCGTTTTCCACATCTTTGATGGTTCCTTTGCAATGCAAAGAAGGACGCGTTGCATTTCTGATACTTCCGTCTGCCATCAAGAATTACCAAGAAAGTATGAGGGATGCGAAGCCATTCCCCAACTCTGAGTTGAAAGAAGTTGTTGAATCATATAAAGATGATTCTAATCCTTTGCTGATATTGTACAAAATTAAGTAGAAACTAAAAACATCTAATTATGAAAAAGATTAATTTGAAATCCACTCTTGCAGTGGTCGCAGTGGTAGCATCCTGCTTCGGTGCATGGAAAGCGTATGACACATATGGAAGTGTTGACAACTCTCTGATGATGGAGAACATCGAGGCATTGAGCGATGAGAACCCTAATGGTGAGGGGCAGGGTTATGTATGGGTAGAAGAACGTATTCCCAGCAATTGTACTTATCAATTCAAAGTTGACGCAAATGGGAAAGTGAAAGTTGAATTCTTAGGTTATAATACGATTGAAATTAAAGGAGAAGCCGGAACAATAATTGAATATACTATTCCTAATGGTGAAATCGTATGTAGGGGGAAGGAAAAAGAAAACGTCTACTGTTTACCACGTGAATGTCCTCATTATATTATACAAGGGAATTAACGTGTTGTTTCCTTTATTTGTACGTGAAATACCCATGAGAGCAGACGTCCGGCTTTTGTTAAGGGAATAGAATGTGAGCCCATGCCAGTTTTGCCGTTAGGAAATGGTGGGCGTGGCGAAATGCAATTTAAAATTTCACCATTGTTCCACATGTAATTATGGCAACCTCAATGTGAAGTGGATAGAATAAGATTTTACTATATGAAACCTGAAGCTTTCGAGTGTGTTCAGCAACATACGCGGCAAGACGTGTACGGCAGTGATAGATGCTGTGATAGCAGGTGAGACAGACCCGAAGAAACTGTCGGAGATGTGTACCCACTGGCGTCTGAAGAGCACCCAGGAGGAAATCGCACTTGCCGTCGAAGGAAACTTCACCGAGCACCACATGTTCATGATTCGTATGATACGCAGGAGCATTGCCAATATTGAGGCGGAGATAGCCGACCTCGACGCGGAGATAGACCGCAGGATGGCTCCCATCAACGACATCATCGAACGCCTGTGCGGCATTCCGTCCATGGACAGGACATCCGTCAAGGAACTGATTGCCGAGATTGGCGTTGACATGGAGGTATTCCCCACTGCCGACCATCTGGCATCTTGGGCAGGTATGTCGCCTGTCAACAATGAGAGCGCGGGCAAAAAAAAAGTTCGCACACGAACCACGGGAACAAGGCCACGAAGGCGATAATGTCCGAATGCGCATGGTGCGCAAGCCGTACCAAGAACACGTTTTTCTCCACCCGATACAAGAGATTGGCAGCGCGAAGAGGCAAGAAGAGAGCCATAGTAGCATTAGGACGCGAGATCCTGATTATCGTGTACCACATGCTCAAGGATGGGACGGAATACCGTGAACTCGGACCGGACTACATGGACGACCGCCGCAAGCAGGCTCAGATCAAGTATCACAAGGAACAACTCAAGACATTACTCGGAGAGGATACGCCCGAGCAAAAGAAGACGGCATAGCCGTCATGTATCCTCAGGCCGATTTTTACTGGGACGCCAAGCCCGAATATGAAACTGGCCTAAACGACCGAGAGGCAAAGATTGTTGCTCCGAGCACGCGAATGAAATTACCTGACCAACTTGGTCGTTGTAAAACTTAAACCAGCCCCATCCATCAGCCACAAGTGGCAAACTGCCATCTGTATTCCTCGTTTTGTCACAAAAACAGAATTATTAACTTGAGATACCCAGAAATGAGTGTTTCGCAATAAATATTTTCGAATGAATAAAATTATTATAAGAATGTATTTATCATTCTTGGTGTGCAGTCTTATGACATCTTGCGTTGAAACCACCAACTCTGCAAAGTCCATCAAGTGTGATGTTGACAACACACAAAGCATAAGTGAAAGTGCTTTGATTGGAGATGTAAATATTATCTCTCTACAAGACTCGTCTGCAACAATATCTTCTGTCAATAAAGTTATTTGCATGGACTCTATATTATATATTTTGGATGATAAGAGTCAATGTTTATATTTGTATAAGACGGACGGAGCATTTTTGAGAGCGATTTCTGATCGAGGACGCGCATCTAATGAATATCTGAATTTGAATGATTTCTTTATTGACAATGTGAATGGAAACATCAATATAGTTAGTCAACTTGAGCAAAAAATGCTTGTTTACAACCACGATGCTACGGAGTTTATAGAGACCCAAAAACTTCCAGGGAAATTTGCTCGTATGGAATGTGTTGAGGGAGGATATATTGGCTACAAAGGTAATTATAGAGAAAATGAGGGAGACGAGAATTTTTGTATCATGGGACGTGACATGAGAATTAAAGACTCATTTTCGAAAATAAATTCTAATAGAGAATATGAATATCATGCTCAAACTTTGCCTTTCTCCACTTACAAAGGGAAAGTATATTTCCATAATGATACAGGACTTGACATCTATGGCATCGGAAATGCAGACATGCAGCCATCCCTCAACTATGTTTTAAACTGCGGTGAACACAACACTCCTTCATTCACGAGGAAAGACATGGATGACTTTGGTAAAATGATGGAATTGTACAATAACTATGTGATGAATATTTATCAGTTTCAAGAAACGAATAGGTATTTACTCTTTTTGTTCTTATATCAAGGAATTTATTGTCTAAATAAATACGATAAGTCAAGTGGGGAATCAGAAACTTTGACCTTGGACTATTATATAGGTAAGTATTTTTTCAATTTTGGAAGAGTCGTGGGTATGACAGAAGATTGTATATATAGCATTGTGGATGCAAACCTAATATATGCTGTGTGGATGGGAGATGAAACAGATGGAAAGTATGAAACCGAATACCCACAACAAGTACAGCGGTTGAGAGAAAAGTTTGAAAAAGTAGATCCGGAAGGAAATCCCTTTTTAGTCACTTACCATATCCGTTAAATTAGTTTTTGTATAAGAAAGTTAGTCGTTAAAGAACTATTCCATGTGGTTTCTATAAAAACACTAAGGATTTTTATGTGTGTGGTGAGAAATATTTGTATGAGGAGTTATGTGGTATTAGGATTACTCGTATTTGTTTGTTTGGCTCTATTCGCTTGCCGAGATGAGTTGGTGGAGAGGAATATAGCAAAACTGTATAATGATACAATATCCCTCCCTTTAGATACTTTTATCTATGTTTCAAATTATCGGAAAGGAACAGAAGAGCGGATCCAAAGTCCTTATAAAATGGTTGTCTATGTGGATTCTGCAAGTTGCTCAAAGTGCTCTATAAGGAGGTTGGATGAATGGGATGACCTGTTTTATTTAGAAAGAGATAATCGTGTTGATTTTATATATATATTCTCCACAAAAGACTCTCTGTCTTTAGTAAATGAATATCGTAAATCTGCAATCAAACATGGAATATATGTTGACACATGTAATGCCTTCTTGCAGATAAATACACATATTCCACAAGAAAACATGTATCACACATTCATGGTGGATAGTACAAAACATATTATTTTAGTTGGAAATCCGACTCGAAATAAGAAAATAAAACACCTGTTTAACAAGAGAATAGGTAACAGAAAAAAAGTAAGTGGATAGTGAAGTGATGAGTATGACTCATTTCATTTGGATATGGGAAAGTCATAGAGAAAAAGCAAAGAAAAGCCAATGAAAATAATTAGCACATATACCCTCCTTGTAGCGTTTCTTCTGTGTGTGGCATGCAACAGGAATCTTGACCGTGCCCTTCAGCAGGCGCGTGAGAACCGTGGGGAGATGGAGAAGGTTCTGGCGCATTTCAAGGATGACCCCGACCCACTGAAGTATCGTGCCGCCAAGTTCCTGATTGAGAACATGCCATACCACTACACCTACGAGGGCGATGCCGTCGAGGCATACGACAGTGCTTATCTTCAGATGGCGGACGAGCCGCTGCCCGACCGCAATCAGTTCTTTAAGGAGCGGACAGACAGCATCCGCTTCACCGACAAGCGTTTCGCCATCGACATCCAGTCCGTCAAGGCAGATTACCTCATCCGCGCCATTGACGATGCGTGTGACACATGGCGAAGCTCCTCGTGGCAGGATGACTATGATGAAGACCTTTTCTTCAATTACGTCCTTCCTTACCGCATCCTCAATGAACCTCTCAGCGACTGGCGCGCAGCCATCGCCAAGGAGCATCCCTATCTGACCGAACCTGTCGTTTGGAGCAAGCGGGGTGAGCAATTGGAGGCGGAAGATGCTGATGCTACAGGTGATATTACCGAAACAGAAAGCGCATCGGAGGGCAAGATGGTCATGCTAGACCACAATGGTGCAACGGTCACCTACACCTACACTGTCCCTGCCGAGACCCGCAAGGTGCTCTTCCTCCGTTATACGGCTACAGCCCGTCGGGCACGTGTCGCCCTGACCCTCAACGGGAAATCAATCCCGACTGTACCCCTGCACCCAGCCAACTCCCTCAAGAATTTCCTGACCAGCAGGAGTGCCACCCTGGTCACCCTGAAAAAGGGCACCAACACCCTCACCTTCGCCTACGCTGGCGACACCATTGGACTTGACTACTTGCAAGTGACAGCAAGCGAACTCTATCATCCAGAGTGCGCTGAGGACTATTCCAGCAATTACTGCCAGATTAGCAACAAGCATACGGGACGGTACCTGACCATTGGGCTGCACCCCGACTCTCTTCCCTGTGTTGCCACCCTCAAGCGTTTTGTTGAAGGTGATAGCACTCAACTGCTACGTCTTGATTACAAGGGCTATGCCTGCTGGGGTATCTCAGTCTGTTACCCGGATTCTGATTTTTGTTTGGAAACAGAATACTGCAGTGTCAAATACAACTCTCCTGTCGGTCTTTACCATGCTCTCAATGGCAGCAACCAGAAATGGGTATTCCTCCCTACAGGCGATGGGCACTACCGTATTATGAACAAGGACAGTGGTCTTTTCCTCGAAGCCAAGTCTGTTGGGAATACATACACTCTTGCCCAAAACCCATACACAGGCAAGGACACGCAATTGTGGAAAATCGAGCGCAAAGGCAAGAATCCCACATATAGTTCCCTCTTCCGTTTGGGCAGTGCCCTCTCAGAGGCATTACGCCTATTCGATATTACGGGACAATTTGAGTGGATTGGTTATGAAAGCTCTCTGCCCCCTCGTGCCAGTTCCTTGCTCAGTGGCAAGACAGGCAACTGCCGTGACGAGGCGGACTACACGGTTTATCTCTGCCGCAGCCTCGGCATCCCAGCTACGGTTGATTTCACACCCCACTGGGGCAACCGCAGCAATTCACACGCATGGCCTGTCATAGTCCTGTCCGATGGCAAGGCTACACCATTCTACATGGGATGCGCCCCTGCCGACACCGTACACTACTACCACAGTTACAAGAAGCCCAAGGTGTTCCGTCACCGTTTCCAGCTAAACGAACAGTACACCAGAGACCTCAGTCAGGAGGAGGAAGTGCCGCAGCTCTTCAATGCACCCAAATTCACGGATGTCACCGATGAGTACTATGAGACCACCGATGTTGTGCGTGACGTGCCTACCGAATATGCCGATAAACATGTCGCTTACATCTGTGTGTTTGACAACCGCAACTGGGTCCCAGTCTTTTATGGCAACATCCGAGACGGAAAAGTCACTTTCACTTCGATGGGACGTAACATCGTCTATATGGCAGCATTCTATGAGCACGGACAAATCGTGCCCTTCGGTGAACCGTTTTTGATTAAGGGCGACGGAACGGTTCAGACCATTCAACGCAATGAGAAAAAGCGCATCACACTCAAATTGTTGCGTAAATATCCTTTCATGGGTAAGGAGGACTTCTTCAATGCCCGTATGTCAGGCGGACGCTTTCAAGGGGCGAATCTGCCCGATTTCTCCGATGCGAAAACTTTTTACACATTCGAGGGTTTGACCAATGGTAACTGGTATGAGATACCTGTCAATGATGAGGGTAAGTACCGTTACCTCCGCTATATTGGACCGATGGGATCCCACTGCAACATCAACGAACTGGAGTTCTACGGCATTGACGGAAAGAAATTCTGGGGCACCATCATCGGCACAGAGGGCGACCCTTGGGCAAGCAAGGAGAAAGTCTTTGACGGTGACATCCTCACAGGCTTCAGCGGTGTCAGTCCCGATGGTCATTGGGTAGGGTTGAAACTCTCTTTACCACAACAAATCAGCAAGTTCAAATTTATTCCTCGAAACGACGGCAATGGCGTGGAGATTGGCGATGAATATGAACTTGTCTATTGGAAGGATGGAGACTGGGCACTTTTGGACACGCAGATAGCAGCCAGCAATGTGCTCACCTTCAAGAATGTCCCCAGTGGTGGATTGTATGTGCTCCGTGACAAGACCAAGGGGCATGAGGAGCGCATCTTCACTTACGAGAAAGGTGAACAAGTGTGGTGGTAATTTTTCGTAAAGTTGAGAGT
>JAEIGA010004466.1_pt1 | contig 21650 bp, 29 predicted proteins | sample 9270691 | NCBI WGS metagenome assembly JAEIGA01 (sample SAMN17057246, study PRJNA624740) | gut metagenome | biome: biome; isolation source: fecal sample | host: Bos grunniens | place: China: Xizang | collected 2019 | reverse complement strand
TACAAGGTGTTTCAGAACCTCGAAGTCATGTACATGAACACTGATATGAGCAAGGCTGAGATTTACGAGTATGGCAAGAAGCTGGTGGACAACTCCAAGTCCGAAGAGGAACTGAGAGTTGAGGCTGAAATCAAGGCCGAGATTGACGAACTGAAAGCGAACATTGAGTGGTGCAAGCGGGAAGTTGCGTACAATGAGACGATGCTTGAAGCGTGGAAAGAGGACAACGACAAGACCATGATTCAGCATTGCAGAAGAATGATTAAACATTACAAGGAAGTGGCTAAGGAAGCCATAAACAGAATCGCCACCCTGAAGCACTTCTTCAATATCTGACCTTGACCCAGCCGCTTGAGGGGCTGCGGCCCCTCGGCGGTTGGAATGAGGGCCAGAACGGTCACTAAAAAATGGAGGTCTTGAACCATGACGATTGAATTTAGCACAAGGGATTACAGATGGAGCTATGGCAAAGAGCCGAGAGGTCGCGGTTGGTGGTGGTTTTTCTTTGAGGGCTACGAGTTCTGCGCTTGCGGAACTTATACGGAGGCTAAGAGAGCTTGCGTTAAGAGGGTCCGAGAGCTTGCTCCTGTTGGGTACGAGGGACATGTGACGGTTAAAGTCGGAACTTGATTTGAGGGTGCGAACTATGACTAATGCAGAAATCATTTACAAGGCTCGCGTCAGGCTTGCCGCCGATGGCAAAATCGGGCTGAACGATGGGGAGCCCGAAGAAATCCACACTTACGACCATTGGAAGAAGCTTGGCTATCAGGTGCTTCGCGGAGAAAAGGCGGTTTGCAGACTGAACATCTGGAAGCCTGTTCCCAAAAAGCAAAAGCCTGACCAGGATGACGATGAGCAGAAAGAAGTTACGCCTTACATGATTCCGAAAACAGCGTTCTTTTTCAGCAGAGCGCAAGTTGACAGCATTGCTTGATGATTTCGCTGACCTATCGGCGTTACGGGGAGAAAGGATTGATGATGAAAGACTTTATTGGAAAAGAGTTCGAGCCTGTCGAGATGCACAAGCTTATCGACATGATTTCAATGCGGGAGGACAAAGACCATTTCAAGGTCGCAGACCAAGAATTTTTTAGGACTCCGCAGGTTGTGTTTTATGACGATAACGGCAGAAACATTGGAGATGCTGTATGCAATGCCGCAAGCTACGGTCATGAAGAGGGGCTTATTGAGGTTATGGGCTTTGGCCTGACTTTTGAAAAGGACGGAGACGAGGTTAAAGGCTATATGACGGCAGAGGAAGTTTTGGAAATGTTCGATAATTTCAGAAAGGGGAATTAACGATGATTAGAGCGTTTAATGTGCCTATCCCGGAGCAGAAGTGAAAGGCGGTCGGAGGGCCGTATGTGAATGACATTCGTGAATTTGTCGAGACTGGCGCAAGAAACGCCGTTGTAGAGCAGGCTGGCAACAAGTCTATCCAGAGCATTCAGGCGAATTACAATGTCGCAATTAAACGGCTCGGATACAGAGACATTGTCGGAACTATGCGGCGTGAAGAGACCTTGTGGCTGGTTAGAAAGGACAAGAAACAATGAGGTTGTGGCACAAAGACTTGATTCCAGTTTTGCCGCGAAATCAGCTTGTCGGACAATGGCGTGAATGCTGTGCGATTGCGAAAGGAATTGCGGAGACTGGCAAGACGAATCATATCTTGATAAACCGTATCATGGAATATCATTTAGGTCATTTTTATGCATACTGCGCTATGGTCAGAAATGAAATGTGGAGGCGCGGGTATCATTGCGATGCAGATACATTGACAAGATGGGTGGTGCGGTGGAAAACTCCAATCGTTACGATTGAACGACCAGAAAAAGTCTTTTGCAACTGGCATAATGACCGCTATCTCAGGCAATGCCACTACAATCTGCAAGAAAAGTACGATTGCGGCGGCATAAGTGCAAAAGAGTTCGATAAAATTGAAACAGTTTATAATCCGAGCCGGGACGGATAATTCCCGGCAGAAAGGAAAAAAATTATGGGTGAAAAATACAGGTTTCCGTCGTTTGCAGATTTCTTCGTTGTCCCGGTCAGGACATTCTCATATACGCCTGACCGCATCCTGAAATCCGGGAACAGGACGATTGTTTTCTGGTATGACGGAACGAAAACAATTGTTAAGCGCTCCGAGGACACGGAGGACAACGATTATGAGGCGTTCACGGCGGCTCTGGCAATCAAGGTGTTTGGCTCGAATTCCGCATTAAAGCGCATTATCAAGAATAAGACAGTTCAACAGAAGTCTAAGAAAAAGTTCGGTTGCGATGCCTGCGATATTGGCGCATTGCTGGACAAGATGGTGGAGGATACTGAATAATGGCTGTTAGAAACTTTTATGTAGAGGCAGACATTGATGGTCGGAAAACAATGTTGGGCGGTGGTCCACGGGCTGAGAATGGCGGCATGGATGTTACCATTTACCAGAGGAATGAGGGGCGCATTATGACGGCTATTCGTATCAGTTGTCGTAGAAATAGCTGGGACGGAGCACTTAGAACTCGTGTAGAGATTGACGGCGAGAGGGTCGCGCTGATTGAGACAGAGCGTTAGAATTATGCGCAGATTCCGAAAAGGGTCTGCGCATAAATTATAAGAAAAACATTGACATGTAAAGCAAATTGTGATATTGTAGAAACAGCAAGAACATAATTGTAGTAGGAGTGGAGAGGAGGGAAAGAGCTACAAGGTAAAAGGAACGGTCAAAGAGCTTTCGACTTACAAGGAAGTTAAGCAGACAGTCCTGACCAGATGCAAGATTGCCTGAGTTGATAAACGGCCCGGAGAAATCCGGGTCGTTATTTTTATAACGCATGCTTGAAAAATAAAAAAGAATATGATACAATGTAAATATGAGGCACGACAATGGCCTGTAATTAAACTTTATGACGGAGGTAATGAATGGATAAGCTACAAATTGTTTATCTTCCTGTCGGGGAGCTAAAGCCTTACAAGAACAATGCACGAAAGCATCAGGACAAGGATATTGAGGCTATCTGCACAAGCATTCGTGAATTTGGTTTCGATGACCCTATCGGAATTTGGAGTGACGAAAATCTCATTGTTGAGGGTCACGGCAGACTTCTTGCGGCTAAAAAGCTTGGCATGACGGAAGTTCCGTGTATTCGGCTTGACCATTTGGATGATGAGCAACGAAGAGCTTATGCACTTGCTCATAATAAGACTGCCGAGCTGTCCAGTTGGCTTGATGATGTGCTTGTCAGTGAACTTGGAGATATTACTTCAATTGATATGTCCAAGCTTGGCTTCAATCTTGATATTGGGGAAAATCCGTATTCTGCTAAGGTAAAAATTCCTTGCTATGAGCCTACTGGGGCTGTTGTTTCCATCCAAGACCTTTGCAATCTTGACAAGTTTTATGAGCTTGAAAAGGAAATAAGAGAAAGCAATCTGTCCGATGACGAGAAAAACTTCCTGTTGATTTCGGCATATAGGCATGTTGTGTTTAATTACAAAAATATTGCTGAGTATTATGCGGCAAATGCAAGTGAGGAAATGCAGAACTTAATGGAGAAATCTGCGCTTGTGATTATCGACATTGACGATGCTATGCAGTATGGATATTGCAGGATGATGAACAAGATTGAGGGCAATCAGGATGTTTGACTTTAAAAAAGATTTTGCCGTGTTTATCCTTAGCCATGGACGGGCTGAGGATGTGAAAACTGTCAAGCTTCTGTCTGAGGGCCATTATTCCGGGGACTGGTTTATCGTTATAGATGACGAGGACAATCAAGAGCCTGTCTACCGGGAAAAGTATGGGGAACACATTCTTCAGTTCTGTAAAATGGATGAGTTTTTGCAGACTGATGTTGGAGACTTGTCAGATGACAGGCGATGTGGTGTGTTCGCCAGAAATGCAATCCAGAAGTTTGCCAAAAACCTTGGCTATAAAATCCATCTCCAGCTTGATGATGATTTCACTATGATTTATCATCGTTGGGTTGAGAAAGGAAAGCTTGTCGGAGAACGGGCGACAAACCTTGATACTGTGTTTTCGGCTATGGCTGAGTATTTGTATGAGACTCCTATCACAGACCTTTCTTTCGGCCTCTCGTCATATTACTTGGGTGGTGCTGAGTCGAAGAATGTACAAGCCGGGATGATACCTAAAACAATGGGCAGTTTTATGTTGAAAGCATCAGACCCGGTTGAGTTCAAAATGCACATGAATGATGATATAACAACCGCAATCTGGAATTGGAGTACGGGAAGAATGTTCTTCACAGTTATGTCACATCAGGCGCAGACCCCGCCGACTCAGCATCAGGCTGGAGGCATGACTGACATTTACAAGGACAATGGAACATATCAAAAGTCATTTTACAGTGTTATGATGTGCCCAAGCTTCGTTAAAATTGCCCAGCAAGGGAGAAAGTATTTCAGAATTCACCATGAGGTAGAATGGGACAATTGCTGTCCCAAGATACTTGAACAGAAGTGGAAAAAGGGCGTAAAATGAGGGTATGATTGCATGAAATACAATTATGTCGTTGTCGGGGCTGGGCTTTCCGGGGCTGTGTTTGTGAATGAGGCAAAAAAAGCTGGCAAGTCCTGCCTTGTGATAGAAAAACGAAACCATATAGGCGGTAATTGCCATCAGTTCGATGTTTGCGGTATCCCGGTTCATGCTTACGGAGCACATATTTTCAGAACTGACAAAAAGTCAATCTGGGAGTATGTCAACCAGTTTGCTGAATTTGCTCCATTTGTAAATACCCCTATTGGCGTGTTTGAAGGCAATGCTTATAATTTGCCAATTAACATGAACACATTCAATCGGCTTTGGGGAACCGTGACCCCTGATGAGGCTCGAAAAAAGGTGGCAGGCCAGCTTGCCCCTTGTGAAAATCCGCAGAACTTGGAAGAATGGGCATTGTCCGTTGTCGGAAAAGATATTTACGAAATATTTATCAAGGAATACAGCGAGAAACAATGGGGTACGGTCTGTTCTAATTTGCCTAAAGAGGTCATCAGGCGTATCCCGATAAGATTTACATACAACAATAATTATTATTCTCAGGCGTTTCAGGGCGTTCCTATCACAAGTTATGATAATATGATTTCTGCTATGTTTGATGGGTGTGAGGTCTGGCTGAACACTTGTTTTAATATGGAAGAGCATGGACGGCTTGCTTCTGATGGGATTGTGTATACGGGTGCGTTGGACAGGCTTTTCGATTACAGGCTCGGACAGCTTGGCTGGCGTGGACTACAATTCAAGCATAATGTGTATGATAAGCAGGATGTTCAGGGCGTTGCTGTCGTAAACCATCTGAGCAAGGAAGTTCCCTATACACGGACTATCGAACACAAGCATTTTCTTCGTGATTGTTACAATAAGCCAGTTACGGTTGTAACTGAGGAATGTCCTATAAACTGGACAATTGGACTTGAACCATATTATCCGTTGGAGGATGAAGAGAATAAACAGCTCGCCAGAGCCTATTGCAAAATGGCACAGGAATGTGGTATAATACCACTTGGGAGGCTTGGCGAGTATAAGTATTTTTCTATGGACGAGGCGATAGAAAATGCCTTGACAAAAGCAAGGGAGGTATTATAATGGCAGGTAGACCGAGAGCTGAAATAGACAAGACTCAATTTGAAAAATTATGTGCCATTCAATGCACAAAAGACGAAATTTGCAGTTGGTTCAACATAACTGATAAAACACTTGAAAAATGGTGTAATGAGACATATAATGAACATTTCTCCGAGGTATTCGCAAAAAAACGAGGCTTGGGGAAGATTTCTCTTCGCAGGTCACAGTGGCATTTGGCTGAGAAGTCTGCGGCAATGGCTATTTTCTTGGGTAAGAATTATCTTGGGCAGTCTGACAGTGTTATGGTTCAGTCTCCGCAGGCTGAGTCTGCCGTGGAGCAGATTGCGAAGCTGTTACTGAATAAAAAACAAGAATGAGTGACATCAAAATTTCAGAAAAGCAGAGGGAGTTTTTGCTTGGTGGGTTGAGCCGAATAAACCTCTTGGAAGGCTCAGTCCGTTCAGGCAAGACCTGGATTAGTTTAGTTATGTGGGCATTGTTTGTCGCTCAAAGTCCAAAGGATGCAGAGTTTTTAATGGTCGGTAAAACACTGACCACATTGAAGCGTAACTGTCTGAATTTGATGAATGAGCTGGAGCCTACTTTCTGGTATTCCGTAAACCAGAAGCGAGCAATTTTATATGGCAGGACAGTCTGGCTTGAGGGCGCAAACAATGACCAAGCTGAGAACAAAATCCGAGGCATGACTCTGACTGGCGTTTATGTGGACGAATTAACGCTAATTCCGCAGAGTTTTTATTACATGTCTCTGTCCCGTCTGTCTACGCCGGGGGCTTGTTTGATTGCCACAACAAACCCGGACAGCCCAAATCACTATGTTTTTACTGAAATCATCCAGAATGAGCAGTTAAATAAGAAAGTTTCCAAGTTTTACATTTATGACAATCCGTTCCTTGACCCTGAGTATGTTGCTGAGCTTAAACGAGAATACAAGGGTGTTTTTTATCAGCGGTATTTTCTGGGCGAATGGGTCATTGCAGAGGGACTTGTCTACCCCATGTTCGATGACTCCTGCAAGGCTGAGGTTGAGAAACGCAAGTACACGAAATATTGTATCAGCATGGACTATGGCATTCAGAACCCTACCGCAATGCTTTTGTGGGGATTTCTGGACGGAGTGTGGTATCTTGTGGACGAGTATTATCATTCTGGGCGAGAAACCAATGAGCAGAAGACGGACGAGCAATATTATGAGGCTCTGTGTCGGTTGTCAGAGGCGGCTCTAACGAATGAACGCATTGATGTGATAATTGACCCATCCGCAACATCGTTTATTGCTCTATGCCGTCAGAAAGGACGCTTCCGAGTGTTAAAAGCAGACAACTCCGTGATTGAGGGCATTCAGCATGTTGCGTCTGCATTGTCAGTCGGGATGATTAAGGTCTGTAAAAATTGCAAGCGAACCATACAGGAGTTTGGTCTTTACAGTTGGAACCCGGATTCTGTACAGGATGCGGTTATCAAGGAAAATGATCACGCTATGGACGCATTGCGGTATTTTGTCCAAACCAAGCGAGTTTTCCGTGACATAAACAAGCCAGAACAGAAGTACAGACCTATTTTTTAATGCACGAAAAATGCACGAAATGTATGAACGAAGCCAGTTCCCATAACTTTTTTATTTATTTCTATTTTTTCTAAGGAATTTTTTATTTATATATATCCTTCATTCTTTCATACATAAGGAAAAAAAGAAGTAAAAAATATAGATATAATAAGGGTTTATAGGGTGTGCATGAAAAATTTTCTATCCTGCATTTTTCCTGCATTTTTGGGTCAGTTCATGCACTGTTTTTTTGGTGTTTGTCAACAAAACGCAACAATTCATATTTTGTTCACAAATGACAAACAGAAAAGAATGTGGAAGAATAAAAACACTTTTAAGGGGGAAAAGGGATGCTGACTTATCAGGATTTCGAGGCGAGGAAAGACAGTGACTTGGCTGGGTTTGTGGCTGAGGCGATTGCAGACCACAAGTCGAGCGAGGCGTACAAGATTGCGATGGATGCTGACCTGTATGACAGGCAGTTGAACAAGACCATCAACGAGTATGTCAAGACGGTTTGGAGCGCAAGCGGTGCGCCTATTGAGGACTTCACGGCGACCAATAACAAGATTGCAAGTAATTTCTTCCATAGGCTAAACACGCAGAGGAATACTTACAGTCTTGGCAATGGCGTTACATTCGCAGATGATAAGGATGGGAAGACCAAGGAGGCATTGGGCGAGAATTTTGACACCCGGCTTCGTGACCTTGGTTATTTTGCTTTGATACATGGTGTGGGGTTTGGGTTCTGGAATGTCGACCAGCTCTATGTGTTCCCGTTGACACAGTTTGTTCCGTTGTGGGATGAAATGGACGGGACGCTCAAAGCTGGTATTCGGTTCTGGCAGATTGACAAGAACAAGCCCATGATTGCGGTGCTTTATGAGCTTGACGGATACACCCGGTTTACTACGGCAAATGCCAAGCAGACTGAAACAGGGATTGACGGGCGGCGCATTGTGATTACGAATGGCATTGCGTTCCGGGAGGAAACGCCGAAGAAAGCTTACAAACAGCAAGTGAATTACACTCAGGCTGACGGCGATGAAGTTGTGGGCGAAGAGAATTACAGCGAATTGCCCGTCATTCCGCTGTGGGGCAGTAGGCTTCATCAGTCTACGCTCGTAGGCATGCGTCACGCAATTGACAGCTTTGATCTTATCCGAAGCGGGTTCGCAAACGACCTGACTGACTGTACGCAGATTTACTGGCTGGTGGAGAATTGCGCTGGGATGACGGATGAAGACCTTGCCCGGTTCCGGGACAAGCTCAAAATCCAGCACATTGCGGAGGTTGGTACTGGCGAGGATGGGGCAAAGGTCACGCCTTATACTCAGGAAATCCCGTACAATGCGAGACAGACTTACCTGACTGACATTCGGTCTGGGATTTATGAGGACTTCGGCGGTCTGGATGTGCATGCTGTGGCGGCTGGTGCGACCAATGACCACATTGATGCGGCTTATCAGCCGATGGACGAGAACGCTGACGATTACGAGTACCAGATTATCGAGTTCTGTCAGCAATTGCTCAGGATTATTGGTCTGGACGAGGATACACCTGTGTTTAAGCGGAACCGTATCAGCAATCAGCGTGAACAGGTGGACATGGTGCTTGCCGAAGCTGAGTATTTGGACGAGGAAACGGTGCTGAATAAGCTCCCGAATATTACCCCGGATGAAGTCGAGAAGATTTTGGAAAACAAGGCTCTTGAAAACCGGGACAGGATGCTTGCTATGGCTGAGCTTGAACGGGAAACTGCTGAGGAACAGCTTAATGCTGAGGAATGAGGCTTAAATGGAACGAGACGCTGAACGGGAACAGGAAAAGATTGAGAGGATGTTCGAGAAGCGTGTGACTGAGGTTTACAGTGAAGCGGCGAATGAAGTGACCGAAAAGTTCCAGAAATACATGGAGGATTTCGAGCGGAAAGACAAGGTAAAGCTTGCGCTTGTGAAAGCTGGCAAGTTATCGGAAGAGGATTACATCAAATGGCGCAAGGGTCAAGTCTTGATTGGCAAGCGTTGGAGCGAGATGACTTATGACTTGGCTGAGGATTTGGTGAACGCTGACAAGATTGCCGCAAGCATGATAGGCGATTTCATGTATGACGCTTATGCGCTGGGACACAATTACGGAACTTTCCTTGTCGAGAAAAATTCATTGCTGAATACGAGTTACACACTGTATAGCCGGGATACGGTTGAGCGGCTTGTTCGAAAACAGCCACGGCTCTTGAATGTGACGAAATGGGAGCTGAAAAAAGAGAATAAGGACTTGCGCTGGAACCAACAGCACATTACTCAGCAAATTACACAGGGTATTTTACAGGGCGAGGACATTACGCAAGTTTCCAAGAGATTGCAGAAAGTTGTGGGCATGGATAAACAGGCGGCTATGCGGAATGCCCGGACTGCCATGACCGGGGCACAGAATGGGGGCAGACTTGACGCTTATGAACGGGCTGAAGACCTTGGCATTGAGCTTGAAAAGGAATGGCTTGCGACCATAGACAAGCATACCCGCGACTCCCATATTGAGCTTGACGGAGAACATGTGCCGATGGACGAAAAGTTCTCTAACGGTCTGGAATATCCTGGCGACCCGCACGGCGACCCGTCCGAGGTTTACAATTGCCGTTGTACGATGATACCGAGGCGTGTTAAGGCAAGTTATGACGAAGAACGAGAGCTTGAACGGCGGTTTAAGCGAGAGGAAGACTTGGGCGACATGACTTACAGTGAGTGGAAACGGGAACATCGCAAAGGGGGCTGAAAATGGCAAAATTTGGGTTGCAGTTGAATATCGAAGACCACAGCAAAGAGGCATTAGAGGCGTTGGCTGAGGCTCTGGAAGTAGGGCTTACGGAATGTGGGCTTGATTTGGAGCGATGGGCGAAAGAAGCTTGTCCTGTTGGCGACCCTACGAAGTGGAAGTTCATACCAAAGGGTAAAGAGGGCTATGTCGGCGGTACACTGAGGAACAGCATCACATTTGCTCTTGACGGAGAAGTCCCGAACCAGCAGACTTACAAGGTCGAGAATGGCGATGAGGATATTCCGGGAGCTTATGACACCCCGGCTCCAAAAGAAACTGGACAGAGCATGAGGGCTGTATATCTTGGAACCAACGTCTATTATGCCCCGTATGTGGAAATGGGTACTTCCAAGATGGAGGCAAGACCGTTTATTGAGCCTGCAATGGTGGAACACCGGGAAGAGTTGAAAAAGACTTTGATGGACAGGCTAAAAAATGCTCCTGCTTCCATATCCTGACCTACTTGACAAGTACAAAAAAATATGCTATATTTTAATCAAACTTAATGCCGCAGAATGGCACCGAAAGAAAGGAAGTTTTTTATGGCACTTACTAAGGCGAGAGTTCGTGAGATTTTGTCTGAGGCTGGCGTGGCAACGGAGAAGCTTGCTGACGCAGTTGACAAGATTATTGACGGACATGTTACGAGTATTGAAGCTCTGCGGGAAGAAATCAAAACCTACAAGGGAGACGCAGAGAAACTTCCGGAAGTCCAGAAAGAATTGGACGACCTGAAGAAGACCGTTGCAGACGGTGGAGATTGGGAAAAGAAGTTCAAGGACAAGGATACCGAGTTCAAGAATTTCAAGGCCGAAGTGGAAGCCGAGAAAACTAAGGCAGAGAAGACCAAACTTTTCAAGGCGGCACTGAAAGCGGCTAATGTTGACGAAAAGCGATTTGATGCTATTCTGAAAGTCACGAACCTTGATGACATTAAGCTGAAAGACGGCAAATTTGCGGACGAAAAGAGCGTTGCCGACAGCATTAAGGCTGACTGGTCTGACTTCATCGTCAAGCAAAAGACGCAAGGCGCTTCCGTTGAGACTCCACCCGAAACCAAGGGCGGCGAAACTAAGCCGCAGAGTAGAGCCGCTATCCTTGCGGCGAAATATAACGAGAACCGCTACGGTTCCATTAAGAGCGGTCAGCAGACAAACTGACCGAGAAAGGAAGTTGAATTATGTCTTTCATCGAACCTGTTAAGAATGGCAAGACTTATGCGCCCGGTTATTTCCTTGCTAACAACGAGGAATGCACCCGGCTGACTCAGGAGATTTCCGCTTCTGATGACCGTGTGGTTACTGTCGGCACTGGCAAGTATCTGCCTATGGGCGTTGTGTGGCCCAGCTATGACGCTAACGCTGTCGGCATCCTGTACGAGTCCATTGATGTGACCGCTGGCAATATGCCCGGTTCTGTCGTAATGGAGGGTACTGTTTATGAGAATAGACTGGCTGAGGCGGCTGATAGCTATTCCTCCGTGAGTCCCGTTGGTACTGAAGACCCCTCTGAAGAGGGCTGGTATGAGCGGAGCGGCAGTTCCCCCAACTATGTCTACACCCTGTCTACCGACACTGAGGTGGATGACCAGAAGACCTATTATCAGTATGACGGCAAGATTATTTCTTCCACCGTCAAGAGCGCTCTGGCGGCTGTCGGCTTCAAGTTCGTAACCGACCCCGTTGTTGAGCGTCCCTACTAAGGAGGTTTGAACTATGGAGTGGGAAAAGAACATTTTCGGTATGGTTCCCCAGACTGAGTGGCTGAACGTTGGCACTATCGTCACTCGGCCCAACGACCCCATTGACACCCTGTTCGGTGATGAGCGTACCGACAATCTGGTCGCTTACTGGCAGACCATTGCCAACGAGTACCAGATTCCCGTCATGGCTCAGTTCCACGGCTTCGACACCGAGGCTAAGACCACTTTCCGTGTGCCTGTGGACACCCACAACATTGAAAAGGGTCTGATTAAGGTCAAGATTAACCAGTCCGAGCGGCTTCGTGCGCTGACCCGTGCTGGTGTCCAGAATCAGCAGATGCTGGACTATGTGCTGAATGACGGCATTCGTCTGGCAGACCAAGTTATCACCCGGACTAAGGTTGCTAAGAACGAACTGATGGCGACTGGTAAAGTCACTATCAAGGAGAACAACCTGAACCTGACCGTGGACTATGGTGTGCCTCAGGCTCGTACTCAGTACACTCTTGACCTGTCCCGGACTGCGGACATTCCGTCCCAGATTCAGGAAATCATTGATGAGGCCCATGACAACGGTATCATTCTGAACGGCATTATTACCAGCCGCAAGAATATTACCAAGATGCGCAAGAATGACCTTGTGCAGACCGAGATTAACGGCTCCATCGGCTCTGGTGCCCTTGTCAAGCGTTCTGCGCTTGAGGCTTGGCTGGATGAAGAGTACGGTATTACCACTGTCATCGAACAGGATGCCACTTACGGCGCTGATGCCGTTATCGGTGCGGATGACCGTCCCGTCATTACCACGGCTCGGTACTTCCCGGACAATGTTGTGAGCTTCTTCGCTACCAATCCCTCTGGCAGAATGGGTGTTGGTCTGTGGGGCGACAGCCCTGAGGTTGACCTGTCTGCTCTGATGCAGGTGAGCGCTTCTGCGGCTTCCAACTTCGTCTATATCAGCCAGTGGTGCGAGAATGACCCGGCTGTCCTGTGGACTAAGGCTTCTGCCCTGTTCATGCCCGTCCTGTACAATCCCAATTCCCTGTTTATCGCTACTGTGAGCGAGGAAGAGGAAGAGTCTGACGGCGAATAAGTTTACAAAGGGAGGTCTTGAACATGGTTAGCATGGACGAGCTTTGCGGTTATGTGCGAAACTATTTTTTGCGGGATTATGTTGACCCGGCAAAGTACATTCACAAAGGCACATGGACAATCGCAAACGGTAGTATTCAAGACCTCCCGTTTCTTATTCCGGGGCAGTATTACCGCATTACCGGGAGCGCATTGAACAACGGTGTTTATAAGTACCGGGAGGGCGGCGCTCCGTCTATGCCGTCTGAGGTGTTCGAGGGTGAAATCTGGGCTATGTATGTACCTGTTGACTTCGTGGCATTGGTTAACGAAATCAACACTTGGCTGGAATCCAACACAACGGCGCTTAATGGCCCGTATCAGTCTGAAAGCTTCGGCGGTTACAGTTACAGCAAGGGCAGTCACATACGGGCAGACGGAACTGAGTTTGCCCCGTGGCAAGCGAAGTTTGCGTCAAGGTTGAGCCGTTATAGGAGGTTGTCTGTACTATGAGTCTGTTATCCGATGCAATGGAAACTTGCAAAATGCTCCACAAAGTCACTCATGACGATGACCTTGGCGGTGAAAAAACAAGTTGGCAAGAGGGCGCAAGCTTCCAAGCGGCAATCGTGTTCGACACTTCTATTCAGGCCAGAGTTGCACAAGCGCAAGGTGTCCAGAACATGTACACCGTTACGACAATGCGGAGCAAGATGCTGGAATACCATGATGTGTTCCAAAGGATTTCCGACAACAAGATTTTCAGAGTCACTTCCGATGGGGATGACAAGAAAACGCCTCCGTCTGCTGGACTGGACATGCGACAGGTAACTGCGGAAGAGTTTGTCCCGGCTGAGAATGTGATTAAATAGGAGGTCATTATGGCTATTTACAATAGAATTAACAACTTCCTTGGCAAGATTGCGGGAATGTCCGATGCCAAGACCCTGAAGCCCCTGACCGAGAGAGCGTGTGCTGTCCAAGATTAAGGGTCTGCCTGTTCCCGCTGACGGTGACACTGGAAAAGTCCCTACCGTCCAAGAGGATGGAAGTTATGCACCTGCGGAAGCGGGCGGGGGTTTCCTAACTCTGACCGAACATCCAGATGATAGAGAATATATCTTATCGGCAACATATGACGACATTATTTCTGCAAGCGGGGCGTGTGTGACTATTAACGGCAATCGAGCATATTTGGTTTCTACAAGTACCGAAACCCGAGATAATATAGTTAGATATTATGTCGTGTTTATGAGGACAGATATATCAGGGAGTACCGGAACACCTTCCCCTCTTGTCTATGTAACATTGAGCGAGAATGATTATCCACGTCGAGCTGGATAAAAAGCAAAAATCTCCTAAAGGAGGCCCACGCATGGTCTACTTGACAAAAGAACACGCTCTCCATGCGTTCTGGAATGGCTTCGGCTGGAAGGCATGGGACGAGGGAACTACCCCGGACGATGCTATGACAAGAGCCGAGGGGCATTACATCACTTACAGTGTGTCTACGGCGGCACTGGACGAGCCTATACCGATTTCTGGAAACATTTGGTGTAAAGATACATCGTGGGAGAAAATCACCGCTAAAGCCGAGGAAATGGCTCACACGATAGGGCTTGGAGGCATGCTGATACCATATATCGGCGGTTATCTCTGGATTTGCCGAGGTGTTCCGTTCTCGCAACGCATGAGCGACCCGGATGATACTATCCGCAGAATTTACATTAACTTGATGGCTGAGTATCTTTCAGCAGATTAACAGCCAATAGGAGGAATTAACGAATGGGAATGTTTACCAAAATCCCGCAGTCCACATTTGAAGACCTTCAGCTTAACGCTGGCGTTCTGCTGAAGACCTTTGACCCGGATAACATTTCTGCCCCGGCTGACAGTGACATCATCTGCGCTACGACTGGCGGTATCAATGTGTCCTGCGTCCCGACTTACAGTGACTTCGGTGAGGATGTGGACAACTGCCCGAACAACACCAAAGAGCTGAAGCATTTGGATAGTTGGGAGTGTAAGGTTTCTACTACTGGCCTTGGCACTTCGCCCGAGCTGATTCGGCTGGCTCTTGGCTCTGCAGATGTGAGCGGCAGTTCCGTTACGCCCCGGCGTGACATTGATGTTGACAATGATTTCACTGACCTCTGGTGGGTTGGTGACAAGGCTGATGGCGGCGTTGTGGCCGTTCAGATTCTCAACGCTCTGTCCACGGGCGGCTTCACGCTTCAGACCACCAAGAACGGCAAGGGTACTATCAGCATTGAGCTGACGGGTCATGTTTCCATTGATGACCAAGACACGATGCCGATGGTTTTCTACTCCACCTCTGGCGATGCGCCTACCAGTTACACCTATACCGCCGTTTCCCCGGTTGGTACGGAGAACCCGGTCACTGAGGGCTGGTATGTGCTGGACGGCAACCGCTATGTCCTGTCCACTGACACTACCGTGGACAGCAATAAGACCTATTACGAAAGGACTGCTTCTACCTGATGAGAAAGTTGAGTGATTACAGGGGCGAAGAGGCGCTGGATGTTCTGGCTGACCTGATTGAGCCTGCCGCAGAAATCATGCGGGACAAGGAACTTGTCAAGCTGTTCCGGGAAAAGAACATGCCGACTGCGGCGAAAGTTGCCATTAAGAACCATAAACGGGCAGTTCTGAACATTATGGCCCGTCTTGAAGATGTTGACCCGGCTGAGTATGCTCCGAGCATTTTTGCATTGCCGATGAAACTGCTGGAAATCTTCAATGACCCTGAATTGCTCAACCTTTTTTCATCGCAGGGTCAGAACACGGAACAGACCTCTTCTGGCTCTGCTACGGAGAATACCGAGGCAGTCTCCGAGTAACAAGTTTTTTACGGTATGCAAAGGCACGACTTGAAGTAGAAAAGTGTGACTTTGCATACCGTGTTTTTGTAACGGACTGTCTTGGTCATGTCATAGGTCTGAAAACACGGTATGTTGACTTGATTGAACCTGCCTCGGTGGAGACTCGGACAGCCGAAGAAATCAAGTCAAACATTTGTTCTAAACTCGCAAAGTTAGGCGGTGAGTAAATGGATTTATTTGACCTGTTCGCAAAACTGTCTCTCAATTCTGAGGACTACGAAAAGGGTCTGGATGATGCCGGGAAGAAAGCAGAGGGTTTCGGCTCGAAACTGAAAACCGGACTTGCAACCGCTGGCAAGGTCGCTGGTGCGGCTGTTGGCCTTGCGGCAACAGGTGTCACCGTGCTTACCAAGTCCATTGTTGACGGCACAAAAGAGGTTGCGGCCTACGGCGATGAGATTGACAAGGAATCCCAAAAGCTGGGCATTTCCGCTGAGGCCTACCAAGAATGGGATGCCATTCTCCAACACAGCGGTTCGTCCATTAGTAAGTTCAGGGGCGCTATCAAGACTCTGAACAAAACATTCACAGAGGCCCGTGAAACTATCGGGGAAACCGTAGCGGCAGAAGCAGAGCTTGAGCGTCAGCTTGAGGACGGCGAAATCTCGCTGGACGAGTACAATCAGAAATATGATGAGTTGTATGACAGTGCGTATTCGTCTATGGGTGCATTGTCGCAACTTGGTTTCTCGATGGAAGACATTTCGGAAATGTCCAACAATACAGACCTTGCGCTCGAAAAGGTAATTTCTGCGCTTCAGGGAATGCCAGAGGGCGCAGACAGGACGGCGATTGCCACTGAGTTGTTGGGTCGCTCTTCGATGGAATTGGGTGCATTGCTCAACACTTCAGCGGAAGACACTGAAGAAATGCGCCAGCGCGTCCATGAACTCGGCGGCGTTATGTCTGATGAAGCGGTCAAAGCGGCGGCGAAGTATCAGGACACGCTACAGGACATGACTACTGCCTTTGATGGGGTCAAGCGTGGCCTGATTACGGACTTCATGCCGTCTGTCACTACGGTCATGGAGGGCCTGACGGAGCTTTTTGCCGGGAACGATGAAAAGGGATTAGGCTTAATTAACGAGGGTGTAAGCGGATTCGTGGACAATCTGTCTAAGCTATTGCCGAAAGTCATCCCCATCATCGGTCAGTTTGTATCGTCTTTGGGAACTGCAATACTTGATAATGTGGACATTATCATGGATGTTGGCATGGACTTAGTCTTGCAGTTGGTGTCCGCTATTGTCAAAGCACTGCCAAAGGTCGCAAAGGCCGCAATCGAAATCATCAAGAAACTGGCGAGTTCAATTTCCAAGAACATCAAGCCGCTTCTGAAATCTGTGGTACAGGTAATTGTGGAGATTGCGAAAACGCTCACAGACCCGCAATCCATCCGTGAGATTATTTCCGCTGGAATCGAGATGATTCTTGCGCTTGTGGACGGGCTGTTAGAGGCAATTCCAATTCTGGTAACAGCAATCCCCGAAATCATCCAGAATTTGATTGAGGCCCTGTTGTCCCCGGATGCGACAAGGCAGTTCATAAATGCCGCAACAACGCTGATTGAGGCGTTGGTCAAGGGGCTTTTGGAGTGCTTGCCGCAGTTGATTGCGGCGGCGTTGCAAATCATCATCGCCTTGACGGAGGCTCTGTTAGACCCGGAGACAAATCTGCTCTTGATAAAGTCCGGGTTTGACATTATCATCGCCGTAATCAAGGGCATTGTGGACGCTATCCCTCAGTTGGTCGAGATGGCTCCAGAAATCATCGAGTCGCTAAAGGACGCTATCGTGAAAGCGGCGACCCGGCTCTATGAATCCGCTGGCGAAATGCTGGACAAAATCAAACAGGGTCTAAAAGATAGCTGGCCTGTCATCAAAAAGTGGGGCGGCGAACTGATTGACAAGATTTGGGAAGGCATCAAGGACACTTGGACAGAGGTTAAGAAATGGGCTGGCAAGATTTGGGAGAAAGTCAAGGACGGTACACTTTGGGAAGACATTAAGACTTGGGGTATCGACACCATTAAAAAGGTCTGGTCTGGAATTGTCGAATATTGGCCTGAGGTGAAAAAGTGGGCTGGCAAAATCTTCGGTTGGATTAAGGACGGCGCATCGTCCGTCTGGGGTAAGGTTAAGGACATTGGTGTTGACATTGTCAAAGGCGTTTGGGACGGCATTTCCTCGATGGGGACTTGGCTCTACAACAAGGTCACAGGATGGGCTGGCGGCATTGTGGATTGGGCGAAAGACGCACTTGGCATCCACTCTCCGTCTAAGGTGTTCGCACAAATCGGCGCATACACCGCTGAGGGCTTCGAGAATGGCTTTGACAAAGAGTTCGCATCCGTAGCCAAGAATGTACATGACCAAATGGAAAGTCTCTCAAATCAGTCTGTGGACTTCGACACGAACATTGCGTCTTCGTCCAATAACGCACTGGCGGTATCGCTGAATTCTCTGCTTGGCATCTTGACAGAAATCCGAGATAAGGACATGACCGTTGTGCTGGACGATGGTACGATTGTCGGACGCATTGACAAGGCGTTAGGTCGGACTGCTATGCGGAAGGCAAGGGGGAATGCGTAATGCCGAACGGAATCACTTTTGACGGACTCCACAGCTATGACGATTTCGGTCTGTGGCTGAGTGAGCGGCCCGACCTCGGTGTGCCAGTTGCGAAGACAAACATTGTCGAAATCCCCGGTGCAGACGGAGTTCTGGACTTAACGGAGGCTAATGCCGGGGAAGTCAAGTTTAATAACAGGACGCTGACTTTTACGTTTGCGGCAATGGTGAATGTCGTTGCACAAGAGGAATTCAAGGCCACGATTCGGAATGCCTTGCATGGCAAGAAAATCAAGCAGATTGTCCTTGACGAAGACCAGAACTGGTACTACACAGGACGAGCAAGTGTGAACTTCACAAACATCATGCCTTGGAAACTGAAATGTGTTGTAACGGTTGATGCGGCTCCGTATGCCATGAAGAATGAAATTACAGAGGTTTCCCTTGACCCGGCTGATTACACGGTAGAATCGCAGACAATGACGCTTGCGGAAAATTCTGATGCTGGTTCTACCTATTCCCGGTCACTGTTTCAGCTCGGTACGATGCAATTCCCTGATGGAATCCCGACAGCGTTCGGGCTGTCCGGCGTTAGGGTTGTTTTTGGAACAAGAGGGGTTGGCTCTAATACGATTGTTATTTATGACGCAGATGGAAACACTTGTACCGTTCAGATTTCCGAGTCTGACTTCACGACTGGCTATAAGGACATTTCGTTGTCAACCATTACTTCGGCTGGCGTTGACCTGACAAAAGTTTACATGGTCACGGTCTACGGTGTGAAAGACTGTCAGCTCGTGGCGGTTTCTACCGTTGCTCATATTGTCTTGAACAATGCGAGAAAGACCGTTGCGGCTGAGTTCGATTTGACGGCTGGCATTCATGCCCCGGCGCAATTTTCAGTTGACGTTATGATGAACGGCGTTGTGCATAATATCCCGGCCTCTGCGATTCAGCCTCTTAACGCAAACCAGATTTATCTGCAAAGTGGACGGAATGATGTTTATGTCGCACCAGACGCCAACATTGCATCGTTTGTGGTTCGGTATCAGGAGGGCAAGCTGTAATGTACACGATTTATGCCGACAATCAGATTTTGCATTCTCCCCTCTATGATGTGGAGGGCAGAATCGTTATAAACCCTGTCCTGAATGAGAAGCTGAACACCCACGGTTCGTTGCAATTCAGCATCGCTCCGAACCATCCGCTATACAACACGCTTGAGCCTCGGTCAACAAAAATCAAGGTGGTTTCTGACACGAAGAACCGCAAGCCGTGGTTTGGTAGGGTTATGAGCATCGAGCAGGGATGGAACAACTGCCTGAATGTCTATTGCGAGGGCGAACTTGGCTGTCTGCTCGACACGCACATCGCTCCGTTCGGGTTTCATGGCGACATTTCCGCAACGGTCAACGGCGTTGTCGGCCTGTTCCCGATGCTGATTAACTCTTACAACGGCTCGAATACTGGCGGTTATGTGTTTGCGATGGGGAATGTCAGCGTAACAGACCCGAACCAGTACATTGTGCGCAGTTCCAATATGCCTCAAAAGATTTGGGATGCGATGAACTCGGCCCTGTTCGGCAGTTCTCTCGGCGGCTACATGATTCCCCGATATGACGAAGAAAACGATATTCATTACATAGATTATCTGAGTCTGGACGAAGATGACCCCTATGCCAAAACCTCGACTCAGATTATCAAATTCGGTGAAAGTCTGTTGGACTTCAAGCGGCTTGTCAATGCCGAGGACATTATGACCGTTATCGTTCCGTATGGAGCGCAGTTCGACCCGGATGACCCAAATTATGAGGAAGGGCCTCCGACCAATGGCACGTGGAACGGAAATCGTCTAAAAATCAACACAGGCGGCTCTGGTGTGGCCTACATCCAAAACGCCGATGGTGTTGCGATGTGGGGCAGAATCGTGGGCTTCAAGATTTGGGACGATGTAACCGTTGCGGCTAATCTGCGGACAAAGGCAACGGCATGGCTGGCCCAGCAGATTTGGGAAAGCGTAACGCTTGAGGTCAATGCTGTTGATTTGTCTTATCTGGATGCCGATGTCGAGCAGATTCAAGTTGGTGAGTATGTCCGAGTTCAATCCAAGCCTCACGGCATCAATGTCCTGTTGCTCTGCACCAGCAAGACCACGCCCTTGACACAGCTCGAAAATTCTGTTATAGTGTTAGGGGCTGGGCAACGGACTATCAGCGATTTACAAGCCCAATCCGTTATGAAGGAGGATTTGAATTAAATGGAATTAACTCCGATTACAAGAAAAGAACATTTTCTGGCAAAAGCGGCTGGCGACCAGAACGCTCTCGACCTTGAGCCGATGACCAGAGAAGAATGGTTTATCTCGCAGATTCAAGGCGGTGGTGGCGGCGGCGGTGCAGTATCCTCCGTCAACGGACAAACAGGAGCGGTTGTCCTCGTTGCTGACGATGTCGGCGCGGCCCCGGCTGAAACTGTTGTCGATGTCAGCGGCACCACCCCGACCATCACCCCCGCCGCCAACACCATCTACAACTGCGGCGAGCTTGCCTCGCTGACGATTAGCAATCCCCCGGCAACTGGGAAATATTCGATCATCTTCTATTCGGGTGCGACTGCTACAACTACTGTCGGCATTGAGAATTTCGTTGCCGAGGCGAACAAACGCTATAAAATCGAGGTGGAGGACAACTACGCCACCTATGATTCGTGGCCCTATACGCCGACTTAGGAGGTGTAGATATGCCGAATAATATTATTATGGCTGACCAAAAGGGTGGGGATGAACTGCTTATTAAGCGGATCACAAACACTTTGGAAAGTTATACAATTCCAGATAGTGTAACCGAACTTGCACCGTTAGCGTTTTGCTGTAGTAGCGCACTTAAAAGCGTCGTTTTTCCGGCTAATATCACGTTGAGTAAAACTATAAGCGGTAATGACGGCAGAACTTTTTATCAATCAGGCATATCAATTGCACACTTGCATTCTGTAACTGTAAATGGCGATGGTCATTTTAGGGAATGCTCCTCCTTAGAGACCTTTGTTGCAGAAAATATTACATTAGGAAATCGCTATTTCTATTTCTTATATTCTTGTCCTAATCTTGCAAGAATTGACTTGAATATATCCAAAATAGATAGCGACATGTTTAAAAATGACGGAAAACTTTCAACTATCATCCTTCGTAAAGCGGACAGCCTACCAACATGCGCAGCCACATCCTTCGATAATACGCCCTTCAAAAACGGTGGTACTGGCGGCACAATTTACATCCCGAAAGCACTTTATGACCATCTTGGAGATGGTACAAGTCTTGATTATAAAGCGGCAAGCGGTTGGTCTACTCTTGATGGATATGGCACAATAACATGGACGCAGATTGAGGGCAGTATCTACGAAACTCAATACGCCGACGGAACGCCGATTCCGAGTG
>JAEIGA010004465.1_pt1 | contig 21650 bp, 21 predicted proteins | sample 9270691 | NCBI WGS metagenome assembly JAEIGA01 (sample SAMN17057246, study PRJNA624740) | gut metagenome | biome: biome; isolation source: fecal sample | host: Bos grunniens | place: China: Xizang | collected 2019 | reverse complement strand
GTGATCAACATCTTCAGACCCGATATGATCGTTATCTCCGGCGGTATCAGCAAGGAAGGTGAAAATCTCCTTGCCCCTCTCCGCAACGCCGTCGGAAAATGCTCCACGCTGATCCGTGCAGGCCGTTTGGGCGGCAACGCAGGCTTGATCGGTGCGGCGGCACTGGACGAGATGAACATTTAATATTCTTCAAGCACGAAAAAAGAGCTTTCGACTATGAAAGCTCTTTTTGTTGTCTTTAAGAAAGCTCCTTTTCGGAACGGATCTTTTTGATCCATTTGCCGCTACGGAGACGGATCACGCACCAAACCGCCTTCAGCACCTGGTCGATCTTCAAAGCGAAGTATACCCAGAATGCCGGGAACCCCCAAACCAAGCCGCACAAAGCGCCCAAGGGAACGGAAGCCACCCATAAAAAGATATTGTCGGCAAGCATCAACACCTTGGTGTCTCCCCCGCCGCGGAGGACGCCCTTGGTCATAATACTGTTGGTAGCCTGGAAAACGATGATGACGGAGATGGAAAGCATCAGCTGGCGGGCGATCTCTACGGCATCGGGCTCTAAGTTATACGCATTGATCATGGGTGTGCTGAGAAGCATGATGATAACGGCGGCGATCAAACCGAACACGAAGCCGATGCCCAGGAAGGCATAGCCCTGCGCTTGCGCTTTTTCACGGTCGCCCTCTCCAAGGGTATAGCCCGTAACGATAGCACCCGCTTGGGAGAAGCCCTGGGTCATAACGGAGCTGAGCTGTTGGGTCACCACCGTCACGGAGTTGGCGGCAATAAAGCTTTCACCCATTCTGCCGATCACCATGGCAACAGAATTGTTTCCCAAGGCAAGAATGCCGTCGCTGACCAGCACGGGGATGCTGATGCGGATATACTCTCGCCACAAATTCCCCACCGGGCGAAAAAACTCCCGCAGGCGGTAACCGATGTTTTGGTCAAAGAAGAACAAATATCCGCAGATCACCGCGAACTCAAAGACACGGGCGACGAGAGTACCCACCGCTGCGCCTGCTACACCCATGGCGGGCATTCCAAGCTTACCGTAAATAAAGACGTAGTTGGCACCTACGTTCACAAAGAAAGCGCCGATGGAGGTGTAGAGGGGCATTCGTACCTTGTCTACGTTGCGCAGTACGATGGTGCAGGTCAAAGCAAGGCCTTGGAAGATGTAGCTGGCTACGGAATACCGAAGATAAACGATGCCTTCGGAGATGACCCCCGGTTCATCGGTATAGATCTTCATGATCAGCTGGGGGAACAGCGCCGTGGCCAAAGAAAACAATACGGACATTCCCACACAAAGGCGTAGCATGATGGTAACGGTCTTCTTGAGGGAAGAGTTGTCGTTCATGCCGTAATATCTCGCCACAAGGACGGAAGCTCCCATGCCGATGCCCATGCAAAAGATCTGGAAGATGGTGATAAACTGGGTAGCCATAGAGACACCGGACAAAGAGGTTTGCCCCAATTCGCTTACCATATAGTTATCCATAGCGTTGACACCCGAGGTGATCAACCCTTGCAACGCAATGGGAATGGCAATCTTGGCTACGTTCTTATAAAACCCGTTGTCGCGAATAAACAATTTGCTCATAGCTCACTCCTCAAAGGCCCATAACGGAAGGGATCTCCGAAGCAGAGGCACAGAAGCACCCTGTTGCCTGAAGCTCCCCATCACTTTGGTGGCCGCCGGAAAGCAGGATGCAGGAGGCATCGCAATGGAGCGCAGTCTCTAAATCATGAAGGAGGTCGCCGATGAACCAGGTCTCTTCCCTGCACAATCCCTTTTCACAGCAAAACAGTCTTGCCCGTTCCGCCTTGGAGCCTACCTTCCAATCCTCTGCACCCAAAACCGCTTCAAAGTAGGGCAAGATCCCCCATCGAGATGCCAAGGGAAGGATGGAGTCCTTATGACTGGAGGACAGAATAAACTGCCTTGCTCCCAGATCCCGCAGACGTTTCAAAACCGCCTCCGCACCTTCTCTGAGATGGAGGGTATGGGTGTTGGCTTGGTAATAGCTGTAAAACTCACGGGAAAGCCCCTCCATGGGCTCTACGGAAAAATCAAACAGATGCTCGTAGAACTTGCTGATAGGCGTGCCCATATAAGAATAGTACTGCTCCATGGTGATGCCGCTTCTGCCGCGGCGGGCAAGCATATCGTTCACCGCATCCAAAGAGAGGCGAACGTCATCGCAGAGAGTGCCGTTCCAATCCCAAAATACGTTCATAAAGCTCCTTTTTCTACACTTGACACAAAGAAAGGGTGATCGGAAAACCGACCGCCCTTCCTTACTTGTTTTGGTTCAAGCGGGACGTTACCCTCTGAGAGCACGCTCCAGCCAGATAGTGCCGATGTCAAACGCATCGCTCAGACTGCGCTTCTCGCACTGCTTGAGGATCTTGTCGTTAAAGGACTTCTCCTCATCGGTATCCTGGATCTGCACTAAAACGCGGGTAGCAACCTCCAAGTCGCCAACCTTCTTGGTGTCCAGAATGTTCATAAACAGGATGCACTTATCGTCGGGATTGCCGTAGAAGATAAATCTTCCCTGGCGGACGAGAGGCTTCCCCTTGTAGGTCAGAATGTTCTGTTCTGCCATTTCAATCACCCTTTCTGTTCGAGACGGATGAAATCCTCCACCAAGGCACGGAGAAGCTCGTCACGATCAAGCTTGCTGATAATGGTACGAGCGTTCTTATAGTTGGTGATATAGGTCGGATCCTCCGAAATGATATAACCAACGATCTGATTGGTGGGATTGTATCCGTTCTCGATCAAGGAGTTGTACACGCCCTTCACAATCTCGCGGATCTCTTCTCTGCGAGTATCCTTGACGGAAAATGTGATGGTTTTCTGCTTGTTATCTAACATAATTTCCTGCTCCTTACTGATTTAGTGACGGATTTTCATCCTTTATAAACGATATTATAAACCTTTTCTTGCCATTTTGCAAGAGTTTTTTGTGAGTTTGCGATATTTTTTAGCCGCGGAGAGTGATGCCGGCCTCGGACTCCAGCTTTTTCAGCACCTTGCGCACGCCGTTATCCGCTTCCTCATCGGTCATGGTACGGTCGTTCAGACGGAATACCAGACGAACGGCGACGGACTTTTTGCCCTCTGCGATGCCCTTGCCCTTATACACGTCGAAGACGTAGGTATCCACCAGAGACTTGCCCGCAAAGGAACGGATCATGCCGCAGAGAGTACCTGCTTCCACCCCGTCGTCACACAGAAGAGCCAAGTCACGCTCCATGGCCTGGTAAACGGGCAAAGGAACGTACTTCTTCTCCTCAGCTACGCAGGAGAACAAGGCATCGTTGGAAAGAAGCGCACCGTAAACGGGAACGTCGATATCGAAGTTGCCGCAGACAGCGGGATGGATCTGGCCGATGGTACCCAGCTTCACCTCGCCGCAGTAGAGATCCGCACAGCGTCCGGGATGGAAGCAGGGATCTTCGGTGTTGGAAGCATAGGTAACGCCGCAGATCTGCAAAGCGTCCAGCAATGCGTTGGTGTCAGCCTTCAAGGTATAGAAATCGCCGTAGCCGTAGAAGGCGAAGCAAAGAGTCTTCTCTTCGCGGGACATATCGCCTTCCTTGAAGTACAGGGTAGCGTTCTCGTAGAACTGAGCCGCCTTCACCCGGTGAGCAACGTTATGAGACACAACGCGGAGCATGGAGGGCAACGGATGGGTACGCATCACGGAAGTATCCTCACCCAAGGGGTTGAGGATGGTAAGCTGGTCTCTCAAGGGAGAGTCTGCAGGGATGCGGATCTGATCCAGCTCGGAGGGAGATACGAAGGAATAGGTATAGATCTCGTTATAGCCCAGGCCGGTCATATTGCGGTCGATGGCGGTGCGGAACTTCTGGGAAGGATTCTCGCCGCCCTCGGTTGCTCTGCCGGAGAACTGGGTTGCCTCGATCTTATCGAAGCCGTAGAGGCGGACAACTTCTTCCGCGATGTCTGCGGTGGTGATGATGTCTCCGCGGTAGGGAGAAACGATCAGGCTTTCCTCGCCGTCCCAGATCAGATCCAGGGGACGGAGGAGGTCAGCCATTTCTTCTACGGTCAGAGAGGTGCCCAAAAGCTCGTTGACACGCTTCCAATCGAAGAAGACCTTACGGCTGGAAATATCGGCGTGGTTGATATCGATGATGCCGTCAACCACTTCACCTGCACCCAACAGCTCAACCAGCTCGCAGGCACGCTGTACTGCGGGCAAAGTGTTGCAGGGAGGCAGACCTTTTTCGAACTTAGCAGAGGACTCGGTGCGCAGGTTCACCGCGCGAGAGGTCTTACGGATATTCTCACGGGCGAAGTTTGCACTCTCGAAGATCACAGTGGTGGTGGTATCCAGAATTTCGCTGTTCAAGCCACCCATTACGCCTGCCAATGCCACAGGCTTATCACCGTCGGCGATACAAAGCATATCGGGAGTGAGATTGCGCTCCACGCCGTCCAGAGTGGTGATGCTCTCCCCTTCTGCGGCGTTGCGGACTACGATCTTCTTGCTGCCGATGTAGCTTGCATCAAAGGCGTGCATGGGCTGACCGTACTCCAGCATGACGTAGTTGGTGATATCAACGATGTTATTGATGGGACGGATGCCCGCGTTGCGAAGCTTGGTGCGCAGCCACAAGGGAGAAGGAGCGATCTTCACGTTCTTAACGGCTCTTGCGGTATAACGGGGGCAAAGGTCGGTGTTGCGGATCTCTACGGAAATATAATTCTCAACAGTGTCGCCGTCGGGGGTGCCCTTTACCCCGGGCTCCTTGATGGACAAGGGGCTGTGGAAGGTAGCGGCGGCTTCTCTGGCAATACCCAGATAGGAAAGGCAGTCGGGACGGTTAAAGGTCAGCTCGAACTCAACGATGGTGTCACGCATACCCAATACGTCGCGGATGTCGTCGCCGGGCTTGCAATCCTCCTGCAGGAGGAAAATGCCGTCTTCGATGGCATAGGGAAAATCGTGAGTGGTGAGGCCAAGCTCACCAAGAGAGCAAAGCATACCCTCGGAGAGGACGCCTCTCAGCTTGCCGGTCTTGATGGTCTTGCCATCGGGCAGCAGGGAGCCGTTGGTGCACATGGGAACCAGGTCGCCCTCGGACACGTTCTGTGCGCCGGTCACGATCTGCAGGGGGCGTTCGCCGCCCACCTCCACCTGGCAGATCACCATGTGGTCGGAATCGGGATGGGGCACTACGGAGAGGATCTTACCTACCAAAATACCGTGGAGCTTATCGTCCAGGATCTCGTAGCCTTCCACCTTGGTACCGCTCATGGTCATGGCCTCGGAGAAGTCGTGAGCAGAGCAGTTGAGGTTTACATAATCTTTTAACCAATTCAAAGAAACTTTCATGTTATTTCACCTCCGTGCCTATCAGAACTGTTCCAGGAATCGAGCGTCGTTCTCACACATCAAACGCAGATCGTTGATGCCGAACATGGTCATTGCCACACGCTCAATACCCATACCGAAGGCGAAGCCGGAATACACGTCGGGGTCGATACCGCCGGCGCGCAACACGTTGGGATGTACCATACCTGCGCCAAGGATCTCGATCCAGCCCTCGCCCTTGCACAGACGGCAGCCCTTGCCGCCGCATACGAAGCAGGAAACGTCTACCTCTGCGGAAGGCTCGGTAAAGGGGAAATTGTGGGGACGGAAGCGGATACGGGTACGCTCACCGAACATGGCTTTTGCGAAGGTTGCCAGAGTGCCCTTCAGGTCGCCCATGGTGATGCCCTTATCGATGACCAAACCCTCACACTGATGGAACATGGGAGAGTGGGTGGCGTCTGCCACGTCGCTACGGTACACTCTGCCGGGAGAGATCATACGGATGGGAGGGGTCTTCCCTTCCATGGAACGGATCTGCACGGGAGAGGTCTGGGTACGGAGAAGCACGTTCTCGGAGAAATAGAAGGTATCGGTATCGTCACGGGAGGGATGGTCTGCGGGAGCGTTCAGAGCGTCGAAGTTGAAGTATGTACTCTCCACCTCAGGACCCTCTGCGATCTCAAAGCCCATACCGGTGAAGATCTCCACCATACGGTTACGGGTCTGGGTAATGGGATGAAGCTTGCCCACCTTCTTTTCCGGTGCGGGCAGGGTAACATCGATACGCTCCTCGCGAAGCTTACGCTCCATGCTCTGAGCCTTCAGATCCGCAAAGCGGGAAGAAAGGCTCTCTTCGATCTCGGCACGGATGGTATTTACGATAGCACCGATCTTGGGACGATCCTCGGGAGCAACGGCGCCCATACCGCGCAAAATAGCGGTAAGCTCGCCCTTCTTGCCCAAGAAGCGGACGCGGACTTCTTCCAGAGCCTGCTCCGTCTCCGCGCCGCCAATGGCCGCAAGAGCAGACGCTTTGATTTGTTCAAGCTGTTCTTTCATAACTTTCTATTGATTCCTTTCGGGTAGGGTTTATTCCAGATAATCTTTCAGTTTCTTGCTTCTGCTGGGATGGCGGAGCTTACGGAGCGCCTTTGCCTCGATCTGACGGATACGCTCACGGGTGATGTCGAAGACCTTGCCCACCTCTTCCAGGGTACGGGGTCTGCCGTCTTCCAAACCGAAGCGGAGCTTCAGCACACTTTCCTCACGGGGGGTCAGGGTGTGGAGTACCTCAAGCAAATGCTCGCGGAGCATGGTATAGGAAGCCGCTTCCGCAGGGGCCATGGTGTTATCGTCGGCAATGAAGTCACCCAAATGGCTGTCCTCTTCCTCACCGATAGGCAATTCCAGAGACACGGGCTCCTGGGCGATCTTCAAGATCTCGCGCACCTTTTCCACGGGCATATTCAGCTCTGCTGCGATCTCCTCCTCGGAGGCGTCTCTGCCGTTTTCCTGCAGCAGCTGGCGGGAAACTCTAAGCACGCGGTTGATGGTCTCCACCATGTGGACGGGGATACGGATGGTTCTGGCCTGGTCTGCAATGGCACGAGTAATGGCCTGGCGGATCCACCAGGTAGCGTAGGTGGAGAACTTGTAGCCTTTGCCGTAGTCGAACTTCTCCACGGCCTTCATAAGACCCAAGTTACCCTCCTGGATCAGATCCAGGAAGAACATTCCGCGGTTTACATAACGTTTTGCAATACTAACAACCAGACGGAGGTTTGCCTCCACCAGCTGCTGCTTTGCCTTTACGTCGCCCTGGGCCATCTTTTCGGCAAGACCCAACTCTTCCTCGGCGGAAAGCAAGGGAACCTTACCGATCTCCTTTAAGTACATACGTACGGGATCATCGATGGAAACGCCCTCTTGGTTCAGCAGTGCTTCCACATCGTCACTGCTTTCCTCCACAACGTCGTCCTCAAACATCTCGTCCTCTTGCAGCTCAAAGCCGCCGCCGGTCAAGCTGTTGGTGATCTCAATGCCCTGGCGATCAAGAAAATCGCAAACCTCGATCAGCGCCGCCACAGAAACGTCGGTATCCTCCAAGGATCCCAACACCACTGCAGGCTTCAGCATTCCCTTCTCTTTTGCGGTCTCCATCTGCTCGGGAGTAAAAAAGTCTTCTCTCATATCGTTCATTTCCTCTTTTATTCGGAATTTTTATTCTGGTTGTTTTTACGAAGCAAGGCAAGGTATTCCTGCAAAACTGCGGGATCCTCCTTGATCCTTCCCTCGTATTCTCTTTTGGAGCGCATCTCCTTCAGCGTACCGATATGAGAACGAAGAGTCTCCATATCGTTGCTCCCCAGGGTGGCTCTTGCGGCACGGTAGCCGGAAACGGCACCGATCTCCGCGGGGGTCAAGGTGCCATCGGCATTCAGCTCCGGCTCGGCACCCTCTGCCAGATCGCCGCGGAACAAATTCCACAGCTTGCGGTTAAAGGAGGTGGCAAAATCCTCCGGCTCTAAAAGGCCTGCGGTCTCCTTCCCTAACTCGGGATGGAGCAACAGGATGCCAAGCACAGCCTCCTCGTGAGGGGCTTCCGCAGAGAAGCGAAGCTTGTCCACGTTGACCTGGTCACCGTAGCCGGTAGTATCCCGCACGATCTTGGCGTTTTCCTGCTTTTTCATGGTCTTTTCCATGGTCTTGCGCTTATGCTCCGCCTCGCTCTTCACGGACTCAGCAGATAAGCCAAGTTTTTCCGCGGCACGGGAAGCGTAGATCTCCCGCTCCAAGCGGTTGCTGATGGTGGCGATATACTCCGCCATTTCGTGACTGCAACGAAGCTTCTCGTCAGGAACGGAAAGATTAAAGCGGGAAAGAATCTCGTCGATACGGTAATCGATCTGCCCACGGGAGCCGCTGAGCTTGGCGCGGAAGGCATCGGCTCCGTGCTTCTTGATAAATTCGTCGGGGTCTTTGGAATCCCCCTCTCCCAGCTGGATGATCTTGGTATCGATCCCCACCTGATTGAGCAGTTCAATGCCTCTCATGGTGGCCTTCTGCCCCGCCTTATCGATATCGTAGGCAAGGTAGACCATTTTGGTAAAGCGGGACAGCAGCCTTGCGTGCTCACCCGTGATGGCGGTGCCCAAGGTTGCGATGGCATTGCCAAAGCCTGCCTGGTGCATGGCGATGCAGTCCGGCGCACCCTCGCAAAGGATCAGCCCCTTTTCCGCTTCGTTCTTGGCAAAGTTCATGCCGAACAGAATACGGCTCTTCTTAAACACAGGGGTGTCGGAGGTGTTGACGTACTTTCGCTCCTCTGCCTCGTTGAGCCGTCTTCCGGAAAAGGCGACCACCTCCCCCGTCAGGTCAAAGATGGGGAACATCAAGCGGTTACGGAACAGATCGTACATTCTGCCGTTTTTACCCTTACGCCCCAAAAAGGCTACGGTGATCTCCTCGTCGGTAAAGCCCTCACCGTGAAGATGGTTGTAAAGAGCGTCCCATTTGTCCGGGGCAAAGCCGATACCAAACCGTCGGATGGTGGTATCGTTAAAGCGGCGGGTCTCTAAATATTCTCTTGCGTAAGCTCCCTCGGGAGAGCGAAGCTTGGCGTAGAAGAAACGGGCGGCGGATTTGTTCACCGCGTAAAGCCGATCCTTCTTGACGGAAGGGGTATGAGGATCGTCCTGCCGGTGGGGCTCCTCTTCCATGGGAATCCCCGCCATCTTGGCAAGCTGCTCCACCGCGTCACGGTATTCCAAGCCCTCGGATTGCATCACGAAGGTGATCACGTCTCCCCCTGCGCCGCAACCGAAGCAATAATAGCTTTCCGTTCCGGAAAACACAGTAAAGGACGGCGTTTTCTCGCTATGGAAGGGACAGCACCCCACCATGTTGGCTCCTGCCCGCCTTAAGGGCACGAACCTGGAGATCACGTCGGTGATACGATTTCTTCTTTTGACCTCTTCCAAAAAGGGTTTCGAAAAAGCCATTACTTATAACTCCATACCTTGGGAACGAAAAGATCCGCAAAGCAACCGATTGCAAAGCGGTCGGTCATACCCGCTATATAGTCGGCCACTACCCTGCTGATACCGTCGGAATCTATGTACTTGCGGTACTCCTGGGGAATCGCGTCGGGATTGTGGCAAAAATGCGTATAAAGGAATGCGATCATCTGCATGACCTTATCGTCCTCGCTCTTGGCGATGGGGTGGGTATACACCCGCTGGAACATGAAGGTGCGGAGATCGTTCATCAGACTGCCATAGGGCTCGTTCATGCCGATGCCGTTTTCCACGCCGTGGTCGATCACGGCGGTCACCAAGGTGGTGATACGGTCGCTGTGGGTCTTGCCCAGCACGTCGCTGATGTAGGAGGGAATGTCGTCGTTGGTCAAGATCCCTGCGCGGCAGGCATCGTCGATATCGTGATTGATATAGGCAATGCGGTCGGCATACAGCAGGATCTTACCCTCGTAGGTAGAAGGATTTCCGGAGCCGGAATGGTTCAGAATAGCGTCCCGCACCTCATAGGTCAGGTTCAAGCCCGCTCCGTTCTGCTCCAGCTTGTCCACAACGCGAAGGCTCTGCTCATAATGGCGAAAGCCGCCGTCACAGATCTCGTCCAGGGCACGCTCTCCGGAATGGCCGAAGGGGGTATGCCCGAGATCGTGCCCCAAAGCGCCTGCCTCTGCCAGATCCTCGTTGAGACACAAGGCACGGGCAAGGGTTCTGGCGATCTGGGTAACCTCCAGTGTATGGGTGAGCCGAGTGCGGTAATGATCCCCTTCCGGGGCAAGGAACACCTGCATCTTGTGCATCAATCTGCGGAAGCTCTTGCAATGGGTAATGCGATCCCGGTCACGCTGGAACTCGGTACGTACCGGGCAAGGCTCCACGGGAGACAATCTGCCGGCGGTATTCTTGGAGAAGAAGGCTTTGTCGCAAAGAAATTGCTCCTCGCGGCGAAGGGTAACGTCTTTCATAATACCTCCGAAAATGTACTGAAATTCCTTTTCCTTCGCAGATATACGCAAAAGATTCGCAAAATACTTCTTTTTCGCAAAACTTTTTATTTTTTTCAAAAAAGAAGAAGACAAAAATCAAATTTTCTTCATTATATATTGCGTTTTTGATTTTTTTGTGTTATAATAACTCATTATGATAGGAGGAATGCGGGTGTTCGGCTACATAAGGCCCGTGAAGAGTGAGTTACTGGTCAAGGAAGCGGATTTTTACGGCGCCGTATACTGCGGGCTGTGCCGTTACAGCGGCAAGCATCTCACCCATTTTTCACGGTTTTTGCTCAACTATGACTTTACGTTTCTCGCTGTTTTGCGCCTTTCCCTTGCGGAGTCTGCCGTTACGGTGGAAAAGAAGCGCTGTCCTTACAGCTTGAAGAAAAAGCCAACGGTCTGCTGTGACGACGTGTTCGCCTACACGGCAAACGCCTTTGGCCTTTTCAGCTACTACAAGCTGGAGGATGACCTCTTGGACGGAAAGGGCTTGAAGCGTTTGGGAAAGAAGATGCTCCTCCCCTTCTTCCGCAGGATGAAGAAGCGGTGCAACAAATTCCCCGAGATGGAGAGCATGATACGTACGCCTATTGAGGAGCTTCACCGTTTGGAGGATGAGGGGTGTGACTCCCCCGACCGTGCGGCGGATTGCTTCGGCAGGCTGATGAAGGAGCTGACGGCTTACGGGCTGGAGGGCGTTCCCAAGGCGGTGGCGGAGCAATGCGGCTATCACGTAGGGCGGTTTATCTATCTCATCGATGCTTACGACGATTACGAGAAGGATGCAGAGAACGGGAACTACAACCCCTTCCTGTGCAAATACGGCTCCCCTGCGGAGGTAGAAGCCCACGCCGAGGAGATCCGACAGACCCTTATCGACAGTATGAACGTGTTTTCACATTCCTACGCACTTGCTTGCGGGCCAACCCTCACGGGGCTGAACCGCATTGTGTTCAACATCTGTGACCTTGGCGGCAGAGAGGCCGTCGGCCAGGTCGAGGAACGCAAAAAGAACAGAACCACCACGAAAGGAAATTAAGAAATGTCCGATCCTTACAAGGTACTCGGCGTTTCGTCTTCTGCGACGGACGACGAGATCAAAAAAGCATACAGGGCGTTGGTAAAGCAATACCATCCCGACAATTACACAAACAACCCCCTCGCCGATCTGGCGGCGGAGAAAATGAAGGAGATCAACCTGGCCTACGACGAGATCCAGAAGATCCGTGCCGGCGGCGGCAGCTCTTCCGGAAGCTCCTACTCCGGCGGCAATTCCGGCAGTGCGGAAATGGGCCGTGTGCGTCAACTGATCAACGCGGGCAGAGGCAACGAGGCGGAGATCCTTCTGAACCGCATTCCCGTGGGAGAGCGGACGGCGGAATGGCATTTCCTGAAGGGTGTTATTCTCTACCGCAACGGTTGGGTGCAGGATGCCAGAAGCGAGATCGAAACTGCTTGCCGCATGGATCCTTATAACAACGAGTACCGTTCCTTCCAGCAGAGAATGAGCAGCGGCGCGGCGCAGAGCCCTTACGGCGGGTACGGTGCGCCCCAGGCCACCTGTGACGTTTGCGATCTGTGTCAGGCCATGATGTGTCTGAACTGTTTGTGCAACGGCTGTCGCTGAGGCCGAACCAATGAAAAAGAAAAGCAAAGAGATCGCTTTGGCGGGAATGCTTTCCGCCCTGGCGGTAATGATCCTCTTCTTGGGCTCTATGATCGAGCTTCTGGATCTTTCCGCAGCAGCCCTTGCCGCCTTGGTGGTCATGGTTGCCGTGATCGATTTAGGCAACGGAAAGGCCGTAGCGGTGTATTTGGTTTCCGCGATCCTTTCGGTGCTGATGTTCCCCAAAACCGCATCCATTGTGTTCGCGGCCTTCGTTGGGTATTACCCGGTGCTGAAGGTGTATCTGGATAAGATCCGTCCCAAGGTTTTGCAGTACGCTGTAAAGCTCGTGCTGTTCAACCTCTTCCTCGGCGGTATCCTTTGGATCACGGAGGGCCTTCTGGGGCTGGGAACAGATTGGGGCTCTTTGGGAAAGGCGTTGTTCCTTTTGGGCAACGTGACCTTTGTAATCTACGATTTTGCCTTGGGGCTGTTGGCGGTCTTCTACATCGTGAAGATCAAGAACCGCATCCGCAAGGGTTAAAAACATTATTTTGGGAGTTTTGACATGGTAAAAAGCATGACCGGTTACGGCAGATGCCGTGAGGTTGTGGACGGACGGGACATCTTGGTTGAAGTCAAATCCGTCAACAGCCGTTACATCGACGCAAACATTAAGACGGGCCGTCTTTACAACGCGTTGGAGGAAAAGCTGAAGTCCTTGGCTTCCACCTACATCTCCCGCGGTAAGGTAGACATTTATCTCACCGTGGAGAATCTGGCGGGAGAAAAGACCCAGCTGAACGTAAACGAGGAATATCTGGAAAGCTATATCCACCTGCTCCGTAAGATCCAGCAGGAATACGGCTTGGGCGGCGAGGTCACTGTACAGACCATCGCCAACAAGCCCGACATCTTTTCTCAGGTGAAGACGGATGAGGACATGGACGAGGTTTGGGCGGCGGTGGAGCCCGTGGCCAAGAAGGCCTTTGACATCTTTGTGGAGATGCGTAAGGCAGAGGGACAGAAGATGGCGGCGGACGTGCTGAACCATCTTGCCACCCTGGAGGCCATTCGCGAGGAGCTGGTGACCCGCGCACCTCAGGTTGTTGCGGAAAGCAATGCCAGAATGCAAAGCCGTATCCGCGAGATCCTGGCAGGCGTTCCCGCAGACGAATCCCGTTTGCTTACCGAATGCGCTGTGTTTGCGGATAAATCCGATATCAGCGAGGAGCTGGCACGGTTGGATAGCCACTTTAAGCAGTTCCGCAGCATGCTGGAGGAAAAGGTTCCCGTAGGCAGAAAGCTTGATTTCCTGGTGCAGGAGATCAACCGCGAATGCAACACCATCGGCTCGAAATCCAACGATACCTCCTTTGCCAAGCTGGTGATCGAAGCGAAGAGTGCCGTGGAGAAGATCCGCGAGCAGATTCAGAACATCGAGTAAAGGGAGGCAGAGGCATTTGGAACTGATCTCCTTGGGCGGCGGCAACTACATCAACGCATCCCGTTTGGTAGCGTTGGTCAGCCCCGATTCTCTGCCAGTGAGACGGTTGGTTCAGGACGCAAAAAATGCAGGCAGAATGATCGACGTTTCCGGCGGTAAAAAAACAAGGTCGGTTTTGATCACCGACAGCGAGCATATTATATGCTGTGCGGAGGAAACCTCCGTTTTGCAGGAAAAGCTGAACTCTGACAGAGCAGCGGAATAATTTTTGAATAACATTGAAAGGCAGATAAAGACTATGTTGTACCCTTCTATTCAGCAATTGACCGGCGGCGAGATCAACCGCTACCGTTTGGTAATCGCATCCGCAAAGTGCGCACGCCACGTAACCGATAAGATGATTGAGGAGCGTGAGTTTGCGGAAAAGCATAAGGATTCCGACATTCCTACCAAGGATTCCTTTGCAAGCTACGAGGTTCGCAAGCCCGTTTCCATCGCACTGAAGAAGCTCGCTGAGGGCGAATACACCATCAACGAAAAGGACGACTGATCCCTATGGAGAAAGCGTACGTTTCCGTACACATTTTGGATGCGGGCTTTCGGCTTGATCGGGAATACAGCTATTTCCTGCCCCCCGAGCTTCGCGACCGTGTACGGAAGGGCACGCTGTTAGTAGTCCCTTTCGGCGTTTCCAATAAGCAGGTCTCCGCCGTTGCGGTGGGCTTCTCGGAGGAAAGCGGTTACAAGCGGATCAAAACGGTGCTTTCCGTACTGGATTATCCCTTTGACATCCCCGAGGAATTTACGGAGCTGTGCCGTTTTATGAAGGAACGGTTCTTCTGCTCCTTCGGCCAGGCCTTCCGCACCATGCTTCCCCCGGGCGTGAATCTTGACACGGAGGTTTATTATACCCTCACGGAGAAAGAGCCTCCCGTGGACATGAATCAGGCGGCGTTTCTTCTTTACCGCAGGATCCGCACGGAAAAGGAATTCCCCAAGAGAAAGCTCCTGGAGGAGTTTGGAGACGAAGCGGATAAAATGCTGGACTCTCTCTGCGGGCTGGGGCTTTTGGAAAGAAAGACCCGCGTCCGCAAGCAAATGAACGAAAAGACCGTCACGGTGCTGAAGCTCTGCGGCGAGGCGGAGGAGATCTTCGCTTTGCTGGATGAGGGCAGTACGCTGACGGAGAAGCAAAAGGTTTTGGTGGAGCTTTTGACCCACTATCCCTGCGCTACCATGCGGGAGGTCAGCGAGATCGGAGGAATTTCCTCCTCGGTGGTTTCCGCGTTGGTGCGCAAAGGGATCGTTCGGAGAGAGGAGATCCGTGTGGAACGGAACGACTCCCCCGAGGAAGTTCCTCATGAACAGGCAAAAGAAACCGTTCTCTCCGAAGAACAGCAAACCGCTGTGGACACCCTGAAGCAGCTTTCCGATGCCGAAGACCCCAAAGCGGCGTTGCTTTACGGCGTAACGGGCAGCGGCAAGACCAAGGTGATTATCGAGACGGTAAAGCACGTGCTTTCCAAGGGGCAGACGGCTATCATTCTGCTCCCCGAGATCGGACTTACCGCCCAGGCCATGGGCAATTACCGTAAGGTGTTTGGAAAAGAGCTCTCGGTGATCCATTCCATGCTTTCCGTAGGAGAACGGCTGGACGCCTTCCGCGCTATGCGGGAGGGTAAGATCAAGGTGGTTTTGGGAACCCGCAGTGCGGTGTTCTCCCCTTTGGAAAACTTGGGGCTCATCGTTATAGACGAGGAGCAGGAGGGCACGTATAAAAGCGAGCTTTCCCCCAAGTACCATGCAAGAGATATCGCCAGGTTCCGCTGTGCGAGAAATAAGGGCTTGCTTTTGCTGGCATCCGCCACTCCCTCAGTGGAAAGCTTCTATAAGGCCGTAACCGGGGTCTATACGCTGATCAAGCTCACTAAGCGTTACGGGAACGCCAAGCTTCCCAAGGTGCTGATCGAGGATCTTCGTAACGACGGAAAGATATTCCCCGAAAAGCTGATGGGCAGCCGTTTGGAGGCAGAGATGCTCCGTGCGGCAGGCCGAGACAAGCAAACCATTCTCTTTGTCAATCGCAGAGGGTATCATTCCCATACCTCCTGCCATTCCTGCGGCAAGGTGTACGTATGCCCCCATTGCTCTGTGTCCTTGACCTATCATAAGTATGACGGTGCAAGGGCAAAAGAGGGCTGGCTGGCTTGTCATTACTGCGGATACGTTTGCCGCGTGCCGGAGTCCTGCGACGAATGCGGCAGTAAGCATATCAATCATTTCGGGTTTGGAACCCAGAAGCTTCAGGATGAACTGGAAAGCCGCTTCCCCGCCCTGCGCACCCTGCGCATGGATGCGGATACCACTACGGAAAAGCTTTCTTATGAAAAGATCCTGGCGTCCTTTGGTAATCGGGAGGCAGACGTACTCTTCGGTACGCAAATGGTCTCTAAGGGGTTTGACTTCCCTGCCGTTGAGCTGGTGGGCGTGATCTCCGTAGACGGATCCTTGTATCAGAACGATTTCCGTGCAGGAGAACGTACCTTCTCTCTGGTGACCCAGCTTGTGGGCCGCGCAGGAAGAAGCGGAGACAACGGCCTTGCGGTGCTGCAGACCTATAATCCCGACAACGAGATCTTAAATCTTGCCGCCAAGCAGGATTACGAGGCGTTCTATAACTCCGAGATCGCCCTGCGGCGCGCCGTGGCGTTCCCGCCCTTCTGTTCCGTGATGGTGTTCGGATTCTCCGCACCGGAGGAAAAGGAATGTGCCGCCTTTGCAAAAGGGTTTGATACACTGTTTGAGCAGATCAAGGAAAGCAAATACCCCCATCTGAAAATTCAGAAGTTTGGTCCCTACCCCGGCGGGATCTATAAGATCGGCGGACGGTTCCGCCAGAAGATCATTGTGAAATACTCCGATAACGCCGTTTCAAGAAGCTTTTTCGGAGAAGTATATGAAGCGGGACTTACAAAATGCCCCAAAAACGTCCGCTTGGATGCGGATGCCAATCCCACAGTCATTTAAGGAGACTTGCTCATGGCTATTTTGAATATCGTTACCTCCGAAGACGAGGTACTGCGGAAGAAATGCCGCCCTGTTGAAAAGATCACCCCCAGAACGTTGACCCTGCTGGACGATATGCTGGATACCATGCGTGCCGCCAACGGTGTTGGTCTGGCCGCACCCCAGGTGGGGATCCTGCGCAGGATCGTTATCGTGGATATCGGTGAGGGCTTGATCGAAATGATCAACCCCGAGATCGTTGCCACCGAAGGTGAGCAGGAGGGTGAGGAAGGCTGTCTTTCCGTTCCCGACGAGGTGGGCATCGTAAAGCGCCCCAACATCGTCACGGTAAAGGCCACCGATCGCAACGGCGAGCCCTTTACCATTCGCGGTGAGGGTTTGCTGGCAAGAGCATTCTGCCATGAGATCGACCATCTGGACGGAATTTTGTATATCGATAAGGCCAGCAGAATGCTGACCCCCGAGGAAATGGAAGACGAGGAGTAAGCCGCGTGAAGATCGTTTTTATGGGAACCCCCGAGTTTGCCAAGGTCGCCTTAGAGGCACTGGTGCAGGCCGGGCATGAGATTCCCCTTGTGATCACTCAGCCCGATAAGCCCAAGGGCAGAAAATATACTTTGACCCCCTCCGAGGTAAAAGAATACGCCTTGTCCGTCGGCTTGCGGGTGGAGACGCCAGCTTCTATGCGTACTGCGGAAGCAGAAGAGCTGCTTCGCTCCGTGGAGGCAGATCTGTTCATGGTGGCGGCTTACGGTAAGATCCTGCCGAAGAATATTTTGGATATTCCTCCCATGGGATGTATTTGCATTCACGCTTCCCTGCTTCCCGCATGGAGAGGCGCCGCGCCCATCCAGCGTGCTGTAATGAACGGCGATGCAGAGGGCGGTATCTCCATGATGTACATGGACGAGGGAATTGACACCGGAGATATCATTCTGCAAAAGAAGATCTCCATTACCGACGGTATGAACGCCGGTGAATACCACGACGCCATGGCGGCTATGGGAGCCCAAGCCGCGCTGGAATATTTGAAAATGGCCCAAGAGGGTAACGTGCCCCGGGTCAAGCAGCCCCAAGAAGGCAGTTACGCGGAAAAGATCACCGGAGAGGATCTGTACGTTTCTTTTGAAGAGACCGCTTTGCAGACCCACAACCGTATCCGCGGTCTTGCACCCGTTCCCTCCGCTTACTGTACGCTGGAGGGCAAGCGTGTGAAGCTTCACGAATCCCGTGTGGGCTGTGGCAAGGGGGCGCCCGGCGAGGTACTTTCCGCAGGGAAGAACGGCATCGAGGTCGCCTGCAAGGAAGGCAGTGTGTTCATCACGTCTTTACAGCCCGAGGGCAAGAAGCGTATGGACGCGGCAAGCTTCTTAAACGGCTTGCAGAATAAGGAAGGATTCCGTTTCAATGGCTGATTTGGCAAGAACTGCGGCATTTGAGGCGTTACGACGGGTGGAAAAGGACGGCGCGTTCTCTAACCTGGCCACGGCGAAGCTCAGAGAGCTTTCCCCGGTGGACAACGGGTTTGCCACCGCCTTGGTCATGGGTGTTTTGGAAAGCAAGCGTGCCTTGGATCATCTCATTTGTCTGTATGCGAAAAAGCTCCCCGAGGGCGATCTGCTTTTGCTGTTGCGCTTGGGTGTTTACCAATTATTTTATATGGATCGCGTTCCCGACAGTGCCGCCTGTAACGAGACGGTAAAGCTTGCCAAGCGGTTCTGCGGCGAAAAGCGCTCCGGATTTGCCAACGCGGTGTTGCGCTCTCTGTGCAGAGAAAAGGAAGGCGCGTGGGCTTCCCTGCAGGATGCTCCCGCGGAGGTTCGCTATTCCTTCGGCGACGGGGTGGCTTCCCTGCTGAAGGAGCAATATCCCGATACCTACGAAAGGATCATGGAAGGCTTTTCCGCAAGACAGCCCTTGTTCTTGCGTGTCAATACGCTGAAGGCCGCCCCCAAGGATGTGGCCGAGAGATTTTCTGCCACGGCGGAGGGTACCATGGTGACCGTCACGGAAAACCAAGGGGATGCCGTTAAGGGGCTGGATGCGGGAGACTACTTCGTGCAGGGGTACGGCTCACAGATGACGGTGAGACTGCTGGATGCAAAGCCCGGTGAATTTATTATTGATGCCTGTGCCTGCCCCGGAGGGAAATCCATGGGCGCGGCACTCTCCATGGAAAACCAAGGAAGGGTGCTGAGCATGGATCTCCACGGAAACAAGCTCCCCCTGATTACGAAATCTGCCAAGCGCTTGGGGATCAACATCATCGAAACCAAGGAACACGACGGCAGGAAAGCGGATCCCGCCCTTTACGAAACTGCGGACAGAGTGATCTGCGACGTTCCCTGCTCAGGGCTGGGCGTGATGGGTGCGAAGCCGGAGATCCGTTATAAGGAGCCCGCGGAATTCGAAGGGCTTTACAAAACCCAGCGGGAGATCTTGGCATCTGCCGCAACCTACGTAAAAAAGAACGGCTGCTTGGTATACTCTACCTGCACGCTGAATAAAAAGGAAAACGAAGAGGCAGTCAGAGACTTTCTTGAGACCCATCCCGGTTTTGCTCTGGAATCGGAGCATACCTGGTTTCCATTTGAGGAGGGCGGAGAAGGCTTCTACGCCGCAAGATTGGTGAGGATCCATGGCAAAGATTGACGTGCTTTCAATGCTCCCCGAGGAGCTGGAGAGCTTTGCATTGGAAATAGGAGAAAAGAAGTTCCGCGGGAAGCAGATCTTTGAGGGGCTTTATCGCGGGGCTATGGAGTTTTCGCAAATTACCAATCTGCCCAAAAGCTTGATCGCCAAGCTTGATGAAACCGCGGAGATCCGCGGGATGACCACGGAACGGATGCTGGTATCCAAACTGGACGGAACTGTGAAGTTTCTCTTTGGCCTGCAGGACGGCGAGGCGGTAGAAAGTGTATTTATGCGCTATAAGCACGGCAATACTCTTTGTATCTCCACCCAGGTGGGCTGTCGCATGGGATGCGCCTTTTGCGCCTCCACAAAGGCGGGTTTGAAGCGTTCATTGCTCCCCTCGGAGATGCTGTTGCAGATCCTTTGCGCCCAGCGGGAGACGGGTGAAGCAGTCTCCAACGTGGTGCTGATGGGCATGGGCGAGCCTTTGGATAACTATGACAACGTACTGAAGTTCTTGCGCCTTGTGAATTTGGAAAAGGGGCTGAACATCGGCATGCGGCACATCTCCCTCTCCACCTGCGGATTGGTGAACCGTATGGACGATCTGGCAGGAGAAAATCTGCAGATCACCCTCTCGGTTTCTCTCCACGCCGCCACGGATGAAAAGAGAAAAGAGATCATGCCCGTGGCCAGAAGGTACAGCCTTTCCGAGCTGATGGCGGCTTGTGACCGCTACACCAAGGCGACGGGACGCAGAATTTCTTACGAATACGCGTTGATCTCCGGCGTGAACGACACCCCGGAGGATGCGCATCTGCTGGGCAAGCTCTTAAAGGGGCGGCTGGCGCATTTGAATTTGATCCCTGTTAACCCCATCAAGGAACGGGACTTTAAGAAAAGCGAAAAGGAAGCCATCAAGGCTTTTACGGATATCACGGAAAACACTTATAAGATCAGCACCACCGTTCGCAGAAAATTGGGCGGAGACATCGATGCCTCCTGCGGACAGCTGCGTGCACAAAGAGACGGACTGTAAAAAATCCTTGACGAAGGGAGGGACACTCCATGAAAAGCTACGGAAAAACGGATATCGGTGCCAAGCGCAAAAACAATCAAGATTGCTACGCCATTGCAGACAAAGGCGAATATTTGCTCGCCGCGGTTTGTGACGGTATGGGCGGTGCCAGAGGCGGGAACATTGCCAGCGAGACGGCGATAAAAAGCTTCTGCAACACCGTTAAGGAAGCGTTTGCAAAAAATCCGCCTGCGGACGAGCAGGCAGTGAAGGATCTGCTGACCCAAGCGGTCTGCGATGCCAATACCGACGTCTACCGTAAAGCGGTGGAAGAAAGTGAGCTGGAGGGCATGGGAACGACGCTTGTGGCCGTTCTGCTTTGCACCGTGGGTCACTACGCAGTAAACGTAGGTGACAGCCGCTTGTACTTACAGAAGGATGGAGAGCTGACCCAGCTGACCAAGGATAATTCCTTTATTCAGTATTTACTGGACAAAGGGTTGATCGCTCCCGAGGAGGCCGCCACCCACCCCAACAGAAACATCATTCTGCGGGCGTTGGGTGTAAACGAAGAGGTGGAATGTGATCTTTATTCCATTCCCGAGTTTGAGCGGTTGCTCTTATGCTCTGACGGGCTTTACAATATGGTCTCCGTGGAAGAGATGTCTTCCCTTGCGGACGGAAGCTATTCCGGCAAAAAGAGATCCCCCGGGTATCGGGCAAGGCTAAGCGAAATGATCCGCCGTGCCAACTCCTGCGGCGGTACGGATAATATCACGGCAGTCCTTTTGGGGACGGATTGAAAACGAGGAAAGGTTGGATCGCATGAACGATTACAGCAATTTTATCGGAAAAATTCTTGACAAACGGTATAAGATCCTTGATCTCGTGGGCATTGGCGGTATGGCTTGCGTTCTGCGCGCCCAGGATCTTGTGATGAACCGTGTGGTTGCCATCAAGATCTTGAACGATGAATACAACGGCAACGAGCAGGCAGAGACCCGCTTTATTGATGAATCCAAGGCGGTTGCCATGCTTTCTCACAAGAACATCGTAAATATTTACGACGTCGCCATTTATCCCGACATGAAATATATCGTTATGGAATATCTTGACGGTATCACGCTGCGGGAATATTTGGATAAGAAGGGTGCATTGCCCTGGAACGAGGCCTGCATTTACGTGCTTCAGGTGCTGAGAGCATTGGAGCATGCACACAGCAAGGGCGTCATTCACAGAGACATCAAGCCTCAAAATATCATTCTGCAGAAAAACGGCGAGATCAAGGTGATGGATTTCGGCATCGCTAAGATTCCCACCTCTTCCTCCGCATCCGGAGACAAGGCGGTGGGTACCGTATACTATATTTCCCCCGAGCAAGCAAGCGGCAAGGAGACCGGAGCTTACTCTGATCTGTATTCTGTGGGCATCATGCTGTTTGAGGCGGTTACCGGTACGCTCCCCTTCAAGGCGGACAGCCCCATGGCAGTTGCCGCCATGCAGGTGAACGACGAGCCCCCCAACCCCAG
>JAEIGA010004464.1_pt1 | contig 21663 bp, 22 predicted proteins | sample 9270691 | NCBI WGS metagenome assembly JAEIGA01 (sample SAMN17057246, study PRJNA624740) | gut metagenome | biome: biome; isolation source: fecal sample | host: Bos grunniens | place: China: Xizang | collected 2019 | reverse complement strand
TAAGGGTATATTATTACAAATTATTAAAAGATGTAATCGCGTAATTGAAAAAGTATCTAATATAAATGAAAATGAATTTGCTTTAAATGATGATATTAAGGAAGTTGTTTGTTTCAATTTATTTCAAATCGGTGAACTAGCTAATGGTTTATCAGTTGAATTTACAAAAGAATACAATAAGATACCATGGAAGCAAATTATAGGCATGAGAAATAGAATTGTACATGGTTATGATACTATTAATTTAGAAATTGTTTGGAATACCGCAAATGAAAGTATTCCTGAGTTAAAATCATACTGTAAAGAAATTTTAGGTTAAGAATCTTTTTGTAGTGTAAGTTAATTTTATATTACTCTAAAAGTTGCATCATGAAACATTTTGTAGTAATGACACATTAGAAAGTATCTATAAGTCATCTATGATGACTTATTTTTTTATAATTCAACATTTTTATAACTTTGTGTTTTTTAGTTTTGGCTTAGTTGCAGTTATTCAAAAATAGATTGAGAATGATTGTAGCACAGATATCTATAAAATCGCAGATATAATGAAAAAAGTAATTGGATATAAAAAATAAATAATAGGTCTTCAAGAAATATTTTTTGAAGACTTATTTTATTTTCCTAGAAATCATTAATATTTTAGTGTATAATAAAATTAATTAAACACTAAGGAGTATATATGAAAAAATCTTTATTTTTAGAAAATACTAAACTATTGAATAATCAATTTAATATTGTTCCCTTAATGTATGGTTCTTTAGGACTAGAATACATAACTAATGAGAATCTAAATTCTGATGATATTGATATTTTAATTCCTGAAGTATTTTTAAAAGAGTGCTGGAATGAATTTAAAGAGATATTATTTCAACATAATTACCATTTAATTGATGAAAAAGAACACACTTTTGTGAAAGATAATATCTATTATTCTTATGCTTCTTTTGAAGAATTAGCTACATTCATTAAAATAAATCTTTCTGATATTAAAAAAGTTAATGAATTAGGTTCTTCTTTTATGGTTTTATCATTAGAACAATATCTACTTGTTTATACTACTTCTATCAAAGATGGTTATCGAATAAATATTCGTAAGAAAAAAGATGAAGAAAAAATTAAATTAATTAAAAAGTATTTAGGTTAATAGTAAAAGGGTCAAATATTTGACCCTTTTAGTTTTCTGTTTTTATTGTTTTTGTTTTTTTAAGTATCCAAAGTGCATATCCAATACTTACTACACATAAAAATATACATGTAATAACATCAAATGTAACATTATTATTTTCAATACTAAAAATACTTAATGAGTTAAAAACCGCATGTACAATAATACAAGGAATTAAGCTTTTACTTTTATAAAACATAATTGTAAATAGAAAGCCGATCGCGATTGCATAAAATACTTGTAGTAAGGTTGGAACAAAATCTCCACCATTTAATAAATTTACAATATGTCCTATACCAAATGTTATACTAGACATAACAATAGCTAATTTTAGACCATTTTGGCTCATACTTACAAATAAGAATCCTCTAAAAATAATTTCTTCTAGGAACCCAACACAAAGCATACTAATAATAAATAAGATAGTATTGATTACTGAAGTATTCATTTTAATACCATTCCATAAATTAACAGTTAATATTGCTAGCAAAGGAATAAAATATAGAAATGATTTTAAATTTCCTTTAAAAGAACACAAACCATATTTTTCTAGTAAGTTGTTCTTTTTTAAAAATATTATAATTATTATTGATAATACTACTCCTACTAAAACAGTAATACTTTTCATATATCCCGTTTTTTCAGATAAATTATCAGCTACACTAAACAATATAACATATGTGATAATCCAAATAATAGAAAACCATAGGTTACTCTTATTATATAAATTCTTCATATACATACCTTCCTCATATTAAAATTATAACATTTTTTTACTTTTTCGTGTTTTAATATTGTTAATAATTATTTCTTATGGTATAATAATATTGTGAAAAATATAAAAAGGAGATTAAAATATGCCAAGATTTGTTTTAAATGAAACTTCTTATCATGGTAAAGGAGCTATTCAAAATATTGTTCCTGAATTAACAAACAGAGGATTCAAAAAAGCTTTTGTTGTTACTGACCCAGATTTAGTTAAATTCGGAGTTACTTCAAAAGTTACATCATTGCTAGATGAAGCAAACTTTCCATATGTAGTTTTTGATGATATTCAAGCTAACCCAACTATTCAAAATGTTATAGATGGAGTTGCTAGTTTTAAAGAAGCTAATGGAGATGTTATTATTGCGATTGGTGGAGGTTCTTCTATCGATACTGCTAAAGCTATTGGTATTATTATCACAAATCCGGAGTTTTCAGATGTTAGAAGTTTAGAAGGAGTTGCTCCTACTAAAAATCCTTGTACACCAATTATTGCGGTTCCTACAACTGCTGGTACAGCAGCAGAAGTTACTATTAACTATGTAATTACTGATGTTGAAAGAAATCGTAAATTCGTTTGTGTTGATACTCATGATATTCCAATTGTTGCTGTTGTGGATCCTGATATGATGGCTACAATGCCAGCTTCTCTTACTGCCGCAACAGGTATGGATGCTTTAACTCACGCAATTGAAGGTTACATTACTAAAGGTGCTTGGGAAATGTCTGATATGTTCCATTTAGAAGCTATTAGATTAATTGCCAAAAACTTACGTGGTGCGGTTGAAAACACACCTGAAGGACGTGAAGGTATGGCTTTAGGTCAATACATCGCAGGTATGGGATTTAGTAATGTTGGTCTTGGTATTGTTCATTCAATGGCTCATCCATTAGGAGCATTATATGACACACCTCATGGAATCGCTAATGCTATTATTTTACCAACTGTTATGGAATATAACGCTAGCGAAACAAAAGAAAAGTATCGTGAAATTGCGCGCGCAATGGGTGTTAAAGGCGTAGATGAAATGAGCGTTGAAGAATATCGTAAAGCTGCAATCGATGCAGTTAAACAATTATCTAAAGATATCAATATCCCTAGTAATTTAAAAGATATTGTTAAGAAGGAAGATATTCCATTCCTTGCTCAATCTGCAATGGATGATGCATGTAGACCAGGTAATCCTAAAGATCCTACATTAGATGATATCATTAAATTATACGAATCTTTAATCTAAAAATAAAATCAGAGGCAACTCTGATTTTTTATTCTTTTTTATCTTTTTTAATTATAATTATGGTAAAATAATATTAATAAGGAGGTAACTATGGGTATAATTAAAGACTATCTAAATCAAACTTATGCCGAAAAAACTGTATTTAAAACTTCAATTGTATCCATATTTAATTTCTTATGGTCAATTGCTAAATTATTATTTGGTATTATAAGTAAATCTTATTTTATATTTGCATCTGGTATTTTTACCTTATTAATTGGTTTATCCAAGATACTATGTGTAAATGGAATTAAAAATGAAAAATTTACTATTGAAAAGAAAATCGTTATATATACTTGTTTAGGATTAATTTGTGCTTGCATATTTTACGCAGTATATATGTTTAGACTATACTTTGTAGATTATCAACCTAAATATGGTTTAATTGGGGGTATTACAATTGCAAGTTTCTCGTTTGTAAACTTAACTTTCGCAATCATTGGTATAACAAGAGTAAGAAAAAACAGTTATATGCATAAAATGCTTAAAATCACTAATTTTATTACTGCTTTAACTGATTTAGTTATTACTCAAATTGCTTTATTATATGCAATTAAACCAGAAATTGATATAACATATAACATTCATTTTGGATTGGGTATTGCTTTCATCGGAATATTAATTAATATATTTATGATAATAAGAGTTTCAAAAAAATTATAGGTGACGTATGAACAAGAAGAAATCTTTTTTTGGTAGTTCAATACTACTTGTAACCGCAATCATTTGGGGAAGCGCATTTGGCGCTCAAAGTAAAGGAATGGATTATTTAGGTCCTTTTTCCTTTAATGGTATTAGAAGCATTATTGCGGTTATTTTCCTTAGTGCTGTACTACTATTTATTGTTATTAAAAATAAAAAGAATCCCGATTTTAAATTATTTAAAAATAAGAAAGCATTAATTGGCAGTATATTTTGTGGAATTGCATTAATGTTTTCTACATCTACTCAACAAATAGGAATAAGTATGACAAGTGTTGGTAAAAGTGGTTTTATAACATCACTTTATATTATCCTTGTTCCTATACTAGGATTACTTTTAAAGAAAAAAGTCCCAATTAAAATTTGGTTTTGTGTTGGAATTGTGTTAATTGGATTGTATTTATTATGTATTAAAAATAGTGTAAAAATTGAAATAGGCGATATTTTCTTATTATTGTCTGCATTTGGATTTGCGGTTCAAATTTTAATTGTTGATAGTATTAGTCAAGACATAAATACTATTTTATTATCTATCATTCAATTAAGTGCAGTTGCAATTCTTTCTTTATTCCCTATTTGTATAATAGAAAAACCTAGTATTTCCAATGCTTTAGATGCGATGCCTTATTTATTATTCGCAGGTGTTTTATCCAGTGGTATTGCCTATACTTTACAAATAGTAGGTCAAAAATATACAACTCCTGTAGTTGCATCATTAATTATGAGTTTAGAATCCGTGTTTGCGGCAATAACTGGATGGTTATTCTTAAATGAAATTTTATCATTAAATGAAACTATTGGATGTGTGCTAATATTTATTGCGATTATTATATCTCAAATAGAATTTAAAAAAAGAGTAAATAAAAACCAGTTAAATTAATTTAACTGGTTTTTTTCAGCATCTTCTTTTGCAAGTTTATCTTCTTGATGTTTCTTTTTAATTTTTAAAAGCTTTTTAATTCCTAAAGAAATTGCTATACAAAGAGGAATTAAAGGGGTAAATGGACCAAACCAAAATAATAGCCAAACACTTGCATAAGTTAAGTGCCATTCATTTTTAGTTACAAAATATAAAGTATATCCGACAATTACTGGACTCATAACTACACAGTATACTATAATAAAAACAACTAGTGTACGCCAATCTTTACATTCTGACCAAATCCATTTTATAAATTTTTTTACTTTACCTATAATTTTCTTGATGAAATTCATGCTGCACCTCTATAAATATTGATAAACCCCATATAAAAGCCTGCTCTTAGAGCAGGTATTTTATTTATTTTTCATCTCTGTATCAAGTGTATCTAAGATTGTTGAAACAGTTGATTTTGTTTGTGAAACACTACCTGATGAAATAGTTAATAAACATGGGAATCCATTTTCTTCTTCAAATGATGCTGATAAATAACTTAAAATTGTATTTATATTATCAGATGTTTTTTTCACAACATAAATTTGTTTAGCATCTTTATTATTTCTTGCATATTTAGCATATTCTACTATTTTTTCTGCAACCATTTCTGTTTCATCTGCACCTTCTTCATAAACAAAGACAAAGTATTGTGAATTATTATCTGGTTTTTGAACAACAATATTTGTAGCTTCAATTTCTTTTAAACTATTTAAATTATGATAACCGAATGGTTTAAATATAACTAATGCTAACGCAATTATAAATGATGCAGTGACAACTAATAAAATCACTTTATATATTTTATCTACTGTTAATCCTTCTTTTTTATTTTTTACTGCCATAAAAATCTCCTATTCATACTTTGATAATAAACTATTTAGTTCTTCTAATATTTTTGTTTTGGTATCATACATCGCAACTACTCTACCACTTTTTATTTTTAATAAAACTGGAGCTGTCGCAAGTTTAATTTGGGTATAATTGGTTGCGCCTACCGCAGTGTTAGTTGTTGCACCTGATCCAGCCGCAATCCCCCCATTATTCTTCTTGTCAGATTTATTTAAAACATATATTTTGTCAATTGCTGGATATTTTTTAACTATATTTGCATATTCACAAGCATATGGTTCAACTACTTCACATACTGCACAACCTGTTCGATATACTAATACGTAATACGCTTTAGTTGCAGAAAGTGACGACTTAGAAAGAATTTCATTATAATAAACTTCTTCCATTCGTGAATAGTTCTTAACTTTACAACTACTCATTGTAAATAGCATAAATATCATCAATATGCATAATACTATTTTACTTTTCATATAATCACCTTTTATATTATACCATATTTTTTATTTTTTACAATAAATAGTTATATTATTTTTTATTTTTCATTACCTACTAAAAGACTATCCCCAGTCTTTATCATTTCTAAAACCGGTAAACTATTAGAAGCAATCGTGTATTCCATTCCTTGTTCATAGAAAAATACTGTTTTTTCATTAATAACCCATACACTACCACCTAATACATATATATCTCCATCTATAAAGCTTGTTACTGGAACATTACTACTTTCTAAATACTGTTGAATAATTGTAAATGGATTAGATCCATCAAACTTCATAATAGCAGTTTTAATGGTTGAACCTTTAATAACTTCTTCAGATAATGTCGCATCTACCGGATAATAAGTAGGATATGTAATTGCTCTAATAAATGTTTCTACCATTTCTTGATAATGTTCATTTAAACTTTCTAATGTTTTTGCGGGATTAAACAAATCATTACTAATATTAATATCTACTTCTATTTTTTCATAGACAAATTTAGATATTAAATTATGATTATCATCATAAACATATACTTCTTGTGGATAACCTGTTTTATTATTAAAAATAATTTTTTCCTCAGTTGGATTTGCATCTTCAAACATTTTTGTTTTAACAGTTAATGTAGTGAAATTTTCATCTTTAGTTTCTGTTTTAGACTCATCACTTATAATATCTTTTGATAATGATTGTAATAAGTATGGATATGATGAATTTAATGGCCAACTACTTTTTACTTTGAATGATTTATTTACACTAGGAACTAAGATTTCTACTCCATCTTTATTTTTTATAATAATTTGTTTTTCATTTAAAGTTTCATTATCAACTTCTACTCTATAGAAATCTGGTTGTTTATAATAAACTGTTACTAAACACTCTTTTGTTCCGCTTGGAAACATTGAATATAATTTACCTGTTACTTTATATGATTCTAGACTAGATATCACACTTGGGAAATCTTGTACTACCTTTTGTCCTCTTTCACAAGATGAAAGCATAATGCTTCCTAAAACAACAATAAATAAAAATGATATAATTTTTTTCATAAGACACCTCTATCAATAAATATTATGATGTTTAATAATATTTATGAATAATTTATATATTTTTTGGTAAAAATAGTATTGTATTTTAAATAGGAGGTTTATTATGTATATTGTTAAACGTATTGCGTATATTTTAACTATTGTCGGGGCAATAGTTTGGTTGTTAATTGGGTTATTTGATTTTAATCTTGTTGCCTTTATTTTTGACAATATTAGTCCTGTTATTTCAAGAATTATCTATAGCTTAGTAGGTTTTGCTGGAATAGTTGGATTAATAGGATTTTTTATGCCTGATGATGATTAAAAAAAGAAGCCAATTTTTGGCTTCTTTTATTCGTTACTATTTTCTTTACTTAAATAATATTCATAAGTATCCATTATTTCTTTCATACAATGACTTATTCCTGATTTAGACATTTCTTTACCTAAAATATTAGATGATAATTCGCTAAGTTCAGATAAACTTGAATCTGGATATTCTTTTCTTAACGCAATTGCATCTTGTAGTCTATTACTAAGTTTGGAAACAATATTATGTTTTTCTAAATATTCAATAGCTGTTTGTTGTCTTTGACAATATTGTAAAGATTTATTACCGTTTGCGACATCACAATTAATTGTTCGATTAACATTATTATAATAATCTCTTAGAATTCGTGAATTTTCAAATTGAAATACTCCTTCATTAGCTCCTACATATGCTAAAAACTTAGAAATCTCTTCTGATTTTTTAATATATAGTAAATATTGGTTTTTCTTTTGAATAACATTACACTTTATGTCATTTTCAGTTAAGAATTGTTTTACCAAACTAGCAGTTTCAATTTTCTTAAATATAATTTCTAAATGGTAATTACTTTTCTTAGGATCATTGATAGATCCTTTCGCGATAAAACATCCTCTTACAAAAGCACTTTTACAACATTCATTATCAAATATTTCATCAGTAGACATAAAACTATCAAGTGGTAATAAATGGTATTCTTCTACTATTTCACTTGGAACATTTGCATATACTAAGTAATAATACTTTTGAGTTTTTAAGCCATTTCCAACCTTATATCCGAGTTCTCCATCTAAACCATATTTGTGTTTAAATATTGGTAAAAGATGCCGAATTACGCTATTTATGGGTGTTTTTATTGAAATGCTTAATCCTTTGAAAGAAATACTTACTTCTGCTAGCAAGTGTAATATTCCCGCAAATTCTGCATTTTGACAACAATTTAAATTATCAATACCTAATAATTCTTTTTTCACTTCTCTAGCAAAAGACATAGGACCTCCTTATAGTTTTTTAATAATTATATTTGATGCAGTTATACCATGACCAACTGCACAACCAATTTGTTTAACTACATGATTAGTACAATCTCCAACCGCATATAACCCATCTACACTAGTTTCACAGTCTTGGTTGATTTTAATAAAACCAGCTTCATCTAAAACATTAAAGTCTTTTAAGAAATCAGTACATGGAATAAAACCAATATAGATAAATACTCCATCTACCTTGTATTCTTCTATAGAATCTAAATGTTTTAAAGTTACACTTTCAAGGATATTATTACCATTAAATGATTCAACCGTAGTATCTGTAATTAACTTAATATTTTCAGTATTTTTAACTTTTTCAATTAGTTCAGCTGATGCTCTAAAAGTAGTTGAGCGATGAACAATAGAAACTTGTTTACATATTTTAGCTAAATATAAACTTTCTTCAAAGGCGCTATTTCCAGCACCAACTACCATAACTTCTTTGTCTTTATATAGCATTCCATCACATACTGCACAATATGAAACACCACGACTCATAAATTTCATTTCTCCAGCTACCCCTAATGAACGATTAATTGTACCTGTTGATACTATTACATATTTAGAGGTATAGGTATCTTTATTAGTTTTGGTGATAAACAAGTCATTTTCTTTAGTTATTTCTATTACTTCTTCATATTTGAATGGGATATTATATGGTTTTAATTGAGCCATCATATTTAAAGCTAAGCCTGCTCCTGTTGTAGATACCACTCCAGGATAATTTTCAACACTAGATGTAGTAATAACTTTACCACCTGGTGCACTTTTTTCAATAATGATTGTAGATACTCCTGCACGACCAAAATACAAAGCTGCACTTAATCCACCAGGACCAGCACCTACAATTAAACAATCATATATCATATTATTCCTTCTCTTTTTGTTTATTCATTTTCTTTTCTTTTAATAATTGTTTTAATTCTTCTTTTTCTTTAAAGGGATCTTTATCTGGATCTAACCAAATAGTTCCACCTTCATACAACAATTCTTTTGCTGAATCGCATTTATATTTAAATACACGACGAAGAATGAAAATAAGAATTCCCACAATAAAGAAAATCGCAGAAGTTAATAAAGCAACACGAATATTACCAATCATTAATGGATCTGTACGCATTGATTCAATAATGAATCTAACTAGTCCATACCATGTTAGATAGAATGCAACCGCATCACCTAAATATATCTTATTAGATTTTTTTCTAAGTATAATATATCCTACAGCCCCAATTAAATTTAAAATACTTTCAAAATAGAATGTTGGATAATAATATCCAGTAATTCTTGGAATATCTAGTGAATAGTCCGGTGTAATATACATATTATCAATTACAAAATTAGGAACTAATAAATGTCTTAAAGTTTCTCTTTGAGCTAACAATTCAAGATCAGTAAGAGGACCTGATGTATATCCATTTACAAGTGGACCAAACGCTTCTTGATTCATAAAGTTTCCCCATCTTCCAACTACTTGAGCTAGCATGAAACATGGTAAAACTATTTCAATTAATGCTAATAATTTGATTTTTTTAACTTTACAGAAAATAAATAAGAAAATAATTGTGGCGTAGATTCCCCCATGAATCGCAAGTCCTGATAAACCATTTCCACCAAGACCAATGATTTCTAAGAAAGCATCCCATACATTACTAGGCAATCCTTCATGATCAAAGATAATGTAATATATTCTTGCACCAGCAATACCTGAGAATAAACCAAACACTAACCCCGTAATTAAATTATCTGAATCAAAGCGTATATGTCTAAATATAGTGTAGTATGCCCAAAATGCAACTCCTACAGCACCACTTAAAATACATACCGCATACCATCTAATTTCTATATTACCTAGTCTTAAGAAATATGGGTCAAGTACAGTAGGGATAGTATGCACATCACCTGCTTTGTATAATAAGCTAGTTATAATATAAACCAATAATAAAGCCCCTAAAAGAATTAATCCTGAATACTTAATTAGTTTTTTTGTCTTATCAGTCATATTTTACCTCTTTTATTTTTTAGTTTTTTTACTTCTTTTTTGTAAATATGCAAATCTAACTCTTGTTAAATATTGCGTTAAAATTGTTCTAACTATTAAGATAATAGCTATATACAATATAAAGTAACTATTACTTTGGATATATAAATTAGGTGTTATCCATAATGCACCCAAGCATGATATTACAGTTGTTAAAAATAAAACAATTCCAAAACTTGTTATTACCACAAATGGTATTTTACTATAAAGTAAATCTTTAATAAGGGTATCAGCAACCGAAAATATGAAAGCAAAAATTAATAATTCATAAAAGGCATCATATGAAAATACTCCTAAATACCCTTGAATAGCAAGTGTAATAAGCATAAAAAGAACGATATAAAATAATAAATTAACAAAAATATTAGGAAATAATCGATTAACTAAAGCTATCTTTTTTACTTTCTTTCCAGACGCTTTTCCAGATCCAGCTAAATTATCAAGTAACTCTTGAAGTTCTTCTGGACTATTAATTTCGATATTTTTAAATTCTTTCTTTTCTTTTTCTTTTGACTCATCTTTTTGTTCTTTTTCTTTATCATCTAACATATTTTTTGTGCCCCCTTTCTTTAGATATAATAATTGATATAAATAAACCAAGGCTATTTAACAAGATATCAGCGATATCCAATACTCCTCTTTTAGTGATAAATTGAATAATTTCAAGGATTATAATAATACCCATTCCCAACAAAATATTTAATAAAATACGCATTTTGGTTATCTTGACTAATATATATCCAAGTGGCATAAACAATAAAAAATTACCTAAAATATTTATAAATATTGTTTTATTCTTTAGAAAATATTTCAACCATTCTCCTAAATACAAACCATCTTTATACATATAATCATCGTATTTTTCTCTAAAATATAATGTTAATAATAACAAAACTACATAACTAATATTAAAAATTATCCATGATTCTTTATCATTAATAATAATGTTTTTACCCATCATATATATAAACAATATAAATACAAATAAATATAAATAATTGTTTACAACCGGTAAAAATGTATCCATTGTTTTATCAATAAATGGTATTAATAAAAGTAAACAAGAAATAATACTTATTATTAACATTTCTAATATAATCTTATATTTCAATTATATCACACCTTTGTTTTTTATTTAAACTTTGTATAAATAATTATTTTAATACTTTCTTTAAGTATTCACCAGTATATGATTTAGGACACTTAATAATTTCTTCAGGTGTTCCGCTAGCAAGTACCATTCCACCATGGATACCACCTTCTGGACCTAAATCAATAATATGATCCGCAACTTTTATAACATCTAAATTATGTTCGATTACAACTACCGTTGCTTTCATATCTACCATTGTTTGAATAATCTTTAGCAATTTATTAATGTCATCTGTATGAAGACCTGTCGTTGGTTCATCAAAGAAGACAATTGTTTTTTCAGTAATCTTTTTATGTAGTTCGCTAGCAAGTTTAACTCTTTGAGCTTCCCCACCAGATAAAGTTGTAGCTGGTTGACCAAGTTTAATATAACCAAGTCCTACATCATTTAGAGTTTTAATCTTAGGATAAATTGATGGGATATTTTCAAAGAAAGATGTTGCTTCTTCTACTGTCATATCTAATACATCCGCAATACTTTTATCTTTATATTTAACATCTAAGGTTTCACGATTATATCTTGTACCATGACATGCTTCACATGGAATATATACATCTGGTAAGAAATGCATACTAATTTTAATAACTCCATCTCCACCACATTTTTCACATCTTCCACCCTTTACATTAAAACTAAAACGGCTCTTTGTATATCCTCGTTTTTTAGCTTCAAGCGTTTCTGCGAATAAATCACGAATATTATCAAATACTCCTGTATAAGTAGCAGGATTACTTCTTGGCGTTCTCCCAATTGGAGATTGGTCAATTACAATAACTTTATCGAAGTTTTCAATCCCTTCAATTTTATCATACGCACCTACATGATTTTTACTATGATATAGTTTACGTTGAATTGATGATGCTAAAATATCATTAACTAAGGTACTCTTACCACTTCCAGATACCCCTGTAACAACCGTTAGGGTTCCAAGTGGGATTGATGCATCTATATTTTTTAAGTTGTTTTCTTTACATCCAAAAACTTGTAATAATTTACCATTACCGCTTCTTCTACTAGCAGGTATTTCAATTTGTTTTCTTCCTGATAGATAATCGGCAGTAATAGTTTTTGCGTTTTTGATAAAATAATCAGGTTCTCCACATGCGACTAACTCACCACCATGAACCCCAGCTCTAGGCCCAATATCTACAATATAATCACACTCACGCATAATTTCTTCATCATGTTCAACCACAATTAAAGTATTTCCTAAATCACGCATTTCTTTAAGTGATTCAATTAACTTGTGATTGTCTCTTTGGTGTAATCCAATTGATGGTTCATCTAAAACATATAGTACTCCTGTTAATTTAGACCCAATTTGCGTAGCTAATCTGATACGTTGGGCTTCTCCACCAGATAATGTACCTGCTTTTCTTGATAATGTTAAGTAATCTAATCCAACATTTTTTAAGAAACTTAAACGTTCACGAATTTCACGAAGAATTAATTCCGCAATCTTACTTTCTGTTTCATTAAGAACTAAAGAATTGATAAAATCTAAAGCTTCTAAAACACTCATTTCGGTAAAATCATGAATATTCTTTCCATTAATTAATACTGATAAAACAGTTGGAGAAAGTCTTTTCCCCTCACAATCTGGACAAGTTTTATCATTCATATATGAACCATAGTATTCTCGTTGAAAACTAGATGATGTTTCTTGATATCTACGAAGAATTAAATCAGCAACCCCTTCGATCACTTTATTCTTGTACATACTGATTCCACCAGTACTATGTATTTCATATTTAATTGGTTCTTTAGAACCATGCATAATTATTTCTTTTTGTTCTTCTGTTAAATCTTTATATGGCTTAAATAAATCTATATGATAATACTCAAATAGTTTTTTATACATTTGCCATTCAATGTTTTCAGTAAAAATAGTATTTTTTAAATAGCGAATTGCTCCATCAGCAATACTTATATTTTCATCAGTTATTAATAAATCGGGATCAATTACGGAAATACTTCCAAGTCCTTTACAAGTAGGACATGCACCAAGTGGCGAATTAAATGAGAATAATGATGGTTCTAGTTTACTTACTGTAAATCCACATATCGGACAACAATAATGTTCACTAAAGAATAGTTGTTCATCATTAACTTCAACATATAATTTACCTTCTGATAACGATGCAGCTGTTTCAATAGATTCGTATAATCGAGAACGATTTTCTTTTCTTAATTTTAAACGGTCTACAATAAGCATAATATTATGCTTTTTATTTTTCTCTAGCGTTATTTCTTCATCTAAATCTAATTGTTCTCCATCAACAATTACTTTAGAATATCCATCTTTTCTAAGAGATTCAAATGTTGACTCAAATGTTCCTTTACGTTCTTGAACAATTGGAGCTAATACTTTAACAACACTCTCTTCTTCATACATAAATACTTTATTAACCATTTCTTCATATGTTTGGCTACTTATTTCTATATTATGTACAGGACAAGTTGGACGACCTATACGAGCATATAATAAACGTAAATAATCATATATTTCTGTAACCGTACCAACTGTTGAACGAGGATTTCTACTTGTTGTCTTTTGATCAATTGAAATAGATGGAGATAATCCTTCTATTAAATCTACATCAGGTTTATCTACTCCTCCTAAAAATTGACGAGCATAAGCTGATAAACTTTCAACATATCTTCTTTGTCCTTCTGCGTATATTGTATCAAAAGCCAGTGATGATTTACCAGAACCTGAAACTCCTGTCATAACTGTCATTTTCCCACGTGGAATTACAACATCAACACTTTTAAGGTTATTTTCTCTTGCACCTTTAACAATGATAAGTTCATTTTTATTTCCTTTAGGATATTTGATTTGTTCCATAAAAATCACCTCTAATATCTTATTATAACATATTTTTGTTTTTTTAAAATAACATATGCCATTTTTTTTGTAATATAAAATAGGAGGGTTCCCTCCTATTTCATTTTCTTATATGCTTCTTGAATTAAACTATAATAATCTTTATAGCCAATAAGAGTTGCGGACGTGATGATATCTCCTATTTTTACATATCCATCTTCCATTGTTATGTCACTAGAAACATTTGTGCCTATAACCGCGTTACATAGATACTGCATATTTTTACTCCATCCACTATCTCCTGTTGTCCAGTATAGTGATGAACTTTTAAAGAATGAACCATAACTATTTAAAAAAGTAGTTTCTACCTTTTTACCATTCTTATCACACACATATGCCTCACCCTTTTGAAGACATTCAACATACCATTTTGCATTTTCTTCTTTCATTAAATATGTGTATAAATCACTAATTTTATCTGCACTATATTTTATTTTTTGTTTTTTAGATGGATTTTTATCAATTTCATCGTCAGTATAAGCTACCCCAGTAAATAATTTATCACCAATTTTGATGTATTTCGCAAACCCAAAATCACCTTCTAATAGTTTATTAGTCTCATCTTTCATTACTACATCAGTTAAGGCATCTTTTTTAGTTTCTTTGGCCCATACATCAGGCATAAAAGCTTCATCTAATCTTATATATGTAATAACGCCATTATTAACTCTTAGTTTAACAAATCCCACAAAATCATTAAAAACTATTTTGTATGCTTCTTTTTCATCTTTATTAGTTTCTACAATATTATTATCTTTATTATCTTCTTTGTTATCTGTCATATTACATCCAGTAATGTTGAATATACAAATCATTAAAGTAATGAATCCTAAAATTTTGTACTTTTTCATTTTCATTTCCTTTCTATTCAACATTATTGTTTGTTGGATTCATATTTATATACTGGTATTTTTTGGTAATTTTATTCCCATTTACGATTCTTTTTAAACCATTCAGTATCTTTTAAAATAGTATTATTATTTGAACAATTTACACTAACTCCGGTAGTATTAGAAGTAACTACAATATTCCCATTCATTGAAGTAAACCCTAATTCATTATCAGAAATAATTGTTGTTACGTAAATATTTTCCGTATATTTACAAACACGAGAAATAAAAGCTTGAGCTGGGAACATATTATCTGAATTATCAGTATATTCATCTGATCCTGCACAACAACAAACACAAACAATTTTAGGTTTAATAACTGAAAGTAAAGTATCCGTTGATGCGGTATAAGAACCATGATGTCCTGCTTTAAATACTTCTACAACTGGTAAATCGTTATATTCAACTAATTTTTCTTCACCTTCTTTTTCAAGATCACCAGTGAATAAGAAATGTTTATCTCCTTGATTAATCATTAAACATACTGAATAGTCGTTTTCATCACTAGTTTTGTTTTCATAGAAATAGTTATATAGAATTTCCATTTCTATTCCATCACCTAATTCATAAACACGTTTAGCATTAGATTCATTATTATAACATTGTAATGCGGTAAAGTGTTTAGCACCTAAAGCCACTTCGGCATCTCTTTTTTCAACATAACTTTTATACACTTTTGATGTTGCGTTTGTTAAAGGGAAATCAATAATCGTTTCACATTCAAATTGTTCAAAAATACTAGGTTCTTTTGTTGTACCAACAAATCCTGCAATATGATCTTGATGAGCGTGAGTCGCAACAACATATTCTAATGTTTCATCTAACATTTCTGAACGTAAGTAGTTACCAATATCATCTGCACTATTTCCTCTTGAACCTGCATCAATTAATATATCTACTTCTCCAACTTGAATATATACAGAATCTCCAGTATATTTATTACCAAGTTCTAGAAAATGAATTTCTAATTCTCCACTAACAACAGTACTTCCACCATCATCAGGATGATTATGTTCATCTAAATATTTGATAATATATGGTTTAGCAAAATATAACGCAACAACAAGTATTACTAATAATACTAAACACACTAATGTCTTTGTTAAATTTAATTTTGATTGTTTTTTCTTTCTTGCCATATACCCTCTATTCTTCGAATACATTAGAAGTAATAAAATCTACTCCACATTCAATCATTCTTTGTTTAGTTTCTTCATCATCTACTGTCCAGCAATTAACAAGTAACCCTTTTTCGTGAAATCTATCTACCAACTCTTTAGTTACAAAATTATGGGCTACATCTAAATCTATACCATTATCTAAACATATTTGAACATTTTCTTCATTAAACAACATTCCCGCTAAAAATTGAACTTTAAAGTCGGGATATTTTTCTCTAATATGTAAAACTATCTTCATTGTATAACAAATAATTATACTGTTATTATACATATCTTCATCTATTAACATTTGAATTAATTCATCTACTTTTTCTGTCGTATAACCCCATTTAACATCAATAACAGGAACTTTATTATAATGTTTACATATACGAATATATTCTAAAGGAGAAGGTATTTGATATTCATATGTATGATAAGTTCCTTTATTAGTAAGTTTTATATTATTTACTTCTTCTATAACTAATTCTCTTGTGGGCTTATCAATACCTGCAAGTCTCTTTAAATCATCATCATGATAGATTATTACATTACCATCAGCAATCATTGTAACATCAGATTCAATACCATAATATTTTCTATTCCCCGCTGCAATAAAACTTTCAATGGTATTCTCTAATTCTTTTCTCGGACATCCACGATGGGCTATATATTTTACACTCATATTACTCCTCCATTTTTCTTCATTATACGATATTTTATTTCTTTTTTCAAGATATAAAATCAGTAATTTTAGTCGACTTTTCTTTCGATATTCCGATACTTAGATCAAATGGGATATCCATCAATTCTCTAATAGCCTTACTAGCTAAAACCTTAGTATTTAAATCTTTCAAATCTTTAATAGTTAATACATCTTGTTTTTTATCATCTATATATATACCATCAACATCTTTATACAAGTGACAATTAAATACTTGATTTTCTTCTTTTAATTTTTTTCCAATATATATAGCAGTATAATCAGAACCATCTCTACCTAATGTATAATATTCATTATTATATATACCTTGAAATCCTGGTACCAATACTACATCATACTCTTCTAATCTATTTAAAATAGTATCGATATTTAAATTAACAATATCCGCATCACTAAAATTATTATTACATTCAATTGGTATCATTCTAGCATCTAAAATAATCGTTTTTAAATTCTTTACCTCTAAATTGATTCTTAGTAGTGATACACTTATTAATTCCCCCAAAACTACATATTTATCTTCTTTATATTTACTAATTAATACATTGGTATAATTTTTAAATGCGGATAAAACACATATTACTTTTTTATTTTCTTTAACATATATATTAATTATATCAACGATATCATTAAGATCATCTAACATTCTTAATCTACTACCGCCCCATTTAATTAATTCTATCATTTTATCACCTATTATAATATATGTTTTTATTAAATACAAGAATACAAAAAATAAAAAAGGCCTTAAAAAGGCCTTCCCTATTTTTATAAAATTAGTTTTGTGTTATTTACTCTTAGTAAACGTCTACACCATCAACAACAACATTTAATTTTTCTTGAGGCATAGAGTTTTTGTTAGCCCCTAATGTTGTTCCTGTGTTAATACCTTTATCGTTAATTTCATAACCATTAACTACTGTATTATTTACATATAGAGTGTAGCTCTTATTATAATCATTACCAATTTCAATTGCAGCTTTTAAGTCAGCTAATCCACCATTATCATTAAATGTACAATTATTTACTGTTAATACAGTATTTGCTTGTCCATATAATAATAATGCTTTTCCATCACTATTGAATGTACAATTATTGAATGTTGCTGTTGGAGCACCCCAAGTCCAAACATTGTATTTGTCACCAGCTATATTGAATTCACAATTTTCAAATACTGTTTCTCCATATAATGTGATACATCCGTTAATAGTACAATTTTTAAATACTATATCTGCTCTAGCATATCCAGTGTATGTCTTACTATCTGTGTTGATAGTAATGTTTTCAAATACAACTGTAGAACCATCTAATGCATAATTACATCCTTCATAAGAACCACTTGTATTAGTTGCAATTACAGTATCTTCACCAGTTCCTACAAAATGTAAAGTTTTACCTTGAGCTGATGCAGGTAGTACATAAACACCTTTACTTAAATTGATTGTAGTTTCACCTGCAACAATTGCATCATTTAATTCTTTATCATTATAAACGATTGTAGGTAATTCAGCATCTGCATCATAATCAGGCCCAAAACTATCTTTTTCATAAGCATATTGAGCTGCATATACATTGATTCCAAATTCGATAGTAGGTACATTTACACCATCATGGTTAGCTTCATTTCCTACTGTTTCAGGCATATCAACTTTAATTAAAACATAATGTGCTTCTTCACTTAATAAATTTTCTTCAGCTTCAACTACGCTAGCATTTTTAAATGATGTAGCTTCTTTCCATGCGATAGCATTTTCTGATTCAAATGCTTTTTCAATTGTTTTTTCAGCGATATTAATACCTAAAAGTGGATCTACTCCTGCTTCTGCAATTGTAAGAGTACTAACTTCTAAAATATCAGAAAGAACGATATCTTCTCCAGCTGCATTTTTACCAAAAGTTTCGCTTAAAATACCCATATTTACTGAATATTTTAATGCTAATGATCCTGCATTAGTAACTTTTAAAACAACTACTTCAGTATGACCTGGTTCCCATAAATCATTTTGGAATAAATCTTTGGCATCATCTAAGACTTTCCAATCTTTACCATTTAAAGTATATTCTACTTCTAAATCTAAATTACCTGCAGTAATTACGTTACTTCCACTTTCAACACTATCAGTAAACCATGCATATGTTGTTCCTACTAACATTCCCATACATAATACGATAGCAAGAATACCTAGTGCTAAAGCGCTTTTTGTCTTTTTAAACATTTTTTATTTCTCCTTTCAAATTTCAAATTTGATACTTATATTATAGTTCTTTTTTGATATTTTTTCAAAAGAAAAGGTAATAAAAAAACATTATAGGATAGTGTTTTTATGTTGCTTGATACATTATAATAAACTATACTATTACCAAATACTACTACCAAAAAACATAATAAAAAGTGGTAATAAACCAACTTAATTTAAGTATCCTATTACCACTTTTAATTTCATATTTAGTATTTTATAATAACAAATATATTATTTAACTTCGTTATTTGATTCTGCGAATTCGAATGAATCTACATTAGTATCTGATTCGTAAATGAATAATCCTTGATCTCCTGCTTTGCATCCTTCAAATACACAATTTTCAATACTAACAGATGTAGTTGCATCTAAATCACCAATAACAACACCTGGTTTTTCAGAACATGCAAAATAGCAATCTTCAATAACTACTGAATCTACATTTGTTCCATATGCTTCATGGATTTTTACAGCACGAGTTCCTGTGAATTCACAATCTTTAAGAACTGTATTTCCACCTTCAATCCATAATCCATACCAACTTGCAGTTTGGTTATTTAATGTACAGTTAGTTAAAACATTGTTTCCATCTAACATAATAGTATTTTTGAATTCTACATTTTCAGCTGTTAAACTAACAAATTCTAAGTGTCCATGTTCCCAAGCACTTTCAACATCACCTTCTGTTTCGTCATAAACAGCAATATTTTTAAGAGTTACATTAGTGATAGGGTTAGCAGAACCATAACCTTTAAATGTAATGCTAGCTTCTTCATCTAAACCAAAGATAACTTTACCTTTCATTAATAATGCTTTAGAGTTTTCATATGAATATCCACCCCAATCATAAGTTACATCACCATCGATTGCGATATATTTTACATTTGCATCATTAATAGCTTCTACAAATTCTGCATCTGTAGTAACTAATGCATCATAGTAAACTGCATCTGCATCATAATCTTTTCCAAAACTATCTTCTTCATAAGCAAATTGAGATGCTAATACATCAATACCAAAATTAATAGCAGGTACATCTTCACCATTATGGTTAGCTTCATTTCCTACAGTTTCAGGCATATCAACAGTAATAATTAAATAGTGAGCACTCTTAGGTAATAGTTCTCTATTTTCTTCTAATACTTTACTTTGATTAAATGATACAACGTTTTCCTTGTCAACATTTTGTGCACCATTAAAAATCATACCTAATAAAATATCACCAAATGCATTTACTTCTTGACTTACTTTAGTAACTTTTAAAATTTCAGATAATTTGATTGGTTGACCAGCTTTATTTGTTCCGATAGTTTCATCTAAAACATTTAATAAGGCTGTATATTTTAAAGCTAATGAACCTTTATTAGTAATTTTAAGAGCAACTACTTCAGTATGACCTGGTTCCCATAAATCGTTTTGTAATAAATCATTGGCACCATCTAAGTCTACCCATGTTTCACCATCTAAAGTATATTCTACTTCTAAATCTAAATTTCCGGCAGTAATTACGTTGCTTCCACTTTCAACACTATCAGTAAACCATGCATATGTAGTTCCTACTAACATTCCCATACATAATACGATAGCAAGAATACCTAGTGCTAAAGCGCTTTTTGTCTTTTTAAACATTTTTTATTTCTCCTTTCAAATTTGATACTTATATTATAGTTCTTTTTTGATATTTTTTCAAAAGAAAAGGTAATAAAAAACTTATAAGAAATTAATATTTTTGGTTTTTTTCGAAAGAGATATGTCGGAGTTTTTTGTTTTAAAATAGTATATAAAAATTACATATAACAAAAAGGATAACTAAGATTTTATCTTTGGTTATCCTTTATTTTTTAGATTCTTAAAATGTTGATTTCCTCTATATCTTCAAGTTTTAATGTAATGTCTTCACCATTTTGTTTTATAAATAGATATTCATTATCTTTATTATATGGTATACCTTGATAGTTAGTATTTTTCGTAATAATATCACAAACAATTGGTTTAACTTTTTGGTATAATTCGATAACTCCTTCTATTTTTAAAATTACATCT
>JAEIGA010004463.1_pt1 | contig 21667 bp, 22 predicted proteins | sample 9270691 | NCBI WGS metagenome assembly JAEIGA01 (sample SAMN17057246, study PRJNA624740) | gut metagenome | biome: biome; isolation source: fecal sample | host: Bos grunniens | place: China: Xizang | collected 2019 | reverse complement strand
TTTTCTTTTTGAATATGAAGAGCTTATCTTTCGTACTCGACTTTTGCTCGTACTTCAGCGATAGTCTCAACGTACTGTATCACGTTGTCCCTCAAGGTGTCAGCCTTGTAAGCTGCGAGAGCTTCCCATGAATCGAAGTCTGCAAGCATCACAGCGTCGTATGATGTCTTACCTTCGTTACGGTTTACACCTACCTCGATGCTCTTAAGGCCAGGTACAAGTCCCAGGAGGGACTCATATTTTTCCTTGACATCTTCCGCGAGTTCTTTTGAAGTCTTGCCATCTGATGGCTTGAACTTCCACATTACACAATATCTGACCATATCTGTTTAGTGTTTAAGTGGTTCATATTCGACCACTAATTTAGCAATAAAATGTGATTCTGCCAAAAAAGAATCGAATCTTTTTGCTAAATTTGCTTTTAGTATGATCAGGATAACTGATAAGTCAAAATGTACAGGTTGCACAGCGTGTGTGACCTCATGTCCAGTCCAGTGCATCGTAATGCGCAGGGACAGGCAGGGCTTTGACTATCCTGTGGCCAATCCGGACATCTGCATAGGTTGCGGAAAGTGTGAATCCGTATGTCCGGTAATCAATCCCGCCGAGCCCGTCAAGCCATTGGCTTCCTATGCCATGAAGGTCCAGGAAAATCTGTCGGGCAGTTCTTCAGGCGGTGTGTTCCCGTATATTGCTGGAAAGGTTCTGGATGAAGGTGGAGTCGTCTTCGGTGCCGTTCTCAATGATGACATGACTGTCGGTCATGCCGAGGCGGAAACCGTTGCCGAGGTCGAGCCGATGCGTGGTTCCAAATATGTCCAGAGCGACCTGTATTCGGTCTTTGAGGATGTGAAGATGTATCTTTCTCAGGGAAGGAAGGTCCTTTTTACAGGTACACCTTGCCAGATTGCAGGATTGAAGTCTTATCTTGGAAAAGGATCGGAAGACCTTCTGACCGTCGAGGTTGCATGCCATGGAGTCCCAAGCCCGGGACTATGGGCTAAATATGTCGAGGCTCTGGGACGTAAGCATAAAGGTACCATCACTTCTGTTACATTCAAGGACAAGTCCCGTAGCTGGATGCATTACAACTTTGTCGTGGAAAATGCTTCCGGAAGGTTTGCGGTGCCGTATGTGGATGATCCGTACATGGCGCTTTTTGTACAGGACATGATATTGAGACCGTCTTGTCACGAATGTCCTGCCCGTTTCGGAAGGAGTGGCAGCGACATCATCCTTGCGGACATGTGGACGGTCGGAAAGGTTGCCGAGGAACTGGATGACGACAAGGGGACATCGCTTGTGATAGCCAATACGGCCAAGGGAATGTCTGCGGTTGATGGCCTGGACAAGCGTGAGGTGCCTTTCGATGCTGCTACAGAAGGAAACGGTGGCTTTGCCGTCAGTGCTGAGATTCCGCAGCGTAGGGATGAGTTCTTTGCCGGTTATCTTTCTGCAAAGGATCTGATCGCATACATGAAGGGTTTCGTGGTGCGCCGTCCTCTGCATGTGAGGGTATATAGGAAGGTACGTCACATTCTCTCAACCATAAAGAGGAGGATAACAGGATGAAGATAGCTATAGTGACATTGCCGTTGCATACGAACTACGGCGGACTGCTTCAGGCCTATGCCCTCAAGACCGTGCTCGAGGGCCTGGGACATTCTGTCGATGTGCTTGACCTTAAGGAGAAGATGCCGGTTCCAAGAGGACTGAAGGCTCCTTTTCTATATCTTTCCCGTGCCATGAAACGATTGGTGAAGGGAAAGAAAGGACCCGAGGTGTTCCGTGAGATCAGATATCGCCGTGAACTTCCACAGAGGTCAGAATATACATCGAAGTTTGTCGACAGGTGCATTGCACCTCGCATGATAGACAGATATGAGGATATCAAGGAAGGGGAGTATGACGCATATGTCGTGGGAAGCGACCAGGTCTGGCGTCCTCTGTATTTCAGCGGAATACAGAATGCCTTCCTTAAGTTTACTGAAGGATGGGATGTGAAGAGGCTTTCGTATGCGGCATCCTTCGGAACCGATCAGCTTGAATATGAATATACGCAGCTCGCAGAATGCGCCCGTCTTCTTGCCGGATTTGATGCAGTTTCGGTGCGAGAGGCTTCTGCCGTAGGAATGTGTGCGGAATGGCTCGATTGCGATAAGGCAGTGCATGTTCTTGATCCTGTGATGCTTGCAGATGTGCAAGATTACCTTTCCCTTGCCGGGTCTGCGGATGGACATCCTGCAAAGGGACGTATAATGACATATGTCCTTGACCCGTCAGGTGAAAAGACTCATGTGCTTGAATTCGTCAGGAAGATTACAGGAAAGGAACCTTATTCGCTTGACCTTTCCGGAACTGTGCCTCCTGTAGAACAGTGGCTTGCCGGTTTTGCTGACAGCGATTTCGTTGTGACGGATTCATTCCACGGCTGTGTACTTGCCCTCATGATGCATAAGCGCTTCATAGCAGTAGGCAACAGCAGAAGGGGCATGGCACGCCTGAATTCCCTTCTGACAATGTTCGGCCTTGACCAGAGGCTTGTCCATGGAATCGATCCTGAGGATGACGGCGAGTTCTTCCTCTCGGTGCCTGACTGGGAAAGCGTCGACAGGATATTGGATGAAATGAAGTCGGCGTCGTTGAGTTTCCTCAATGATGCACTTAATACGAGATGATTATGGATAAGAACAGACTGAGCATAATAGTTCCCGTCTATAATGCGGAAGATTATCTGGACAGATGCCTTATAAGCATTCTGGAGCAGGGCTTTACTTCATACGAAGTCATCCTTGTCGATGACGGAAGTACTGATGCCTCTCCCTTGATCTGTGACAGGTATTCTGCAACTGACCCTCGTTTCCGTACCATACATAAGAAGAACGGGGGAGTAAGTTCTGCCCGAAATGCCGGACTTGACCTTGCAAAGGGTGAATATGTGATGTTTGTGGATTCCGATGATGCCCTCTTGCCTGATGCTCTGGATGTTCTGTTTGAAAATCTTTCCGGCGAGGACATCGCAGTAGGCGGATATACCGTGTATATTGAAGGAACTCCTGGCAGGGAAGTGCTTCCACGCAGGAGCCTTTCATACAGAGGCGAGGACATGAATCAGTTCTACACTGACAACATCCGCAGGAACTGCGAAATGCTTGATGCTCCATGGTCAAAGGTGTTCAGACGCAAGGCCATAGGCAGCCTGCGCTTCTGTGAGGACCTCAGTTATGCTGAAGACAAGTTGTTTGTGTTTACATTCCTGACAAGATGCTCGTCTGCATACGCCTGCGCCTACCCTCTGTATGCATACCATGTCAGGGCTGGGTCCCTCGGTAGCGATGTGCGTTCGGACAGGCATCTCATACAGCTCCGCCGTTTTCTTCCGTCATATGCAGCGGTGCTCTCGGACTTTGCCCAGCGCTATCCGTCAAACAGGAAGATAAGCGCCCTGTATCATAGGGACATTGTCGGAAGGTATCTTTGCAGGATCCTGAACATCTTCTGCTCGAGACGTACGCAGTTGCTGAACCTGGATTATCTCGGATGGGTATATTCGATGATGGATGCCGACAAGGAACTTGGACTTTTCTCTGTCCGGGCAGGTCAGGTTTTCAATATACTTCTATATAAGATAGGAAACAAGCGGTTTGCTATAACCGTCTATCGTTTTGTCGCAAGTGTGTCGTCGTTGTTCAGGAAAGCGAAATGCTAAGGTTTGCCGTCATATTTGAAAGCAGTCCTTTCGACAGGAAGGGACTCTTCAATGCTGTACACCAACGTGTGCTGCATCTTGTGGATACAGGCGGCTGCGAGGTGGATGTGTTCTGCGTCCATAGCCGTGACAATGCCTTTACAAGGAAGGTGAGACATACTCCGCAGGTTCCTGAGGTGGATCAGTTTGCGATTGATGGAATCACATACCGCATGCACTGGTATGATTTCTCGATAACCGACCATGTCACCGTCAAATATCTTCGCAAGGAACCTGTCTTCTTCGGTAGATTCATCAGGAAGATTCTGCCGTGTCTCTCCGCATATGATGCAGTCCTTGCTCACTCGTTTACAGGTGGACTCATCGCACGGAAGGCGTCGGAAAAATACGGAGTTCCGTATTTCGTGACATGGCATGGATCCGATGTGCATACCCATCCATGGAACAATCCTCTCATTCTGGAACATACAAGAAAGGTCATGGAAGGAGCATCATGCAATTTCTTTGTGAGCGAAGCACTTCTGAAGACCTCTGACAAGATACTTGCGTCAGGCCGCAAGCAGGTCCTGCATAACGGAGTCTCGGATTTCTTCCGTCGTTACAACGGCGAGGACAGGGCTGAGTTCAGACGTCGTCACGGACTTGAGGATGGCACGAAGGTGGTTGCGTTCGTGGGAAGCCTTGTTGCAGTCAAGAATGTGGACCTTCTACAGCCTGTCTTCCATAAGGTCCGCAAGTCATATGCAGGTCCTCTTGAATTCTGGGTGATTGGAGATGGAAAGCTCCGTCATCATGTCGAGCCTGTTCTTATGGGTGATCCTACGATCTCCGTCCGTATGTGGGGAAATGTTTCTTCCGACCAGATGCCTGTCATCATGAACTGCGTCGATGTCCTTGTTCTTCCTAGTCGAAACGAGGGACTTCCTCTGGTATGTGCCGAGGCCATAAGATGCGGTGCCGTCGCTGTAGGTGCTGATGTAGGTGGCGTTTCGGAAGTGATTGGTTCTGAGAATGTTGTTCCTCATGGTCCTGGATTCAATGATGCTTTTGCAGGAAAGGTTGTCGAAGCATTGGCCGGCAAGGTGAAGCAGAGCCTTCCGGATACCATTGACTGGAGCCGGACTGCCCGAAAGGAACTGGAATGTATAAGCGGATTGCTAAAGTGACCTGAACTCCCTTGGCAATGAAGCTGTGAACTTCATGGTCTTGCCTGTCCACGGATGGATGAACGAGAGTCCCTGCGCATGGAGGGCCAGTCTTCCGAACGGATTTGTCTTAGCCTCGTATTTGCGGTCTCCTGCAACAGGATGGCCGATCCAGTTTGAATGTGCCCTGATCTGATTCTTTCTTCCTGTCTCAAGGTTGAATTCCACGCATGTAAACTGCTGTCCGCCCTTTTCGAAGCGCTTGAGCGTACGGCAGTGGCTTGATGCCAGTTTCCAGTCCTTTCTTGGAGGCCTGTTCCTGTCGTCTCCCTTTCTCAGAGGATAGCAGTGGACCTTGAGCGACTTCGGGTGTTCGTACATCCATGACTCGATCCATCCCTCCTCGTCCTCGATGTTTCCTTCAAGAACGGCAAAGTATCTTCTTTCCTTTACTGCCTCGTCCCAGTTGTCCTGGAGAGCCCTTTTTGTCTCTTCGTCCTTTGCAAAGACGATGAGTCCTGAGGTATCTCTGTCCAGTCTGTGTACAATGAAGATACCCCCGGCATATTCGTAAAGCAATGAGTATGCGGTCTCAATTTCAGGATGGCCTGCAGACATGCTGAGCATGCCGCTTGGTTTTTCCACCACGATCAGCCATTCGTCCTCGAAAACAATCTTAAGGTTCTTTGCCATTCTTCTGTGTTTTGGTCTGCAAATCTAAGAATTATTTTGACTATCTTTGCATGATTGTCAATGTATATGAAAACAGTATTCGATCCGCTTCGCAAAAAGGATGTCGCGCTTACTCCCGAAGAACAGGTGCGACAGTGGTGTATCGGAGTGCTGTGCAACGATCTTGGCGTCCCTATGCACATGATGATGAGCGAGGCCGGACTGAAACTTGGAGACAAGCAGTTCCGTGTCGATGTCCTTGTCTATGACAGACAGGCGAGGCCTTTGGTGGTTGTCGAGTGCAAGCGACCTGAAGTTGAACTTGGAAGGGAAGTGCTGGATCAGGCCATAAGGTATAATATGGTGTTGAATGTCAAGTACTTGATAATCACAAACGGCAGGCAGACCTTTGCATGCCGAAGGGAGGAGACAGAAGGTAATGTACGGTATGTCTTCGTAGAGAAGGTTCCGTCTTATAGCGAAATGATATGTCAGCAACAATAACACAGGGATTCCTGGACCATAAGATATTTTCCATTGTTTCCGAGACTGCCGCAGAACTCGGAGTCCGTGCATTCGTCATCGGCGGATATGTACGCGACTGCTTCCTTGGCCGACCAAGCAAGGATATAGACATCGTAGTCGAGGGCAGTGGAATCGAACTCGCGGAAGCGGTGGGCGAGAAGGTCCATAGCAATGTTTCAGTATTCCGCAACTTCGGAACTGCAATGCTCCGCTACCATGGAATCGAAGTGGAATTCGTTGGGGCCCGAAAGGAATCATACAGACGCGATTCACGCAAGCCTATCGTTGAGGATGGCACTCTTGAAGACGATCAGTTGAGGAGGGACTTCACCATCAATGCCATGGCCTTCAGCCTTCAGAAGGATGACTTCGGTGCATTGGTGGATCCGTTTGGAGGAATCCGTGACCTTGCTGCCGGCATAATCCGCACTCCGCTCGATCCCGATACTACATACAGCGACGACCCTTTGAGAATGGTGAGGGCAGTGCGTTTCGCGACAAAGCTTTCGACGGATGAACTCACATTCACCATCGTTCCCGAGTCTCTTGATTCGATCAGAAGGAACAGGGACAGGATGGAGATACTTTCCAAGGAAAGGATCGTTGAGGAACTTAACAAGATCCTTGTTACTCCAAAGCCGTCGATCGGCTTCAGACTCCTTGATGAGACCGGACTTCTTGACTACATACTTCCGCAGCTTTCAAAACTCAAAGGAGTCGAGACAGTTGAAGGAAAGGGGCATAAGGAAAACTTCTCCCATACTCTTGAAGTGCTTGACAATGTGGCGGTCCTCGAGATGGAGGCTATAGCCCAGGAACGTCTGAAGGACTTTGTCTTTGAGGATGGTGTAGAGGTAGAGAAGGTGCGTACGGAGCCTAACGTATGGCTCAGGTGGGCAGCCCTGCTTCATGATATAGCAAAGCCCGCTACCAAGAGGTATGATCCTGCCCTTGGATGGACATTCCATGGACATGAGATACTGGGTTCGAGATGGATCCCGAAGATCTTCCAGAGCATGAAGATGCCTCTGAACGAGAAGATGAAATATGTGCAGAAGCTCGTGAGCCTGCATCTTAGACCGATTGCGCTTGTGACAGAGGAGGTTACGGACTCTGCTGTCAGACGCCTGCTTTTCGATGCCGGCAACGATATTGATGACCTGATGGTTCTCTGCAATGCGGATATCACTTCCAAGAATCCGAAGAAGGTGGCCCGTCTCCATGCGAATTTCGAGTTGGTAAGGACGAAACTTGTAGAGGTCGAGGCTAAGGATGCCATCCGTAACTTTAAGAATCCTATCACCGGCGACTATGTGATGGAACTCTTTGCTCTCCAGCCATGCAATACGATCGGTATTCTCAAGGAATACGTCAAGAACGCCATTCTTGACGGTGACATAGAGAATTCATTTGAGGCGGCGGATGCTTTGATGAGAGCCAAGGCTGCCGAGATGGGACTTTTCCCTGTAAAGTAAGACGATGAAGCTTATCGATGATTATATCGCGTATGTCAGGGACGTGCGCAGGTATTCGCAGCGTACTGCAGCGATATATGAAGCCGTGCTGACCGATTATCATCGTTTTGTTTCCCGTGACGGCATCATCGAATCCGACGATGAATTTGCCTCTGCCTTCAATGTGTCCGAAATCCGTCAATATGAAGCCGAGATGCTCGACGGCAAGGATGCCAGGTCTGCAAGGACGGTAAATCTCCATCTGTCCGCTCTCAGCGGCTTCTGCCGTTATCTAATGCAGCGAGGTCTGCTTAAATCGAATCCTGTCAAGTTGATTACGAAGCCGAAGGTGGAGAAGCGTCTGCCACATTTCTATCGTAAGGAATCTATGGCTGAATATTTCAAGGATACCGAACATCTGCTTGAAAATGATGAGTTCAATGCCTTCGTCAATGAGTGGAATACCGAAAGCGGAAAGAAGTATTACGGAAGACTACTCGAAAGGCTCATCGTTTCTTCCCTGTACTCCCTCGGAATAAGACGAGCCGAACTCATCGGATTGTGTGTTGACAGCATCGATTTTGGTAGAAATGTTGTTAAAGTAAGGGGAAAAGGCGATAAAATGCGAGAAATTCCTCTCGTTACTTCATTGTCTGAAGAAATTTTATTATATTTGAAAGCAGTTGAGGCGATGTGCGGAAGGAAACGATCTTTGAAAGAGCCGCTGTTTGTTACATATGAGGGTGCAGGACTGTATCCGAATTATGTTGACAGAGCTGTGAAGTCGGCGCTTGGCTGTGTCAGGAGCATACGTGGCAGGAAGTCACCTCATGTTCTCAGACACTCTCTGGCGACCGAACTTATGAATGAGGATGCCAGTCTGAACTCTATTAAGGAGATGCTCGGACACTCTTCATTGGCTGCGACACAGGTTTATACCCACAGCAGTATCGCCCGGCTTAAAGATAGTTATGAACGTGCCCACCCAAGGGCTAAAAACGGAGGTAAAAATGGAGATTAGAGTGCAGTCGATCAAGTTCAATGCAGATCAGAAACTGTTGGACTTTGTAGAAAAGAAATTCTCTAGACTTGAGAAGTTCTATGATGCTGTTACAGCTGTAGATGTTGCTCTTTCGCTGCTTCCTGACCACGAAAACAAGAACGTGAAAGTTCAGGTCAGCATTCCTGGCAACACTATCGTAGTTGAGAAAAACGCAAAAACCTTCGAGGACGCAGTTGTTGACTGCGCAGACATTCTTAAGGAGAAGCTTGTGAAAGTAAAGGAGAAAAGAACGGAATAGAATTCGTATCCATGAGGCGGCATCGGAAGATGCCGCTTTTTTTATCCCTGCTGTTCAGTAATATCGTCTAATTTCGTATATTTGCATGATTATGGCTAAAGGATTTGTAGAAACTGACGCACAGTGCAGACAAATAGTTCAGGATGTCCGTAACGGCGTCTTCAGTCCGGTTTATCTTCTTATGGGAGATGAACCGTATTATGTTGATATGGTATGTGATGCCGTCATGGAACATTGTCTTGACGAGAGTGAAAGAGACTTCAATCAGACTGTGTGCTATGGTGCGGATGTGGATGCCGATGCTGTCGTTACGGCGGCAAGGCGTTATCCTATGTTCGCTGAGCGCCAGCTGGTTGTTGTGAAGGAAGCACAGATGATGAAGTCCCTTGAGGAAATTGCAGTGTATTGCCAGAATCCTCTTGAATCTACTGTCCTTGTCATATCCATGCATGGTGCATCTGCCGACAAGAGGAAATCTCTTTACAAGACTGTCTCGAAGATGGGTACGGTAGTTGATTCCCAGACCCTCAGGGATTATGAGATGCCGAAATGGATATCGATGTTCTATCGTACAAAAGGCTTGAACATCGCTCCCGATGCTGCAGCACTCCTTGCAGAGCATGCCGGAACGGACCTGAACAAGATTGCCATAGAGACAGAAAAGATGCTGAAGAACCTTCCTGAAGGTGTTTCAGAGGTTTCAGTGGCGGATATCGAGAAGAATGTAGGCATAAGCCGTCAGTTCAGCATATTCGAACTTACCAAGGAACTCTCTTATAAGAATTCCGCAAAGGCTCTCCGCATCGCTGCATATCTTGGCTCTTCTGCAAAGTTTGCCATGCCGATGGCTGTAAGTGCGCTTTTCACGCATTTCAACAGGATACTCAAGTATTCTGCACTTCTGATGAAGACCAAGAACCCTATGAATGACCAGAAGGCAAAGGTACTCGGAGTCAATCCGTATTTCTTTGCAGAATATGACGTTGCAGTCCGCAATTATCCTCTCAACAGGTGTATGGCTGTGATATCCCTGCTGAAGGAATATGACTACAAGGGCAAGGGAGGAGAGACCGGAGAGGCTACTCCAGCTGAACTTATGGTAGAACTTACTGCGAAAATATTGAACATATAACATAATAGACTATGGATCTGATCCAATGTACGAATGTGTCCAAGAGCTTCGGTGAGAAGGTCGCTCTTGACAAGGTAACGGTTAATATCCCGAAAGGAAAGATTTTCGGTCTTCTCGGACCTAACGGTGCCGGAAAGACCACTCTCATACGTATCATAAACAGAATAACAATCCCGAATTCAGGCACAGTCATGTTCAACGGCCGTCCGATCACTCAGGAAGACGTTGAGAAGATAGGCTACCTTCCGGAAGAGAGAGGACTCTACCGCAAGATGAAGGTGGGCGACCAGGCCATGTACCTTGCCCAGCTCAAGGGCATGTCTTCACGTGAGGCTGCGATGGAACTCAAGAAATGGTTCGTGAGGTTCGGAATCGAAAGCTGGTGGAACAAGAAGGTCGAGGAACTCTCGAAGGGTATGGCCCAGAAGATCCAGTTCATCACTACGGTGGTTCACAAGCCTTCGTTGCTCATCCTCGATGAGCCTTTCTCAGGATTTGACCCTGTAAATGCACAAGTAATACGTGAGGAAATCCTCAGACTCAAGGAAGAAGGAGCGACAATCGTGCTCTCTACCCATAACATGGAATCAGTAGAGGAACTATGCGACAACATCGCCCTCATCAACAATTCCCATGTCGTGATCGCAGGAGGAGTGGACGAGATCCGTCGTCAGTACGGAAGCAACAATGTAGAGCTTATCTATACCGATCCGTTCCAGGTAAGGTCAGTGGCTGGTGTCTTCAAGGTACTTTCTGATCACGATGATGCAGGACGCCATACTGCAGTCCTTTCCCTTGAGAAGGGAGTAGGAAGCAACCAGGCCCTCACTGCAGTTCTCGAGCAGGGGCTCACCGTGAATTCATTCAGGGAACTTGTTCCGCGAATGAACGATATCTTCATCAAACTTGTAACAGAGGAGGCATAGGCAATGAAACTTAGAAACATCAAGACCATCATATCGCGTGAATATCTCGTACGCGTAAAGAAGAAGTCATTCCTTCTGACAACATTCATCGTTCCTGTACTTCTTGCTGCAATGTGTGTGCTTCCAAGCGTGATCATGCTGATGAGCAAGGAGAAAGGAAAGAAGATAGGAGTTGTCGACCAGTCTGGAATCGTGCTGTCGTACATGGTTGACAATGAGTCTGTTACTTATATGGATTTCTCGGACGGCTCTGTCGAGGAACTTAAGGCTGGATTTGCAGGTCTTGGCATCGATGCCCTTGTGGTCGTGTCTCCTATAGATACGGTCAACAGGATGCTCAGCGTCTCTTCATATTCGGACAAGCCTCTCAGCATGGACCTTAAGGAGAATGTCCATTCAAAAATCAATGATGCAGTCGAGGATTACCGCCTCGCCCAGTATCAGATCGAGGGACTGAAGCAGATCATGGAAGACGTGAAGGTTGACGTGCCTATGAACACATATGTATTCGATGACTCGGGAGAGGAGAAGATGACGTCGTTCGAGGTACCTATGATCATTTCCATGGTCCTTTCCATGATCATCTACCTCTTTGTGATGATGTTCTCAGGTATGGTCATGCAGAGTGTCATCGAGGAAAAGGCCAGCAGGGTAGTGGAAGTGCTCGTGTCGTCGGTGAAGGCAACCGAACTCATGTTCGGAAAGATCATCGGTGTGGCTTGCGTTGCATTGACTCAGTTCTTCCTCTGGATCATCCTCACTCTCGTACTTGTGGGAGGATTCTCTGCGTTCGTGGGCTTTGATTCGCGTATGGGAGATCCTGCGCAGGCTGAGCAGATGATGGAGATGACTTCTCAGATGGGCGGCGTAGACATGGCCCAGATGACTTCTGCGATGACAGAGGATAATGCAATGGCTACAGTCATCAACACACTCAGGGACTTCAACTGGGGACAGATGATCTTTGTGTTCGTCGTTTATTTCGTCCTCGGATATCTTCTCTATGCGTCGTTCTTTGCTGCAATCGGTTCGGCAGTGGAGAATGAAGCGGATACAAACCAGCTGCAGATGCCTGTCACCATTCCTTTGATGCTGGCATTCTTCGTCGCTCTCTATGCTTTCAACGCTCCGGACAGTTCGCTTGTATGGTGGGGATCGATGATTCCGTTCACTTCTCCGATAGTTATGCTTGCACGAATTCCGTATGGAGTGCCGATATGGGAACTTGCACTTTCCATCTCTATTCTTGCAGCGACTTTCGTCGGCTGTGCATGGCTCTCTGCAAAGATCTACAAGATCGGAATCCTCATGTTCGGTAAGAAGACCACATTCAAGGACCTCTGGAAGTGGCTTAATCAGAAATAACGTATAAATACAGTATAGATGTCATATTTGAAATCAATCATCATAATTTCCGTTGCTTTCATCGCACTCGGCACTTCTGCCTGGGCACAAGACTACAGCTGGGAAGCTGTGCAGATGGACGGCGACATGACTGGTTGCATTTCCCCTTCAAAGGATAATGTACCAGAGGCTCTAGGAACATTCAAGGGCGGCAAGTATGTGTCTCCGGACGGAAAGGTGTACAAGCGCAGGTCCATTGTCGCAAAGACAGCCCGTACGGTAATGGATGCACAGCCGAAGATGGCGAGGGTTAAGGACGTGATCGGATATTCGTCCCAGGCAATGACCACAGCCTATCCTGAGAGTGCATTGTCCAACTGGTTCATCGACATCCTTATCAGGAAGACAGAGGAACTTTCCGGCAAGAAGGTGCATATCGGCATTACAAACTTCGGCGGTATCCGCGTGGATATGCCTCAGGGTGACATCATTCTCGACGACATGCTGTCCATGTTTCCTTTCAAGAACTATCTTGCATACGTCGAGCATACAGGCAAGGAGATTCGTGCTGTTCTTGAATCGATGGCTGAAGGACGCTTTCAGGTTCTCGGCGGTGTAAAGGTGGTTGCTGACGGAGGCAAGCTCGTGTCCGTAGAGATTGACGGAGAGCCTCTTGATGATGAAAAGGTCTATGGAATGGCAACGATTTCATTCCTTCTCAATGGCGGCGATGGCCTCGCTCTCCAGAATAATGCCCTTTCTGTGACAGTCTTTGAGGATGTTCCGATCATCGATGCTGTTCTCGAACATGTTGCGGCCGAGACTGCGGCGGGCAGGCCGATCGAATACAGTACAGATGGTCGTGTTACGGTAATGAACGATAATAGGAGGAAGTAATGATGAAGAGGATCGTTTTGTTAGCCGTTGCATTTCTTGCAACATTGGCGCTTGATGCACAGGAACTTACTGTACTGCATCTCAATGATACGCACAGCCATGTGGACCCGCAGCGTGCAGGTGAATACAAGGGCCTCGGTGGTGTGGTTGAGCAGGCAGCATATATCGACAGCGTACGTAAGGCAGACGGAAGGAGAAATGTCCTCCTTCTCCATGGCGGAGATTTCGGACAGGGTACTTCATATTTCACGGAGTTGGGCGGAGACATCGAAATCGATATTCTCAATGCTGCGAAGTATGATGTCGTGACATTGGGCAATCACGAGTTTGACAACGGAATAGTAGAGCTTGCCCGTCGTCTCAAGAGGCTGAAGGCTGATGTCATCTGTGCAAATTATGATTTTACCGGAACTCCACTTGAGAAGCTCGTGGAACCCTACGTGATTGTCAGGAAGGCGGGCCTCAAGATCGGAATAATCGGTCTGCTTACTGATATCAGCAGTGCTGTCGACATCAGTCTCGTGGGAAATCTTCGATATCTTGAGCCTTCTGCTATAATCAACAGATATGCTGAGTACCTGAAGAAGGAGAAGAAATGCGACCTTGTCTTCTGCCTCAGTCATCTTGGATTCTCGCTTGACAATGAGGTGGTCCCTGCAATCCGTAATGTGGACGTAATCGTGGGAGGCCATTCACATACTCAACTTGATGAGATGGAACGTGTCAAGGACCTTGATGGTAAGGATGTTGTAATCGTACAGGATTGGTGTTGGGGTATGAGTGTAGGTAATCTTAAAGTGAAATGGGAATAGCAGAACTTCTTGTAATTGCTGTAGGTCTTTCTATGGACGCCTTTGCGGTCTCTATCTGCAAGGGACTTTCTGTCCAGAAGGTGAGACCGGTTCATCTCGTCCAGACTGCAGTATGGTTTGGAGGCTTTCAGGCCTTGATGCCTGTTCTGGGATATTTTCTGGGAATTTCCTTCGCTGACTTCGTCGCTTCTGTTGACCATTGGATTGCTTTCATCCTTCTTGGCATCATCGGAGGAAACATGATAAAGGAATCCGTACATAAGGAAGAGGACCTGCATGTAGCACCTGATTTTTCATTCAGGACGATGTTCGCAATGGCTGTCGCTACCAGCATTGATGCATTCGCAGTCGGAGTGTCATTCGCTTTTCTCAAGGTGAACATCTGGGAGGCCGTGCTGCTGATCGGAATCACTACGGCGATTTTCTCGGCAGTCGGCGTGATTATCGGCAACTTCTTCGGTGCAAGATGGAAATCCAACGCGGAGTTTGCCGGAGGATTCATACTTATAGCTATCGGATTGAAGATACTACTTGAGCACACGATCGGTGCATAGTAGAAGATTTCCGGACCTGTCGGATTTCAGACCGAATATATGGGCGTCATCTCCAGAGGTGATGCCCAGTTTTTTTCTCAACGTATCTGTATCCATCGGTATGTTTCGGGCCGTCACCTCTGCCTTTGGATATTTCTTGCCTGCAGCCTTTATTGTCCTCTTGTCAAGTGGCTCGCATGAAATTATACGATAAATCTTGCCCAGACCATATAGGGAACTGATCGTCTCCTCGTTTGAGAACGTATAGTAATGTGTTGATTTACCGAGTTTTGCCATGCCAAATCTCTTGGAAATGAGGTTGTATGCACCAGCCTTCATCAAGGCCTTGCCAGGCTCAAAGAGATATGTGCCCGATTCCGAACCTTCAGTTGAAACTATAGCCGTCTTCTCCTCTGACAGGAGGAAAGTAAAGCTGGCAGGCTCTGTGTGCGGGTAGTTGGAAGGAAGTTCGACTGCGTGTACTGAATATTCTCCACTCCATTCCCTGTCCATCCATATGAGAAGTTCCTTGCATTCTCCGCCGGTCGCAACAACATGTACCTCGCGGCATGTGGGCCCGAGACGGTCGCACGCCATGGTTATGTCTGCCATAGGGGAGAGCTTGATCAGCATGTGGCGGCATATTCCGAATATTTCCTCCTTGAGCGTCAGCACGTCAGGAGTGCATTCTTCAATAAGGAATACCTTCTTTCCGCCTTCTCCGCGTCTTGCCGGGTCCATATATACTATGTCAGGACAGAATCCTTTCAGGATTTCAGTCGGTGACGACTCGCCCTGTCCATTGCCTACCGCATGGTTGCTTATCACGATGTTGTCTGCCTCCAATGCCTTGAAGTTCATCTCTGCAGCCTTGCAGAGGATTTCCTGCATCTCATTGTAGAGGACTTTTGATGCCTTCTTTGAGAAGAACCATGAATCCACCCCGAAACCTCCGGTAAGATCTGCTATCCTGAATTCCTTTGATATCCTTTCCGCAAGCATGGATTTATAGCATGCTGTCGCAGAGCTGCTGCATTGTTCGGCAGACAGCCTTGCCGGGAATATGAGTTCAGGGTTATCGTACCATTCCTGAACCTTGCCCCTGAGTTTCCTTCTGCTCTCGATGCAGTTTACTGCCAGATCCATATCGATCTCAGGCCACTTGCTTCTTGCAAGCAGCAGTCTTGTAGTGTCCTCGTTGAGGTGAGATGATACGAATTCGGTCAGTTTCTTCATATATTGACATTTAATGCAAATATACTCTATATTATTTACATATGTCGGTGTTGCTATTCAAATATTAATTGGTAAATTTGTGTGATTAAATGACTATTCACTAATTAACTGAAACTGATATGGCTTACAAAGTAATCGACATCGAAGGTGTAGGCGCTGCTTACGCTGAGAAACTCACTGCAGCTGGTCTTACAACAACAGCTCAGCTCCTCGCTAAATGTACAACTCCTTCAGGCCGTAAGGCTCTTGCTGAGGAGACCGGTATCTCTGACAAGCTCATTCTCAAGTGGGCAAATCATGCTGACCTTTTCCGTGTAAAGGGTGTTGGTCCTCAGTTCGCTGAACTTCTTGAGGCAGCTGGTGTTGATACAGTAAAGGAACTCGCACATCGCAAGGCTGAGAATCTTGCAGCTAAGATGGCTGAGGTAAACGCAGAGAAGAAGCTTGTCCGCCGCGTACCTGTTGTTTCTGAGGTACAGAAGATGGTTGACTTCGCAAAGGAACTTCCAGGCGTCCTTACTTACTAATCGTCTGAAATTCACATTCTATAGCCGTTACGTTTTTTCGTGACGGCTTTTTTTGTGCATGGCTTGGACCTTGCAATATCCTTGGAGGAATATTAAACTTTAAATGAAATGAAAAGGATATTAGTTATGGGTGCAATAGCGTTTGCGGCGTCGTTGCTTGCTGACGATGCCGATGCCTGCACAGGCATATCACTTGTTGCCAAAGACGGAAGCAGGGTAGTGGCAAGGACTGTAGAATGGGCCGCTACGCCGATGCAGTGCGGTTATGTCGTGTCTCCTCGAGGCCATATGCATCAGTCATATACTCCAACAGGAGAGAATGGACTTAAATATAAAGGAGTCTATGGCTATGTGGGAATCTATACGGAGTATGAACCGTTCGTTGTGGAAGGTGTCAATGAAGCAGGTCTTTCGGCTGGACTCTTCTTCTTTCCGCAGTACGGCGAGTATGCTCCATATGATTCGTCACGAAACGACAAGACCCTGTGTGACATGCAGTTTGTCTCTTGGGTGTTGTCGCAGTTCTCTAACATCAATCAGGTGAAGGATGCACTTTCCCAGATCGATCTTGTGACATTGAACAACAAGATCGGAGCGGTGCATTGGAGGATTACCGAACAAGGAGGGCGAATGGTTGTTCTTGAGATCGTCAACGGAGTACCAAGATTCTATGAAAACACTCTTGGAGTGCTTACGAATGCTCCCGGATTCCAGTGGCATATGACCAATCTCAATAATTATGTCAATCTTGTTCCCGGATCAGCCCCAAACAATACCATTGCCAAGGGCATCACCCTCCAGCCGCTTGGACATGGCAGCGGAATGCTTGGCTTGCCAGGCGATTACACATCGCCGTCAAGATTCGTACGAGCTACATTCTTCCAGACTACAGCTCCTGTATGGGATAACGGATTTGACACAGTAGTCCAGGCCTTCCATATCCTGAACAACTTCGACATTCCTATCGGAAGCCAGCATGTAAGCTCGGAGATTCCTGCAGGAATGCCAAGTGCTACACAGTTCACGGCTGCGACAGACCTCAAGGCGATGAAACTCTACTACAGGACAGCCTGGAACAGCAATATCCGCTGCATCAACCTGATGGATATCGATTTCCATAAGGTCAAGTACCAGTCCCATCCTCTGGATGATGTTCAGAAACAGCCGGTTGAAGTAATAAAGGTCAAGTAGCATTTCCGTCCACAGCCTGTGGCAAGGCCGGTCATAGGCTCGGCTCATCATATTTCATCTTTATTCGTTTCGTCGGAAACCTGATGGCTCAGGCTCCGGCGAAATTTCGTATATTCGCGGCTGAAATCATTTTAGACCATATGAAAAAGTTCAGAGTACCCAATACATATGTCATAATCTTCGCAGTCATTGCAATCTGTGCAATCTCTACCTGGTTTGTGCCTGGAGGAGATCCGCAGACCTGGCAGGTGTTTTCCGCCTTGTATGAGGGCTTCAGCCAGCAGGCTGGCATCATAGCCTTTGTGCTCATAATCGGAGGAGCTTTCTGGCTTGTAAACAGTACGAAGGCAGTTGATGAGGGAATCATGGCATTCATTTCAAAAGTCGGAATGCTTGAGAAGCATGCTCTTGTACGCAAGGTCGGCGCGGGGAACATTGTAATAGTGCTTGTGATGCTTCTGTTCGGCCTTTTTGGGGCTATTTTCGGCATGAGCGAGGAAACCATAGCATTTGTTGCGGTGGTCATTCCATTGGCTAAATCGCTTGGATATGATGAAATCGTAGGAGTCTGTATGGTATATGTAGCTGCTCATGTGGGTTTTGCAGGTGCTATGCTGAATCCATTCACTATCGGAATTGCCCAGGATATGGCTTCCCTTCCTCTTTTCTCGGGAATCGAGTACAGGGTGTTCTGCTGGGTGGTCCTGATGGCAGTGACGATTGCGTTCGTGCTTTGGTATGCATCACGTGTGAAGCGCAGCAAGACCCTTGAATCAGCTTTGGAGGATCAACCTTCCGAATCTGCAGGGAGAGGGGAGGACCTTCCAAGGAAGAACGCGTGGATATGCCTTGCCTTGCTTATGGTTGCTGTCGTCCTGTTTTCGGTGTACCATGCTTCTGATTGCAGCATCAAGCTAGGCCAGGCCGTGTATGATGCTCCATGGCTTTTATGGGTCATTGACATCCTGTTTGCGGCATTCTCGCTTTTGAGTCTCAGAAAGTCAGTAAGAATGTTCATTCTCAACATGCTTATGTTCACCATTGTCTATATGGTGGTCGGTGTGATGGGGTATGGCTGGTATCTTCCTGAAATCTGTGCTCTTTTCATGGCACTAGGTGTGTCAGCCGGTTTTGCTGCCGGATATTCAGCGGATGAAATTTCCAAGGAATTCATGGCGGGAGCAAAGGATATCTTTTCGGCTGCCTTGATCATTGGTTTCGCTGCGGGAATAATCGTGATCCTCAAGAACGGTCAGGTAATCGATACAATGCTCGCATCTCTTGCATCTGCCCTTCAGGATGTCGGCAAGGCAGGTGCGTTGGGCTCTATGTACGGAATCCAGACATTCATCAATGTATTCATTCCATCCGCATCTGCAAAGGCTGCCGTCACAATGCCTATCATGGCGCCGTTCTCCGATATGATCGGCGTTTCGCGACAGGCAACCGTGCTTGCATTCCAGTTCGGTGACGGTTTCACAAACATGATCACACCATGTTCCGGAGTCCTTATGGCAGTCCTCTCTGTGGCAAGGATTCCGTATGAGAAGTGGTTCAAATGGATATGGAAATTCATCCTTCTGCTTATTGTCATCGGATTCGTCCTTCTTCTTCCGACAATCTGGCTTGACCTTCCGGGATTTTAACATGTCTGTTTTCAAATAAAGAACCGCTACCTTCACAGGCAGCGGTTCTTCATACGTACTTGAATTAGATTTAGGTCTATTTTCCTTTATCTTATGATGCAAAGGTATCTAGTAATGTCCTAAAGTGGAAAAAATAGTGATATGTGGGGTGAAAATGTGATATCACACCCATTTTTGTGACTAAAATCCATTATTTGTGACTAAAAAATATATTTACTATTTTTGTCACAACAAAATAGTGACTATAATATGTCTCAGGTTCCGACAGTATTCAGGAGGTTCATACCTCAGCTTCTGCACGTCATCGTGCTGCCGATATTCTTCTTTGCATTCATGCTGATCCTTCGACCTAAAGGTATCGTGGATTTTCTGGGGAAGGACTGGTTCGGTGTGCACCTTACAATAATTTCGTGCATAATCCTTCTTTCCACAGCAGTGGCGAGAGTGATCTATTATGTGATACCGATGAGGCTCAACTATTCGCTTTATGTGTTCTGGTGTCTTGCAGAGGTGATATTCATGTCCTTCTTTACTGCCTTGTATCTATGGCTGGTCCTTGGCAAGAGCATGCTTTATTTCGAGTACCTGACCTTGTCCTTCCAGTATCTTTTCTTTTCCCTGGTCTTTGCCTATGTGATCCTGGGTCTTTCCTTGAGGATTTATGAATTCCATCATAAGGAATACAGCCTTGATGACAGCGTAGCACACAGAATGCGCTTCTATGATCAGCAGCACAATCTCAAGATAGTCCTTACAGCGCCTGCAATCCTTTATATTGCAGCAGAAGAGAACTATGTGAATATCTTCTATTATGAAAATGAAAACGGGCGTGTTCGCAGCTATAATCTAAGAAGCTCTATGAAGGCAATAGATGAGCTTTGCCAGGAGAACGGTCTGGTGAGATGCCATAGGTCATTCTATATCAATCCCGCCCATGTCAAGGTCTTGCGAAAGGACAGGGACGGGATAATGTATGCTGAACTGGATGCTGATGACGTTCGTCATATTCCAGTTTCCAAGAAGTATTACGACCGTCTTTCCGATATGCTTTAGAACAAGCCGAAAAGCTGTGCGTCTATCTTGTCTGTGATCTGTGCGAAATCTTCTGGACGGTTCTCGAAGTCCATGTCGTCTGCTTCGATCACCAGCACCTTTCCTGGATAGTTTGCGATCCATTCGTCATATCTCTCGTTGAGATTGTTGAGATATTCGATGCTGATTCCTTTCTCGTAGTCGCGTCCGCGTTTCTGAATCTGTGATACGAGGTGAGGTACCGATGACTTCAGGTAGATCAGAAGGTCCGGCTCCCTTACCATTGACATCATGAGGTTGAAAAGCTGCATATATGTGTCGAAATCACGGTCTGAAAGGTTTCCCATTGCCTTATTGTTTGCAACAAAGATATGTACGCCCTCAAGGATCGTCCTGTCCTGGATTATCACTTCATCAGACTTTGAAATTTCCAGCAGATCCTGAAAACGCTGTGCAAGGAAGTATGTCTCAAGATTGTACGACCATCTCTCGATGTCCTTGTAGTAGTCTTCAAGGTATGGGTTGTATGTGACGGACTCGAATTTAGGAGTCCATCCGTAATGCTGCGAGAGCATTCTTGTAAGTGTTGTCTTTCCGCAACCGATGTTGCCCGCAATTCCTATATGCATCTTATATTGTTTAGATCCCCGCTCTTGCCGGGAATGTCATTATACGAGGCCCTGTGCGATCATTGCCTCTGCAACCTTTATGAAGCCTGCAATGTTCGCTCCCTTTACATAGTTTACATATCCGTCCTCTTCAGTTCCGTACTTCACGCACGCCTCGTGGATGTCTGTCATGATCTGTCTCAGATGCGAATCCACTTCCTCGCGTGTCCACTTGAGTCTCATGGAGTTCTGTGTCATTTCAAGACCTGATGTCGCTACTCCACCTGCATTCGATGCCTTTCCTGGGGAGTAGAGGAGCTTGGCGCTCTGGAACACTTCGATAGCTTCTGGTGTACATGGCATGTTCGCGCCTTCAGCAACGCAGATGCATCCGTTTGCCACGAGAGTCCTTGCCTCTTCCTCGTTCAACTCGTTCTGAGTTGCACATGGCATTGCGATGTCGCATTTCACGCTCCACGGACGCTCGCCAGGGAAATATTTTGCTGTAGGATACTTCTCTACATATTCTCTGATTCGGCCTCTGTAGATGTTCTTGAGTTCCATGATGTATGCAAGTTTCTCTGCATCGATTCCATCAGGATCGTAGATCGAACCGTTGGAATCTGACATGGTCACGACCTTGGCACCTAACTGGAGGGCCTTTTGGGCTGCGAACTGAGCCACATTTCCTGAGCCTGAGATGGCAACTGTCTTGCCTTCGTAGCTGTCTCCACGGGTTGCGAGCATTGCAGATGCAAAGTAGCATGTACCATATCCTGTCGCTTCGGGCCTCATGGGACTTCCACCCCATGTCTGGCCCTTTCCTGTAAGTACTCCTGTGAACTCATCGCGGAGCCTCTTGTACTGGCCGAACATATATCCGATCTCTCTTCCGCCCACTCCGATATCTCCTGCTGGGACGTCTGTATCAGCCCCTATGTGCTTGTGAAGCTCGCTCATGAAGCTCTGGCAGAAAC
>JAEIGA010004462.1_pt1 | contig 21668 bp, 15 predicted proteins | sample 9270691 | NCBI WGS metagenome assembly JAEIGA01 (sample SAMN17057246, study PRJNA624740) | gut metagenome | biome: biome; isolation source: fecal sample | host: Bos grunniens | place: China: Xizang | collected 2019 | reverse complement strand
GAGCCCAAAACGCTTCTGTAGCTCAGGGGTAGAGCGCATCCTTGGTAAGGATGAGGTCGCGGGTTCAAATCCCGCCAGAAGCTTGTTTCCGGCTCATGCAAGAATAAGCAGCCCAAACTAATCATTATTTTTTATTATGGCCAAAGAATCATTCCAGCGCACCAAACCCCACGTGAACGTGGGTACTATCGGTCACGTTGACCATGGCAAGACTTCCCTTACCGCTGCAATTACCAAAGTTCTTGCAGAGCAGGGTAAGGCCGAGTTCAAGGCTTACGATCAGATCGACGGCGCTCCCGAGGAGCGCGAGCGTGGTATCACCATTTCTACCGCTCACGTTGAGTACGAGACTGAGAATCGTCACTATGCTCACGTTGACTGCCCCGGTCACGCCGACTACGTTAAGAACATGATCACCGGTGCCGCTCAGATGGACGGCGCTATCCTTGTAGTTTCCGCCGCTGACGGTCCTATGCCGCAGACTCGCGAGCACATCCTTCTTGCTCGTCAGGTAGGTGTTCCCTACATCGTTGTGTTCATGAACAAGATGGACCTCGCCGACCCCGAGCTTGCTGAGCTCGTTGAGATGGAAATCCGTGAGCTCCTTAGCTCCTACGAATTCCCGGGCGACGACCTGCCCATCGTAATGGGTTCTGCTGTTAAGGCTCTCGAAGGTGATCCTGAGTACAGCGCTAAGATTCTCGACCTCATGGCCGCTGTTGACGAGTACATCCCGACTCCCGAGCGTCCGACCGAGAAGCCCTTCCTCATGCCCGTTGAAGACGTATTCTCTATCTCCGGTCGTGGTACCGTTGCTACCGGTCGTATCGAGCGTGGTATCATCAACAAGATGGAGGAAGTTGAAATCGTTGGTATCCGTCCGACCCAGAAGACTTCCGTAACAGACATCGAAATGTTCCGCAAGCTCCTCGACAAGGGTGAGGCCGGTGACAATGTAGGTCTGCTTCTCCGTGGTATCAAGAAGGAGGACATCGTTCGCGGTCAGGTTATCGCCAAGCCGGGTTCTGTAACTCCCCACACCGAGTTCGAGGCTGCTGTATACGTTCTTTCCAAGGAAGAAGGTGGCCGTCACACTCCGTTCTTCACCAAGTATCGTCCCCAGTTCTACTTCCGTACGACTGACGTGACCGGTACCGTAACTCTCCAGGAGGGTGTTGAAATGGTGATGCCCGGCGACAACGTAACAATCGACGTTGAGCTCATCACTCCGGTGGCCATGGAAGAGGGTATGCGTTTCGCTATCCGCGAAGGTGGTCGCACCGTAGGCGCCGGTAAGGTTGCCAAGATCAAGGCCTAATAGAGCCTTACAAAAATCTTATAAAACCCGGTAGCTCGCTTCCCCGCGAGATGCCAAAAGCCAAAGGGGGAGCCTGCATAAGGCAGGCTCCCCGGGAGGCTCTAAAACAGAGCAAGGTAAAAGGGTATTAGCTCAATTGGTAGAGCAGCGGTCTCCAAAACCGCGTGTTGGGAGTTCGAGTCTCTCATACCCTGTCGACCTTCCTCTTTTTTTGTATCTTAAAATAACCATAACTCCGCCACATATGTTCCGCAAGATTTCCCAGTCTATCTCCAATCTCAAAGCTGAGCTCGGCAAGTGCTCTTGGCCGTGGGAAAGTGACCCCAAAGTAACCGGCTTTAAGAAATTCCGCGAGTTATGGACATCCACCCTCACCGTGCTGGTTGCAATGGTGTTATTGGGTGGCTATGTTGCGTTCTTTGACTTCATTATGGCTGAGGTAGTAGCCACGCTCATCAGCGTGCTTTCCTGATTTTTGCCCATCTGCTCCACACCTCATCCCGTTAATTTTCCACCTTTCCGTTGCTAGCAATGTCCCGTCCGTACGAAAGAAAGTCTTCATCAAGCGCTCGTGTTACCCCGGCCCCGAAAGACCAGTGGTACGTATTGCACGTGCTCTCCAATAAGGAGCGCCGCGCGGTAGAGAACCTCAACCGCCTTTTTCTGGAAGATGAGGAGATGCGCTCCCTTCTCCAGAGCGAGCCGCTCGTTCCCACTGAAAAAGTGGAGGAAGTTCGCAACGGCAAGAAGTACACGCAGGAACGTAAGCTGTACCCCGGCTACGTTTATCTTAACTTTGAGCTCCGCCGCCCGGATGGCTCCCTCAACAACGACGCTTGGTACAAAATCCAGGCTGTAGATGGCGTTATTAGCTTTGCTTGCGGCCGCAACAAGGAGCCGCTTCCCATGTCTGCTCGCGATGTCCGCGAGCTTATGAGCGAGATTGCCCGCCGCAACGAGGGTCCGCGTCAGAAGATTGTCTTCAACGTAGGCGATGTAGTTGTTGTGCTTAACGGCGCATTCCAGGGCGAGCACGGCACCGTTGAAGAAGTGGACGCCGAGCGCGGCCGTCTTCGTGTAGGTGTTACCATGTTCGGTCGCTCCAACCCCTTGGACCTCGACTACACCGAGGTGCAGATTGTGCCGGAAGAGGAGCGCAACAAGGAGTAATTTTTCTTAACCATCTTCTCACCGTTGCTGTGAAAGCAGCGGTAACCCAAAACAAACAATACCATGGCAAAAGAAGTAGTAAAAGTAATCAAACTGCAGATTCCTGCCGGTGCTGCCACTCCGCAGCCGCCCGTAGGTCCTGCACTTGGTCAGGCCGGTGTTAACATTATGGGCTTCTGCAAAGAGTTCAACGCAAGAACTCAGAAGCAGTCCGGCGATGTTCTCCCCGTCGTGATCACCGTATACAAGGATAAGTCTTTTGACTTCATCACCAAGCAGCCCCCCGCAGCTAACCTCATCAAGAAGGTTGCCGGCGTTAAGTCCGGTTCCGGCGAGCCCAACAAGAAGAAAGTTGGCAAGCTCACCAAGGCTCAGCTGATGGAAATCGTTGCTACCAAAATGCCCGACCTTAACACCACCAATCCTGAAGCTGCCGCTCGCATCATTGCCGGCCAGGCTCGTCAGATGGGTATCGAGGTTGAGCTCTAATCCCCTTCTGCAGGAGGGAAATCTAATTAAACCCGAAAGTACTGCTAAATTATATGTCTAAGAAACGCTCAAAGCGCTATACAGAGGCAGCTAAGCTGGTGGACGCCACCAAGTCTTATTCTGTCGAGGAGGCTGTGGAGCTCATGAAGAGCTTCCCCGCTCCCAAGTTTGACCCCACGGTCACCGTATCCTTCCGCCTTACGGTGGATCCCCGCAAATCTGACCAGATGGTTCGTGGTTCCGTATCACTTCCTCACGGTACAGGTAAGAATGTTCGCGTAATCGTCTTCGCTCAGGGTGAGGCTGCCGCCGCTGCCCTCGAAGCCGGTGCTGAGAAGGTAGGTCTTGACGATCTCATCAAGGAGATCCAAGGCGGTTACCTTGACTTCGATAGCGCAATCGCCACCCCGGACGCCATGGCCCAGGTGCGTAAGATTGCTCGCGTGCTCGGCCCGCGCGGCTTGATGCCCAACCCCAAGACCGGTACTGTGACAGACGACACAGCTAAGGCCGTTCGCGAGGTGAAGGCCGGTCGTGTTGACTTCAAGGTTGACAAGAACGCTAACATTTCTGCCGCTGTTGGTAAGCTCTCCTTCGATAACGAGAAGCTTGTGGAGAACGCTCGTGCTCTTATCAACGCTGTTGTTAAGGCTCGTCCCTCCGGTGCTAAGGGTGCCTATATTGCCGGCGTAACAGTTGCCAGCTCTATGAACCCCGGTCTCTCCGTTGCTCAGGTTGAGTACTCCAAGTAATAAATCCAAACCAGAGATAGAACAATGAGTACTGTAAAGAAAGTAAACGCTGATAAGACCACGATCATCGATGAACTTAAGGCTAAGGTTGACGCTTCTCCCTTCATCATCGTTATCGATTACACAAGCGTAACCGTTCCTGAGTTTACCACTCTCCGTGCTGATCTTGCCGCCGCCGGTGCTACCTGCGTCGTTGCCAAGAACACCTTCATGGCCAAGGCCATTGTTGACGCCGGTTTGCCCGATATCACTGCTAACCTGACCGGCCAGACCGCCTACGTCATGGGTAACAGCGATGTTTGCGCCGCTGCCAAGGCTATCAACAACTTCGCCAAGAAGTCCAAGAAGGCCGCCTACAAGGCCGGTATTCTTGACGGTGCTGAGCTGACCCCCGAGAAGATTAAGGCTCTCGGTGATCTTCCCAGCCGCGACCAGCTCCTTGCCACCTTGCTTGGTACCATCAATGGTGCAGGCGCAGCTCTTGCTCGCGTCATCCAGGCCTACGTCGACAAGGAAAATGGCGGTGCAGCAGAAGAAAATACGTCTGCTGAGTAAAAAAACACTTGACACGAGGGCGGCTGTGTGGTACATCCTCTCAGCCGCCTGAAAAAATAAGGATCTTTGTCGGCTCTGCGGCCGGTAAGAACTTAATTGGACGGGGAGCCCCCGTCCGCGACTAAGAACCAAAAAACACACACTAATACAATGGCTGATCTGAATACAATCGCTGAGGAACTTGGCAAGCTTACAATCTTGGAGGCTGCTGAACTGGTAAAAATGCTCGAAGAGAAGTGGGGCGTATCCGCCGCTGCTCCTGTTGCCGCTGCCGGCCCCGTTGCCGCTGCCGAGCCCGTAGAAGAGAAGACTGACTTCGACGTTGAGCTTACCGACGCCGGTGCTAGCAAGATTAACGTAATTAAGGCTGTTCGTGCCGTTAAGGCCGGCCTTGGTCTCGCTGACGCCAAGAAGCTCGTTGAAGGTGCTCCCGCCGTTATTCTTGAGGGTGTCTCCAAGGAGGAGGCTGACAAGGCTAAGGCCGAACTCGAGAAGGCCGGTGCCAAGGTCACTATCAAGTAACCTACCGAATTTCGCAAACGCAGGGGAGGATTGTAATCCTCCCCTGCATTCGCGTCTCAATATGTTACGGAGTTCTGGCTCTAACTCCTTAAACATTAATAATCAAGAGCTAAATAAAGGAGTGCTTTGTGCACTAGCAGGCGTAGAACCGACCCGGGTACACTCAGGAAACAACAGCAACTGTTATAGCGTATACCCCGGTCGGTTTTACCAGACGTAAACCGATCCGCACCCGGAGAAGGGTGCAAAACATCATCTCCGCCAACTCCATGTCAAAGCCCAAGCAAGAGAGAATCAGTTTCGGCAAGATCAAAGAGGTAATGGATCCTCCCAACCTCATTGAGATTCAGACAAAGTCATACGAGGAATTCCTGCAGCGTTTCACTGATCCGGAAAAGAGGATCAGAATTGGCCTGCAGGCTGTTCTTTCTGAGCATTTTCCGATCGAAAGCTACGACGGTCAGATACGTTTGGAGTACGACTCATACGAGATATCTCCCCCCAAGACCTCCGATTTCACCGCCATTCGTGCCGGTGAGACCTATAGTGCTTCCCTGTATGTGAAGTTCCGCCTCAAGTGTGGTGATTACACGGCAGAAGAAAATGTATACATGGGTGAAATCCCCATGATTACAGACCGCGGTACCTTTGTTATCAACGGTGCCGAGCGTGTTATCGTTGCCCAGCTGCATCGTTCACCCGGTATCTGCTTTGAGAAGACCCGCCACGCCAACGGCAAGCACATCTATTCCTTCCGCATCATCCCTGATCGCGGTTCTTGGTTGGAAGTGCAGTTCGATACGAGCGACCTCATGTACGTATTCTTGGATCGCCGTCGTCGCCGCCGCAAGTTCCTTGCCACTACTTTCCTGCGCTATCTCGGCTTTGAGACCGACCGCCAGATTGTAGAGCAGTTCTACACCATCCAGAAACTGAAGCTTGCAGACGCCACAGGCGACGAGCTTGAGTACCTGATTCCCTTTGAGGACATCAAGCACGGCGATGAAGCCAGTGGCCGCAAGTCCACCATTATTGCCAAGGCCTACGAGCCGCTTAGCTTGGCCACCATCAAGAAGATGCTCGAGCTCGGCATCAAGGAGATTGAGGTAATTGACCAGCGCGAAGAAGAAACGCTTGTTAAGACCCTCAAGAAGGATTTGGCTCACGACCGCGAGAGCGCATTGCGCGAAATCTTCCGCAAGTTCCGCCCCGGTGATCCCTCTTCCGTACAGCAGGCCGCCACGGCATTGGACCGCCTCTTCCGCGAGGAGAAGAAGTATGACCTCACCCGCGTAGGCCGTTACAAGATTAACCAGAAGCTTGGTTTGGATGTACCGGAGGATGTACGCCTCATTCAGCCCATCGATTTCCTGGCCGCCATCAAGTACCTGCTTCGCTTGAAGCACGGTGAAGGGCAGGTGGATGATATCGACCACCTTGGCAACCGCCGCGTGCGTGCCGTTGGTGAACTTATTGCCAACCAGTGCCGTGTAGGCCTTGCCCGCACAGAGCGTTTGGTGAAGGAGCGCATGACTCTTTGCGACACCACCCGCACAGACATTACCCCCAGCAAGCTCATTAACCCGAAGGCTCTCAGCGCTGTTGTGCGCGACTTCTTCGGCCGCAGCCAGCTGTCTCAGTTCATGGACCAGATTAACCCCTTGGCTGAGTTGACCCACAAGCGTCGTTTGTCTGCCTTGGGCCCGGGTGGTTTGAACCGCGACCGCGCAGGCTTCGAGGTTCGAGACGTTCATCCCTCTCACTACGGCCGTATTTGCCCGATTGAGACTCCTGAAGGTCCGAACATCGGTCTTATTAACTCCCTTTGCACATACGCCCGAATCGACGAGTACGGTTTCATCGAGACTCCCTTCCGCCGCGTGCGCAAGATTGAGAAGAAGGATGAATCCGGCAATGTCATCGATACCGAGGTTATCGTCACCAACGAGGTAGAGTACCTCACCGCTAATAAGGAAGAGTACCACCTGATTGCTCAGGCTAACAACCCGATTGATAACGACAATGGCAGCGGCCACTTCGTCAACTCTCGTGTAACGGCTCGTGAGCATGGTGAGTTCATTGAGGTGGATCCCGCCCGTGTGGAATACATGGACGTATCTCCCAAGCAGATTATCTCCATTGCTGCCGGTCTTATTCCCTTCCTTGAGCACGACGACGCCAACCGCGCACTCATGGGTGCAAACATGCAGCGCCAGGGTGTACCGCTGATGGTGAACCAGGCTCCGCTCGTAGGTACCGGTATCGAAGCTAAGTGCGCACGCGATAGTTGCGCCGTTATCGTGGCTCAGGCCCCCGGTATTGTGGCTTCTGCCACGGCTGAGTACATCGTCACCACGCACGATGGTCAGCTGCCGATTCCGGCCACTCGTTGGCTGAGCGACCCGGAGAGCCTTCGCACCGACGCCGAGAAGGGCATCTATGTATACCAGCTCCGCAAGTTCATGCGCTCCAACGCATCCACCTGCATCAACCAGCGTCCCATCGTATCTCGTGGTGATGTGGTGAAGGCCGGCGACGTGTTGGCTGATGGTCCTTGTACCGACGGTGGCGAGCTTGCCCTTGGCCGCAACGTGCTCGTTGCTTACATGTCTTGGTACGGTTACAACTTCGAAGACGCCATCATCATCTCCGAGCGTTTGGTACAGGAGGATGCTTACACCTCCATCCACATCGAGGAGTTTGAGGAAAAGGCTCGCGATACCAAGCTTGGCCCGGAAGAAATCACTCGCGATATCCCCAACGTCGGTGACGACGCCCTCAAGAACCTTGGCAGCGACGGTGTTGTACGCATTGGTGCCGAGGTGAAGCCCGGTGACATCCTCGTGGGTAAGATTACGCCCAAGAGCGAGACCGACCTCGCCCCGGAAGAGCGCCTTCTGCGCGCCATCTTCGGTGAGAAGGCTGCAGACGTGAAGGACACCTCCCTCCGTGTACCCCCGGGCACACAGGGTGTGGTGATGGATGTTCGCGTGGTTCGCTCCTCCGCTCCCGGTGCTCCGGCTGTGGATGTTGAGAAGGAAAGCCAGAAGCAGCGTAAGAAGGTGGACGCCGAGTACGACCGCGACAAGGACGCCCTCATCGAGCAGCTCACCAGCAAGCTCTCCGACCGCCTCTTGGGCGAGAAGATTCCGCTGGAGGTAACTCGCGCCGGCTCCAACGAGGTGATTATCCCCGCCAACCGCAAGATTACCAAGACTCTGCTCCGCAAGCTCGCCGTTCACCACGATGAAATCGAGATGAACGAGAGCCCGGTTCGCAACCAGATTTTCGAAATCATCAACGCCTATGCCTCTCGCTTCGAGGATTTGGATGACGAGCGCGACCGCAAGCTCGACCAAATCGAAACCGGCGCCGAAATGGATCCCGGTGTGATTACTGAGGTGAAGGTATACATCGCTACCAAGCGTAAGCTCGGTGTAGGTGATAAGATGGCAGGTCGTCACGGTAACAAGGGTGTATGCTCCCGCGTGCTTCCGATTGAAGATATGCCCTACCTGGAGGACGGTACTCCGGTAGACATCATCCTTAACCCCCTGGGCGTGCCCTCCCGAATGAACGTGGGTCAGGTGCTTGAGGCTCACCTTGGTGTTGCTGCCAAGGCCCTTGGCTTCAAGGTTGCCACTCCGGTATTCGACGGCATCCAGGAAGACAAGATTTGGGACTACATGAGCCAGGCCAAGAAGGTGGATGGCTTCACATGGGTAGGTGACGGCAAGGACGGTTCCGTTGCCGGTAAGAGCCGCCTTATCGACGGTCTCACCGGTGAGTACTTCCACTATCCCGTGGTGGTAGGTTACACCTACATGCTTAAACTGAATCACCTTGTTGCTGATAAGGTACACGCCCGTGCCGTTGGTACGTACTCCCTCGTTACCCAGCAGCCCCTTGGTGGTAAGGCTCAGCACGGTGGCCAGCGCTTCGGTGAAATGGAAGTGTGGGCTATGGAAGCTTACGGTGCAGCCTTCACGCTGCAGGAGCTCCTTACCGTTAAGTCTGACGATGTTCAGGGCCGTACCCGTATCTACGAGAACATCGTTCGTGGTGATAACTCCCTTGAGGCCGGTACCCCCGAGTCCTTCAACGTGCTCATCAAGGAAATGCAGGCTCTCTGCCTCAACGTGCAGCCCTTGGAGAAGACCGACCGCGACAACGTTCCGCAGACAACAGACGACCTCTTCCAGCTCCTTGCTGAGGGTGGCGACGACTCCCTCTTCGACGAAGAGTCCGATTCCTTCAACTACGATGACTTCGATGATGAGGATGACGACATGGAGAGCGACGACGATGTTGATGCCTCTGACGACGAGGAAGAAGACGACTCCGAAATGTAAACCTGTAACCGCCACCCGCTATTAAGGCGGGTGGCCCCCAACCTTTCAAAAATCTATCAATATGTCTTACAGCGACCTTAACAACGAGAAGCCTAAAAACTTCGACCAGGTTTGCATCACCGTAGCCAGCCCGGAGGATATCCTGCGCTGGTCCAGCGGCGAGGTCAAGAACCCTGAGACGATTAACTATCGCACGTTCAAGCCGGAGAAGGGCGGTCTCTTCTGCGAGCGTATCTTCGGCCCGACTCGTGATATGGAGTGCTCTTGCGGCCGTTACAAGCGCGCCAAGAACAAGGGTATGATTTGCGACCGCTGCGGCGTAGAGGTTACCTCTGCCCGTGTGCGCCGCGAGCGCATGGGCCACATTGAGTTGGCCGTGCCCGTAACCCACATCTGGTTCTACAAGTGCATGCCCAGCCGCATTGGTCTCATGCTGGATTTGACCGCTCGCGATTTGGAGCGCGTCATCTACTATGAGGACTACATCGTGATTGATGCTCACGGCGTCAACGGCATTGAGCGCGGCATGATTCTTACCGAGGAGGAGTACGAGGAACTCGTAGACAACTACGGCGACGACTCCTTCGAGGCCGGCATGGGTGCTGCTGCTATTCAGCGCCTGTTGGCCACCATCGATTTGGACGCCCTCATCGATGAGCTGCGCCAGGAGATGGAAAAGACCAACTCCAAGCAAAACAAGCGCAAGATTGCCAAGCGCCTGCAGCTTGCCCAAGGCTTCAAGACCAGCAACACGCATCCGGAGTGGATGGTGCTTACCATCCTCCCCGTTATCCCCCCGGATCTGCGCCCGCTCGTTCCGCTGCCCGGTGGCCGTTTCGCTACGTCCGACCTGAACGACCTCTATCGCCGCGTCATCAACCGTAACAACCGTCTTAAGGAGCTCGCCGCTCTTCAAACCCCGGAGGTTATCCGCCGCAACGAAATGCGCATGCTCCAGGAGGCTGTAGACGCCTTGTTCGACAACGGCCGCCATGGCCGCCACGTCACCGGCGCCGGCAACCGTCCGCTCAAGTCTCTTTCCGACATGCTCAAGGGTAAGAGTGGTCGCTTCCGTCAGAACCTGCTCGGTAAGCGTGTAGACTACTCCGGCCGTTCCGTAATCGTGATCGGTCCGCACCTGAAGATGAACCAGTGCGGTCTTCCCAAGAAGATGGCCTTGGCTCTCTTCGAGCCCTTCATTATTCATCGCCTCAAGGAGCTTGGCTACGTGCACACCGTGCGCTCTGCCAAGAAGATGATTGACCGCAAGGAGGCCATTGTATGGGATATTCTGGAAGAAGTGACCAAGGGTCACCCCGTATTCCTGAACCGTGCTCCTACGCTGCACCGTCTTTCCATCCAGGCCTTCGAGCCCGTACTTATCGAAGGTAGCGCTATTCGTCTGCACCCGCTCGTATGTACCGGCTATAACGCTGACTTCGACGGTGACCAGATGGCTGTGCACGTGCCGCTGAGTGTTGAAGCCCAGTTGGAGGCCCGCCTCCTCATGCTGGCTCCCAACAACATCTTCTCTCCGGCATCCGGTAAGCCCATCAGTACGCCCACGCAGGATATTATTCTTGGTGCCTACTACCTCACGCACACCCGTGCTAAGACGGTGAAGGAGAACGAGGATAACCAGCACTTGCTGCCCCTCTTCGAGTCTATCTCCGAAGTGGAGTTCGCCATTGCTGCCCGCAAGATTGGCTACCACGATTGGATTCGCCTCAAGAACCCCGATTACGGCAAGACCGGTCGCGCCTTCGAGCGTCTCTCCTTCAACCAGGAGAACGTGGGCCGCAAGACCATCGTTACCACTGCCGGTCGCGTACGCTTCAACGAAATCTGGCCGGATGAAATCGGCTACATCAACTGCAACGTCCGCAAGAAGGAACTCGGCGAAATCATCTGGCGCTGCTACCAGACCTGCGGTCAGGCTCGCACCGTTGAAACGCTCGACGACCTCAAGTCCTTGGGCTATAAGGAGGCTACACGCTCCGGTTGCTCCATCGGTATTGTGGACATGGTGGAGCCCGAGCACAAGTCCAAGCTCATTGCCGAGGCATACGACGAGGTATCCCGCGTAACCGAGCAGTACGAGGAAGGTCTTATCACCAACGGCGAACGCTACGAAAAGGTTGTTAACATTTGGTCTTCCACCACCGATGCCATCCAGCGCGAACTGTACACCAAGCTGGAGTACAACGAGGGCTCTGCCGTTGCCAACCCGCTCTTCATGATGGTTGACTCCGGTGCTCGTGGTAACAAGGCTCAGATTAAGCAGCTCTCCGGTATGCGTGGTCTTATGGCTAAGCCCTCCGGTGAAATTATCGAGCGCCCCATTACCTCCAACTTCCGCGAGGGTCTGAGCGTGCTTGAGTACTTCATCTCCACCCACGGTGCCCGTAAGGGGCTTGCTGATACCGCTCTTAAGACGGCTGACTCCGGTTACATGACCCGTAAGCTTGTCGACGTGGCTCAGGACGTTATCGTGCGTGATGAAGACTGCGGCACCACCAAGGGTATCACCATGACCGCCATTTACGACGGTGATGATGAGATTGCCAGCCTCTCCATGCGTATCTACGGCCGTGTAACCTGTGATGATATCTACGAGCCCTCCACCCACGAGCTCATCGTGGCCGCTAACGAGATTATCACCGACGAAGCCGCCAAGCGCATTGAGCACGCCGGCATCGAGAAGGTGCGTGTACGCTCCGTTCTCACCTGCGACCTCACTAAGGGTTGCTGCGCCAAGTGCTACGGCCTTAACCTTGCCACCGGCAAGTCCGTTAAGGTGGGTGAGGCTGTGGGTATTATTGCTGCACAGTCCATCGGTGAGCCCGGTACTCAGCTTACCATGCGTACGTTCCACGTGGGTGGTACGGCTTCTGCCTCCACCAGCCGTCCGGAGTACCTTGCTAAGACAGATGGCCAGGTTATCTACGACGAAAGCCTTCGTGGCCGCACCGTTGAAGACGAGAACGGCAACATGGTTGTTCTCTGCAAGAACGGCAGCGTGAAGGTATACGACTCCGAGGGTAAGGAGCAGGAATCCTACCAGCTCACCATGGGTGCCGTATTGCACGTGAAGGATGGCCAGAGCATCACCGCCGGTTCTCTTATTGCCGAGTGGGATCCCTTCGCCATTCCCGTCATTGCCGACCACGCCGGTACGGTTGAATACGCTGATATGATTGAGGGTATTACCTGCCGCACTGAGGCAGGCCGTGGTACCACCGCTATCATCGACCACCGTCAGGATCTTGCCCCGCGCATCCTTGTGCGCTCCGGCAAGGGTGCCAATGCTCGTGTATACACCTATCCCATCCCCACCGGCGCTTACCTCGCCGTTAGCAACAAGCAGAAGATTTCTGCCGGTACCACGCTTGCCAAGACGCCCCGTAAGGTGCAGAAGACAAACGATATTACCGGTGGTCTTCCCCGCGTCGCCGAGCTCTTTGAAGCTCGCCGCCCGAAGGATACCTGCACACTTGCTGAGATGGACGGTATCGTCTCCATCGACGACGCCATGATTCGTGGTAAGAAGGTTATCACCATCTATCGCGATGCCGCCGCTCTCGAGGCTGCTTCCGGTAAGCGTGGTCGCCGCTCTGCCAAGGCTCTCGAAATCGACGAGACAGAAGGCCCGATTTCTTGCAAGCACCTCGTCCCGCCGGATCGCCACATCATCGTTCACGAGGGCGACTTCGTGCGCGCCGGTGAGCCCCTCTCCGACGGTACCGAAGCCTCCGACGAAATCCTCCGCATCTGCGGTAAGGAAGCTCTCCAGGAGCACCTCGTCAACAAGGTTCAGCAGGTATACCGCGTGCAGGGTGTAGAAATTAACGACAAGCACGTTGAAATCATCGTTTCTCAGATGCTCCGCAAGGTACGCGTCAAGAACCCCGGTGATACAGGCATGCTTTGGGGTGATGAGGTGGATCGCACCACGTTCGACCGCATCAACGCCGACGTTGTAGCCATGAATGGTCGCCCCGCCGAGTGCGAGCCCATCCTCTTGGGTATCACCAAGGCCTCCCTTAAGACGGATTCCTTCATCTCCGCCGCCTCCTTCCAGGACACCACCCGTGTTCTTACCGAGGCTGCTACCTTGGGCAAGGTCGACGTGCTCGAGGGCTTCAAGGAAAACGTTATCTTGGGTCACCTCATCCCCGCCGGTACCGGCTTCGGCAAGTACCGCAACATCGTGGTGGAACCCGCTCCCGGTGCCCAGCCGATTCCCCGTGCAACCTACGAGGACGATGCCGATTTCCTCCCTGAGGACGACACGCTCACCGTTGGTGGCGACGACGAGTAATCCGCGCTAACCACAATAGGTTTCAACCCCGGTTGCAGTAGCAACCGGGGTTTTTTGGAAGTACGATTTACGAATTCCGAAGGACGAAGTGGATTTACGATTTACAATGTACAAGGTACAATTTGTTAAGCTTGGCGGCTACGCCGCGCTAGGGGCAAAGCCAAGCCACGCTTACCGCCCGCGCCTTGAGCGCGGAACACAAGCTGACGGATAAACTCCGCTTCCCCTGTGAGCCGTAGGCGAGCGGAACTATGAGCCCGTGCAACGGGCGGCATATCAATAGAGCGAGTTGGTGAAGGCGTAGGCGCAGCCGGAGCCGGCCTGTCACGGCGTAGACGCAGTCGAAGACGGAAACCACTCGTTACGCAAGGTAAAGAAAGTGGAACCCGCGCCAGCGGGTGGCACGGTGGGTGGAGCCAAATTGCCGTTTTGTATTAAAAAATTGGCTGATAAATGGGAGTTTGTCGTCTCCACCCCGCGAGCGCAGCGAGCCAAATTCGGAGCCCCGTTCAGGGGCGGTAGCGTAATAGCCCGGCGCGTCAGCGCCAGGTATCCCGGTGGAGAAATCTTGGAGCCCCGGTGAGGGGCGGTAGAAAGCCGCGGTTTGGGGTATGGGCTTCATTGAAAAATAAAGTTTTATGTATACTTTTATTCGGTGGCAAAGGTCAATACCGTTCACTCGTTCTCTGCCGCCCCTCAACGGGGCTCCAATACTGTTATACCCAAAACCCGACGCTTACGCGTCGGGCTACTGAGCTATCGCCCCTCGCCGGGGCTCTCGAATTCCGTTCGCTACGCTCACATCAATGCGCCCCACAAATTGCTATTTGTGGGGTAAGCGACCAAATGTTGAAACATCGGTTTTTATTTTTGCTGAAGGTCAATTTAGAGCCACCCACCGTGCCGCCCGTTGCACGGGCTCTGGTTTCTAGGCGGCTACGCCGCAAGTGGGGCAAAGCTCAGCATAAGCTGCCGCCCGCGCCTTGAGCGCGGAATCCAAGCAGCTTGATAAGCTTAGCATCCCCTGCGAGCCGTAGGCGAGCGGAACTCTTAAATTGTACCTTGTACATCGTAAATTGTAAATCCACTTCGTCCTTCGGAATTCGCAACTCGTACTTCCTACCGGCTCCCCTTTTTTCTGATGGCATCCAATGCGTGAGAGCCCATATCACGCAGGTTGTTTAGGGTGAGGTAGGACATGCCGGTGGCTTTGTTTGAGTCCGTTTTCAAATCAAAAAGCTTTTCTTTTGTGGGCGGGTTATCAAAGCGAAAATTCCCCTCAGCGTCCAAAAACGTGGTGCAGCTCACATGGGCATAGCTAAGCTCACCCCGGCTTCCGAGCATGTACAGGATTTCTATCGCGTTGGAGGAGGTGCACCACGCCACATGAAAACAAAACGGGCGCTCCTTGTCATAAGCAATGCAAATGCCGCCTTCTTCAAACTCCTCCGTCACTTCACCATCGCGGTCGAGGTATAGCAAAGAGGAGAAGCCGTGCTTTTGCTGCGCCTCCACCATGTGTGGCTGCGGAGGGGTGTCAAAAGCCTTTTGCTGGCTGTGGGACTGCGTGCAACTCACTAAGGAGCACAGCATGCCGCAAAGCAGCCATGCGCTTGTCTGAGCGCCTAATTTTGAGTTTTTCATCATGGTAGTTGTTTATTGGTTTTTACTGTGGTTAAGATTCGCGTTTGCGGAAGCCCGCGTATACTAGGAACATAACGGCGCCTACAATGCTGCCAAGGGTGTCCATGAGCATATCCTTCTGGGCATCCCACACATCGCCCTGCGAGCCCAAGAAGGCCAATCCGGCGCTGCCACCGTCAATTTCTGCATACTTCCACTCCACCAGCTCCCAGAAGTTCGCCACCGCCATGATGATGGCAATACTGTACGCCGCAGCCGTCCATGCCGACGGCGCACCTTTATAGCGCCACAGCATCTCAGCAATACCCACGGCATTGAGCCCTACTACAAAATGCGCAATGCGGTCGTAATGGTTGCGCTCAAAATCAAAAAAATCGCTCACGGCATCAAACGGTACCAGCTCGAAGGTGTAGTGTGCGCCCACCACTTGCATCCAGCACCAAAGAAAAATGAAAAAGTAGGAGAAAACACTCAACTGGAGCCAGCGGTATAAACTGCCGAACACAGCCATCAGCACAAATACCATGCTCATTTCTGTCCACCATACTTGCTCATCGTACGGCTCAACGGCAGACCACCCGATAAGCCCTAATAAAATAAGCATAAACAGCAACATGGTGACAGAACGCGCTTTCATACGCACCCCATCATACACGCGCGCATAACAGATAGCAAGCAATTTGATGTACGAAGTGCGAATTCCGAAGTGGATTTACAATTTACGATGTACAAGGTACAATTTAAGAGTTCCGCTCGCCTACGGCTCGCAGGGGATGCTAAGCTTATCAAGCGGCTTGTGTTCCGCGCTTTAGGCGCGGGCGGTAAGCTCAGCAACGCTCTGCCCACCTTATGCGACCGACAGGGAGCGGAACTTTCTCATTCGTCCTTCGGAATTCGTACCTCGTACTTCCAAAAAACTCCCCCTGCATCCGGACGGAAACAGGGGGAGGGGGCAAATGAGTTGTGAGATTCGTTTATTTGGTTGCAGCAGGAGCAATCATCACCGGAATCTTAATCTCGTGCAGGCCTTCAGCCTTTACGGTGACCATGGCCATGCCGGATTCACCGCGCTTGCTGCGCACAACGGCAAGAATTCGGCCGTTGAAGAAGCTCTGCTTGGGGCTTTGCAGGCTGGTGTGGTCGATGGGGTTGCCATTGCAGAAACCGGCAAGCACAGCCGGACCCTCGATGGAGAACTCCACCTTGCGGCTATCCGTGGGCACCACATTGCCATCGGCATCTGTCAGGGCCAGCTCAATGTAAGCCAAATCGTGGCCGTCGTTCGCAATAATCTCGCGGTCCGTCTTATGAGTAACAGCCGCTGTGGCACCGGTGGTTACGCGCTTGGCGGTAGCCCAAGGCTCGCCGTTCTTCTTCACCACCACCTCAACGGTACCGGGTTCGTATACCACATCTTCCCAAGTGAAGCGGAACTGGTTCTTGCTGACATCAAGGAAGGGAACCTTGTTGTTCTTAGAATCCGTGCCCTTTTGGCGGAAAGTTTCGCCGTCGCCGCGCTTGCGCACGCCTTGGCTCTTGCCGTTCACAAAGAGCTCAGCCTCGTCGCCGGAGGTAAATACCATCACCGGGGTCTTTTGGCCTTCGCGTCCCTGCCAGTTCCAGTGCGGCAGAATGTGGGCTTGGGCCAGCTCCGGGTTCCACTGGCTTTGGTAGAGGTAATAAATATCCTTCGGGAAGCCGGCAAGGTCAATAATACCGAAGTAGGAGGAGCGACTGGGAGCCTTGTTACCCATGGCCTCATACTGCTTCATGATGGCCTTGCGCTCTGCCTCGGGCAGGTGCTTAATGTTGCCTTCAATCGTGGCGTCCTGGTTGTACGGGGTCGGCTCGCCAAGGTAGTCGAAACCGGTCCACACGTACTCACCCGCTACATCAGGAGCCAAGGTGTGGGCATGCATCTCAATATCCGGGCAGTAGCCCCAGTGGGTAGAGGCAACACCGTAGGCGCTTACCTGGAAGGGAGCAATCTTGACGGTCTCATCGTAGCCACCCTGCACATGCCATCTCAGCGGGAAACCGTAGGTGTCGCGCGTGCCAACGCAAGAGCAGGTCTCGGAAGCATAGTAGGGCTTGTCCGGGTGCATCTGGCGGAACATGGCGTAAAGATGCGGCTTGTAGTTAAAGCCGTATACGTCCATGGTATCCGCAAAGCCGTTGCGGAATGCCTGCTGGTCGTTGCAACCTACAGTGTAGGGGCGGGTGGTGTCGTATTTACGCACCTCATCGCGCAGGGAGAGGGCAATGCCAATGTTTTCCTTATGGCGCTTGGGGTTCTTGGGTGCGCTCTGCTCGGGCACCTCGTTGCCGCCGCTCCAGGCAATAATGCAGGGGTGGTTGCGGTCGCGCTGCATAAAGTTGCGCACGTCCTTCTCCATCCACTCATCCCAGTAGATGTGGTAACCGTTTACCTTCTCGTACTTCTGGCGCTTCCAAATGTCGAAAAGCTCGTCAATCACCAGAATACCGTGCTCATCGCAAAGGTCGAGCACCTCCGGAGCAGGGGGATTGTGGGTCATGCGGATAGAGTTGCAGCCCATGTCCTTCAGCTTTTCAATCTTGCGCTCGTAGCCACGCTTGTGGAAAGCGCCGCCAAGGGCACCAAGGTCGTGGTGTTCGCACACACCCTTCAGGCGCACCTTATTGCCGTTGAGGTAGAAACCGTCCTTGCGCCACTCAATCGTGCGCACACCGAACTTGGTTTCCTTGCTGTCAATCAGTTTGCCATTGTGCAGCACCGTGGTCTCCATGGTGTAGAGGTTCGGGCTTTCGCAACTCCAAAGCTTGGGCTCCACTAGCTTAATTTCCTGCTCTACCACACCCTCCGTACCGGGGGCCAGAGTAATCGTGGTGGGCGTGGCCTGAATGCCGGCCAACTGTTGCTGCACCACAATTTCAGCAGTCTCAGAGCCGGTGTTGGCCACGGTGGTCTGCACCTTAACCATGGCAGACTCCTTGCTTACGTCGTGAGTCGTGATGTAGGTCGGCCACTGGGTCAGGTGCACAGGGCCGGTCTTCTCCAGCCATACGTGGCGATAAATACCTGCACCGGGGTACCAACGGGTGGAAAGCGGCAGGTTGCTGGCCATCACCGCAATCAGGTTCTTTTGGCCGGGACGCAGGTGCGGCGTAATGTCGACACGGAAGGAGTTATACCCATAGGCCCAAGCACCGGCAAACTTACCGTTCACATACACCTTGGGGTTCGACATGACACCATCGAAATCCAGATAATAGCGGTCCTTCGTGGCATCAAAATCTACCGGTACATCATAATACTTGCGGTACCAGCCCCAACCATTCCAGGGCAATTTGCCGGTTTCATTCGGCAGGTCGGCCACAAAGTCGCTCTCAATAGCCCAGTCGTGGGGCAGCTGTACCGGCTTGTAGCCTTCTTCAGAGGCGGTGGGCAGTGCATGCACCAGGGCACCCTCGCCGTTCTTAACCGTAATGGGCAAGTTATCCGTGCCGGTGAAAATCACTTCCTTAATGCTGGCCCACTGCGTGGCAGAGGTGCCGCCTTCAATGGCAATGACAACGTGGTCAATCGGCTGCGGGTCATCCTGCATAATGATGAAGGCTGCAGCCTGCCCGCCGGCGTTAAAGCGTTCTGTAAAGGTCTTGCCGTTTTTGCAGGCAACCGTTACGGCTACATCAAAGTTACATACCTTTTCCCAATAAATGAAGAAAAGTTTTACCGGGTCATCAAAGTTCGGGCGAATCATCAATTTGTGGCCCGCTTTTTGGTCCGGTGCGCACCAGCGAGTGTCCAAATTGCCGTCTACAGCGTAAGATGCGGGGTGCCCGCCCTGGTGGCTGTCTGCTGATGCAGCGGAACCGGCAAGTGCCGGGTCGTAACCACCGAAATATTTGAATTTCCAGTCAAAGTCAAAGGATTCTCTCTCTCCGGCAAAAGCTGCTGCCGTAGTGAGTGCCATTATGGGAAGAAGGTATTTTGCTTTCATGACTATACAATAGTGCGCGAATAAAACCTGTATCTTCTATCACTATAGCAAATCTGCCATGCCAAGCCAAGCCAAAAAAGTGTGCACGCCCGGTGCCCGTTCCTCAAAAGAGCAGGGTAGCATAGCTAAAGTGCCGCACGGTTCTGCTGCTAACGGTTAAAAACTTTGTCATTACTCACTCACGGCTTGCCAAAGTGGAGGGATTGTGTTAGAATCGCCCGACATTCTCTACAATTTTCAAACCTCAATATTATGGAAATTACCATCAACAAAACAAGTGATTGCCTGGTAGAGCTCAAGGCTACCGTACCGGCAGCTGATGTAACCGCCGTACAGGACGGTATTATCAAGGCTCTTGCCTCCAGCGCTCGCATCCCCGGTTTCCGCCCCGGCAAGGCTCCCAAGAGCGTTATCCTGAAGCGCTACGCTTCCGACATCAAGGATGAGCTCGATGCCCGCCTGCGTTCCGACATCCAGGAGAAGTGCCTCGACGAGAATCCCTCCCTCAAGGTTCTTGACTTCGGCAACATTCAGGGCTCTGTTCAGGAGGACGGCTCCTACAGCCTTACCTCAGAGCTTACCGTAGTGCCGGATTTCGAGCTTCCGGAGTACATGGGCATTGAGGTAACCATCCCCTCCACCGAGGTAACAGACGCCGAGATTGACGAGACCCTCAACAAGTTTGCTGATTCTTCCGCCACGTACGAGGCCGTAGAGCGCAGCGCCGAGCTGGGTGACCTCGTTATCATCGACTTCAAGACAACTGTTGAAGGTAAGCCCACCGCAGAGTACTGCGGCAAGCCCGTTGGCTTCATGGAAGGCCGCGAGGACTACACCGTAAGCCTGCGCGAGGAGCGTTTCATCCCCGAGCTTGCAGACGGCCTTGTAGGCACTGTTGCCGGTGAGAGCAAGGACATCACCGCTACGCTTAAGGAGGACTTCCCGCTGTCCGAACTCGCCGGTAAGGAGGTTGTATTCCACTGCACCGTAAAGGAAGTTCAGGAGAAGAAGGTTCCCGCCGTAACAGAGGAGCTCTTCGCTTCCGCTCTTCCCGGCAAGACCATGGAGGAAATCCGTGAGATTGTGAAGGAAAACCTTAAGAGCAGCAAGGAGCGCAGCAACGACGAGGCTAAGGCTGAGCAAATCTCTGAGAAGCTGGCCGACCAGCTCTCCTTCGCTCTTCCCACCCAGCTTGTAGAGCGCGAGAACGAGAACACCGTACAGCGCAAGGTTTACTCCGCCATCCAGTCCGGCAACTACGAGGTTGCTAAGGATATGGATGCCCTGCGTGCCGAGGCTATGAAGGAGACCGAGCGTAACCTGCGCGTTTACTTCGCCCTTCAGGAGATTGCTCATCGCGAGCACGTTTCCGCCACGGATCAGGAAATGCTGGAGGCTATCTCCAACATGGCTCAGCAGGCTCGCGAGAACAACCTCAAGAGCTTCATCCGCAAGCTGCAGCGCGAGGGCCGCATGACCGGCGTTCGCCTGTCCGTCATCACCTCCAAGGTGATTGACCTCTTGGCCCGCAATGCCAAGGTTACCGTTGCTGAGTAATCAGCAGGGTGATACCCGTTTTTCTCAAAGCTCGGTACGGTTCGCCGTACCGAGCTTTTCGTTTCGCAAACAGTTATGCTAACTCCTTGCCTTGCGCTCATTGCTAGAGTAAAAAAACGGCATGGAGTATCTTGTAGCCTTAACGTTGCTGGTAGCATTGGGGGCGTGGGTGGTGTCATCGTACCTTCGCTTGTTTTATTTATATGAAAAAGTGCAGGGGGCTTGGCGGCAATGGTCGCAAGCCACACGCCAACGCAATGACTGCGTGGCCGATTTTGTGCAGTTATTCGCGCTCTGCCTCCCTCAAGGAGATGTGTTGCCGCGCGACATGCGGCGGTGGACCGAGGATTCAAAACGTGCCTTGGTGGCCTCGCCGCATGCTCCGTCTGTGGGTAATGTTGCCGGTTTATCGCGTGCAGAGCGCAGCTTGCGGCGGGTGCTCAGCCACTCTGTCCATACCTTAGAGACCACGCAACCCCTGCGCGAAAATGACGATTTGCGCAACTTATGCACCGCGCTCGAGGTCTCTCTCTACCGCCAAGAGGAACTGGCCGGGCTCTATAATCGCTCCGTAATTCAGTATAATCAAGCTCTCCTCGCCCCCGGCGCTCGCCTCGTGGCTTCCCTCTTCGGCTTTTCCCCTGCCGCCAGAATGAGCTAATGAGAAGTACGAAGTGGATTTACGATTTACAATGTACAAGGTACAATTTGTTAAGCTTGGCGGCTGCGCCGCAAGTGGGGCAAAGCCAAGCCACGCTTACCGCCCGCGCCTTGAGCGCGGAACACAAGCCGACTGATAAACTCCGCTTCCCCTGCGAGCCGTAGGCGAGCGGAACTCTAAAATTCGTCCTTCGGAATTCGTAACTCGTACTTCCACAAATTACAATTTGTCGTCTCCACCCCGCGAGCGCAGCGAGCCGAATTTGAGAGTCCGGAGGACGACAGAACGTAGCCGGGGGTGGTTCATCGAGGCGTAGCCGAAGATGAGAACCCCCGGTAACGCAT
>JAEIGA010004461.1_pt1 | contig 21675 bp, 30 predicted proteins | sample 9270691 | NCBI WGS metagenome assembly JAEIGA01 (sample SAMN17057246, study PRJNA624740) | gut metagenome | biome: biome; isolation source: fecal sample | host: Bos grunniens | place: China: Xizang | collected 2019 | reverse complement strand
TGAATCCGGTGCTCAGGATTTTGAATCTATGAGTGCAAAGCAGATGTGGGATATGCTTGGCAAGGCCGGTAAGCGTAAGCTGGCTAAGTCTACTAAGAAGGCTGACCTGGTTGAAGCTTGCAAGAAGGCATTTGGTGAAGGTGCTGAAACTGAGGTTGAAGAAACTGAAGTCGAAGAAACCGAAGCTCCTGGAGCTTCTGAAGCAAATCCTTATGAAGGTAAGTCCGCTATGGAACTGTTTAAGGAATGCAAGAAGCGTGGTATTAAGGCAGCTCCTAAGAAGACCGCTAAGTTCTATGCAGACCTGCTTGTAAAGGCAGATGCTGAAGCTTCTAAGGATACTGAAGCTGAATCTGATGATTGGGACGAAGAGGAAACTACTGAGGAAGCTCCCGCTCCCAAGAAGGAAGACAAGAAGCCTGCTGCTAAGCCGGCTAATAAGAAGGCACCCGCTAAGAAGGCTGAAACTGAAGACGACGACGATTGGGACATCTAATGTTCAGCTAATACATGAGTTTGCCTCAATAAGTAACCGTAACCGGTACATGTGTTTGAAAGAGGCATATGTACCGGTTATACTCATTTAAGGAGGAATAAAAGAACAAATGAAAACAGAACAAATTCTTAATCTTGATTATCGAGAGAAAGAAGGAAAAGAAATAATTCAGAAGGTGCTGAGAAAAATCAAACCACTTTCTAAATACCCAGAAGGGCAAGATATTCCGCTTGATGCTATTGAAAAACTTATTCGTGTTTTACATCAAAAATATGAAATTACGCCTCAATGGATGACAATGTCACTTTATGAATCTGCAGTTAGTGTATATTCAATTGGAGTTAAAACTACAACAGATCATAAGTGGCTTGGAAATGTATATGGTATGTGCTTATACGAGGTGTTTGCAAAACTGGCTATAAAAATGTATTCTGAAATAAAGCAAGGAAACATTGAGCCGAGAACAACAACAAAAGAAGAAAAGCAACGTGAACTTCTTGCCAAGAAGATTAAAGAAACAGATGAAGATGAAGAGGAGTGGTGCGAATGAGGGTAAGAATTTACACAGATGGTGCATGCTCTGAAAATCCTGGTCCTGGTGGTTGGGCTGCGGTACTTAATACTGCAAGTAAATGTAGTACTATTTCTGGCAATGAAAAGCTTACAACAAATAATCGTATGGAACTAAAAGCGGTAGTTGAGGTTTTTAAAAAGATATTGTCCAAACCTAGACGCCCTGATATCCAATATGATATATTTTCAGATTCTGCATACGTTGTAAATACAATTAATAATAATTGGCTTGAGGTTTGGCAAAAGAATAACTGGCAAACTACAAAGCATGAAGACGTAAAGAATAAGGATTTGTGGGAAGAATTCAATGAGCTAAGGCTTAAAGCAGATACACTTGGTGTTTGTATAACGCTGCATAAAATTAAAGGTCATTCAGGCAATACTTTTAATGAGCTCGTTGATAAGCTTGCTAAAGAGGAATCAATAAAAGCAAAGGAAGGTGCCTGGGATGATTAAGTACTCAAGAGAGTTTTTAAGAAAATCATTTACAGCTGATGATATGAAATCAGCATACTTATTAGCTTGTAAATGGTATGCAACGAACATACTTAGTAAAGCTGAATTTAAGAATGTTCATGTCCAATTCGTAAAAGAGGATGAGAATACGACTGAATCTCCAACTATTACGGTATGTTTGTTCGCTGTTCAGGATAGCGAAACTGAAGTAATGGCAGAACATTGCAAAATATGTAAAGAGATGCATTGTCATTTCTTTATAACTGAAGCAACTCATTGTGGCAATTGTAGTGCTTTAGGTTTTCAGAGAAGACTTGAACGGGGAATAAATATCAAGAGAGATTGGTATAAAGAATTGTTTAAAAGAAATGGAGGCGTTGAGAAGTGAAGGATGCTTGTAAAATCATTTATGAGATTACATACGAAACCTTTTGTAGCTTTACATACTTCATTAAAAGCAATTTAATTACATTTGCCAATATTCTGAATTTGATTGCTCCTTATACAATGTACTTTGTAGGACAGCATGTCGCTCATAACAGAAATAAAGTTATCATTGGTTATGAAGCTCTTATTCCGTGTGCTTTTATCGTAATTATTTACTATTTAAGGTCTACGGCAAATAAGATAGGAAAAGGTATGACTGTTCCTATTCCTGATAAAAGATTCACTGAAGTCGATGAAGACGGTGAAGTAAGTATTGAGCATAATCGCATTCAAGAGTTGCTTTTGTATATGGCTGACCTTGAGGATTGGATGGAACGAAAAGGTATTTTATAACATATTACCAGAGGTTCTAGAATGACTTCAGATGTACTTTTATTTTAGTAATATAAATCCATTAGGATTAAATAAAAATCAATCTTGGGTCATCCTGGGACTTCTGATAATAATATAATATATTTATTTAAAGGTGGCCAAATATGATAGACAAAGAAATATATGAGGCATATCCAGAAAATGTGCTTGAAGCATGCAGAAATGGTAAGCCTTGTAGTTATGGCATATGTGATGAATGTCCAAATATTTTAAGTATCAAGGATGATGAAGAATAATGGCAAATATATTCGTTGTTATAAGCTATAAAGACCACAAAACTCTTTTGGTAACAAAATCTGCTAAAAAAGCAAAGGAAAAATTTTATCGTGGTACTAAACTTGAGGTATGGGGTGACGATGGCATACTTATCGAAACAATATATCTTAAAACGTTTGAAAGAATTTACGACTATATAAGATTGCAGAAGCAATATATAGGAGAGAAACAAACGAAAGCTGAACGAAGAAACAAAGCGAATAAAAACTTTTAGGGAGGCTGTTATATGTATACGCGTATTTTATATCGTAATGTTATTTGCCCAAGCTGCGGGAATGAAATTACAGTAAATAGTGGACGTAATGCAATGAGATGCTATTTGTGTAAGCGTGTAATATCGATAAAGTTTACTGGAGAAGGAAAGAAAGCAAAAGCGATTGTAGACGTTATGGATGATAATAAAATCAATTCGGAGGAAAATAATAATGGATACTAATAGCATTAAAGTAGAAATTCTGAGACATCCTACTGATGGTGACTGGGCACGATGTTATAATCTTGCACTGAACACGATGGGTAAGAAATATGTTGATTGTACTGCTACTGATTCCTGGAAGGGAAAGATGCTTAAATGCAGGCACTCACCGATTAGAACGCTTATGTTTACTATTCGCATGATTGTTCCTTACTATGTATCAACCCACTTTGTTCGTCACAAGATTGGTGTTGAGCATTATGTGCAGTCTCAGCGAAATGACCGTCAAAACAATTACGACAGAGAAACTGCTCCTCAGGGTGCTATGGTGTCCCATATCATGGAACTTGATGCAAGTACGCTTATGAATATGTCTAATGTTCGTTTGTGTGGTATGGCAGATCCTGTTACCAGGTATGTAATGACTTTGATTTGTAAAGCGGTTGAAACTATGAATCCTGAATTTAAAGGCCATTTAAAGCCGATGTGTGAGTATTTGCATGAATGTCCTGAATTTAAATCTTGTGGATATTGGGATACAAAAATAAATAAAGAAGAACTAAGTAATCATTATTAAATGACACCAGGGATTCTAGAATGACTTCTGGATGTTTCTATTTTTGGATTAGAATATTATCCACATAAATATAGAAAATCAATTTGAGGTCAATCTGGAGTCCCTGGACAATATTTAAAAATCAATCAGTTAGATACTGTTGAAAATAAATTATAAAAACTTCAAGAAATTTATTAAAAAGGGTGTACAAATGGCAAGATTTATGGTATAATTAAATCACGTTAAGGAACAAACCAAAAATAATGAGTGTCTAGGAGGACAAGAAAATGAAGAAGCAGTATTGGTATTTCAAGATTGAGCAGGTACCCGGTAGAGTTGATGTTGTTGTTTATGGAGACAGTGATAAATACACTCAAGAACAAGCAATTGAAGGAATTAAGAGATATTGTAAAGAAAAGGGCTGCAAATATATTGGAATCCATAAGTGGTAAAATTAAGGAGGTGCGAGATGCCGAATTTTCATGAAACAATGTATGGTAAGAGATTCTTTGATGGTCAATTGCCAAGACTGATAAAAGCCCTTGAAAGAATTGCTGATGCTTTGGAAAAGCAAAACGAAGATAAAAGCAAAGAAACAAAGTAAGTCTTTTGGGGTATAGCCAAGCGGTTAAGGCATCAGACTTTGACTCTGATATCGTAGGTTCAAATCCTACTACCCCAGCCAAACTTAAGCTGGCGTAGCTCAATTGGCAGAGCAGCTGATTTGTAATCAGCAGGTTGCGGGTTCAAGTCCCTTCGCCAGCTCCAATGAAAATAAAAAGGAGTAGTGATTATGAAAATCGTAGTTAAAAAGGCAGGTTTTAATCCCGAGGTAAAGGAAATTAAAAATGAACTTCATGAAATGCAAGAAATTGTTGGTGGTTATATTGAAGCGTTTAATATTACTGATGATATTCTTTGTGTATGTAATGAAGAAGGAAAACTAAATGGACTTAATCCAAATTTCAAATTCAGTGGTGATGTGATTGTCGGTGATGTTTTCTTTTGTAGAGCAGGTGCAGAGGATTTTGAAAGCCTAACTAAAGACCAAATTGATATTATCATGACTGTATTTAAAATGAGAATGTGACCTATATGGTATCCACGTTCTATAAGAACTAAAGAGTTTAGGTAAACAGAGCTTGGGGTATAAATTGCCTCAGGCTTTGACCTATTTATTGAGAAAGAAACGAAAGGGGAAAAATGCTACAATGGCATCAGTAACTAAAAATCAATGTCAAGCAACTGATTGGTTGGAAGAAGATAACCTGATGTTGTTGGAGTGTTGGGCAAGAGATGGATATACTTTCCAGGATATTGCTAATAGAATTGGTATTACTACTAGAGCATTGGCAAACTGGAGACTACAGTATCCTGAAATTGATAAAGCTCTTAAAACAGGTAGAGAGATTATTGACTATAAAGTAGAAAATGCTCTTCTTAAATCTGCTTTAGGGTATAAAACGAAAGAAGTAAAAGTAACTACCACTATGCGACATGGTAAAGTGGTTGAAACAATCAAAGAAGTTCTTGATAAGGAACAAGCTCCCAATGTATCTGCTGCTCAGTGTTGGTTATATAATAGACTTCCCAAGAAGTGGAAGAATATGAACTCTAGAGCAAATATTTTGGAAGACATTGACGAAGATACTTCTATTCAGGTAACAGTAACGAGAGCAAGTAAATCAAATAATCAGTCTAATAATACTTCAGAAGAAAATGATACTGAATGGCAGGATGAAATAAATTCTTCTATTGAGATTAGAAAGTCTACTGAAGAAGAAAAGGCAGCTGCTGAAAAGGCTAAAAAGAGTGCTAAAAATGAGGCTCAAAGAAATATTCAAACTAAAGTTGAGTCTGAGGCAGAAGATGACCTGGATTACTGGCCTGAAGATTGGGAAGATGAGGAATGGGAGGACTAAAGTATGAAAATTACTAAGTCAGTATCTCCTGCTTTTGAGGACTTCCTATTCAATTGGGACTATGAAAGATACTTACTAATTGGTGGATATGGTTCAGGTAAGTCATATCAAATAGCATTTAAGATTATTCTAAAGCTACTTGAGGAAAAGCGTAAAGCATTGGTTATCAGAGAGGTATTTGATACTATCCAAGATTCTTGTTACGATCTGTTCTGTGAAATCCTAGATGATATGGGGTTGCTTACTACTGACCCTAAAGAGTTCAGGTTAAAGAAGAATAGAGTGCTGGCATTAAAGAGCCCTTTAAGGTTCAGATTTCCAAATGGTAGCCAGATAATCTTTAAAGGTATGGATAAACCTGAAAAAGTAAAATCTATTAATGGTGTATCTATTGTCTGGTTGGAAGAATGCTCTGAAATTAAATATGCTGGTTATAAGGAATTGCTTGGTCGTATCCGTACTCCAAATGTAAGCATGCACTTTATCCTTAGTTGTAATCCTATTGGTAGAGACAATTGGGTATACAGACACTTCTTTGTACGACTGGATGATGAAGGTCAAGAAGAGGTAATCGTAGATGAAAATAAATTCTACGATAAGAAATGCATTGTAAAGAATGGTACGTATTATCACCACTCTACACCTGATGACAACCCTTGGTTGCCTTGGCAGTACATGAAACGATTGGATGAATTAAAGAGTTATGATTATCCTCTTTACATGGTTGCAAGATGGGGTAGATTTGGTGCAACTGGTACTCGAGTCCTTCCGCAGTTTCTTATTGCTAAGAATAAGGATACATTTAAGACGGCTATTGAAAGACTCGGTCCTGAGAATCAGTACTTTGGGTTTGACTTTGGTTTTGAGGAATCGTACAATGCTGTTATTTCTATGAGTGTTGATTCGAAACGTAGTATCTTGTATATATGGGATGAAATCTATATGAATAAGATTACTGATGATGCATTCGCAAATCAGCCTGAAATGCAAAGACTGAAGATGAGACTCAATGCTTACAATGAGCAAGGTTATCCTAAGGTAATCGTAGCCGATAACGAAGACCCGAAAGCAATTACGTACTATAGACAAAATGGTTTTAAAATTAGAGCATGTAGAAACAAGTTCGCAGGGTCGAGATTGTCCAACACCCGTAAAGTAAAACGATTTAGAAAGATTGTTGTTAGTCCTAAATGTAAGAATGTTATTCGAGAACTTAAGGACTTGACATACAAGAAAGATGCAAAAGGAAATGTAATATATGACCAGTTTAATATTGACCCACATTCTTTCTCTGCTATTTGGTATGCACTTGATACGGTAACGGTAGCAGATGTAAAGATGAAGGATTTCAATAGTAAAGCTGGCTGATGTATAAAAGGAGGAATGAATATGAAGATTGATTGGGTAAAGAAGCTAACTTCTCGTAAGTTTTGGGTTGCTCTTACTGATTTCATCTCCATGATGATTGTTGCCTTCGGCTTTGCAGAAGAGCTTGCTGTTCAGATATCTGCAATCATTATGGCCGGTGCAGGTTTGGTAGCTTATATTATTGCAGAAGGTTTGGTTGATGCAAAGGCTGCACACACTGCCGAGCTTATCCTTGAAGAAGAAACGGAGCTTTTTGAAGAATAATAGCTGGAGGTAATAACATGAGCGTACAAAACATTTACAATAAGCTTAAAGCTGCTATTGGTAATGATTTTGGTGTTTGTGGTTTAATGGGAAACCTCAAGGCTGAAAGTAATATGCAAGCTAATAACTTGCAGAATACATATAACACTAAACTTGGCATGTCCGATGAAGAGTATACCAAAGCTGTTGATAATGGAAGTTATACGAATTTCGTTAATGATAGTGCAGGTTATGGCCTGGTCCAATGGACATTCTGGACTCGTAAGAATCAGTTGCTTACGTATGCCAAGGCTGTTGGTAAATCTATTGGTGACGAAGATATGCAGCTGGAATTTATGCTTGGTGAATTATCACTCGGCTATACTTCTGTATTTGATGCATTAAAGAATGCTAAATCGGTAAGGGAAGCAAGTGATGTGGTATTGACTAAGTATGAGAAACCTGCTGATCAGTCTACGTCGGTTCAAATTAAGAGAGCTGAATTTGGTGAGGAATTCTACAAGCAATTTGTAGGAGGTACTGTTATGAGTGAAGAGATTGCTCTGAATAAGGATGGTAAATATACCAAAGGTGTTGCCACTAAGTTGTCTGCCAGTTTTGCTTCAAATGAATTTGATTGTAAAGGCAAAGGCTGCTGCTCCACCACTCTGGTTGATGCAAAGCTGATTAAATATTTACAGCAGATTCGTGACCATTTTGGAGTTGCTATTACTATTCATAGTGGCTACAGATGCGATAAGCATAATAAGGCTGTTGATGGTGCAAGCAAGTCCAAGCATAAGTATGGTCAGGCTGCGGATATTAAAATCAAAGGCGTAAGTCCTTTGAAGGTTGCTCAGTATGCAGAGAGTATTGGTATTCGTGGTATTGGTCAGTATCCTACGTTCACTCATATTGATACAAGAACCAATAAGTTCTTTTGGTATGGTTCTAGTCAGAAATCACGTTCTACCTTTGGTAAGTACGTTGATGAGACTAAAAAGACTGAGACTAAGGAAAATGAAGGAAGTACTTCAAGTCCAGTGGTAAATGTCGGAGGTAATGGAATGAAGTACAATATAAATAATAAACCTCTTGTATGCATGCAGACTACGAGTCGTTGCTACAAGAATACAAAGAAAATGACTGTAAAGGGTGTGCTTTGGCATAGCACTGGTGCCAATAATCCTACGCTGAAGAGATATGTTCAGCCTAGTAATAATGCATCTGATAGAGAATATTGGCTGAATCTGCTTGGTAAGAATCAGTATGGTAATGATATCAATCATGCTAATAGTAATATTGGTATGAATTGTTGGATTGGTCAACTTGCTGATGGTACCGTAACTACTGTACAGACAATGCCTTGGGATTATCGTCCTTGGGGCTGTGGTAGCGGTAACAAAGGTTCTTGTAATGATGGTTGGATTCAGTTTGAAATCTGTGAAGACAGTCTGAATGATAAGGAATACTTTGATAAGGTATACGCTGAAGCATGTCAGATTACTGCTTACCTGTGTAACATGTATAATCTTAATCCTCATGGTTACAACAGTGTTGGTAAGGTTAAGGTTCCCGTAATTCTTTGTCATGCTGATAGTAATAAGCTTGGCCTTGGCACTGCTCACGGTGATGTTTATAACTGGTTTAATAAGTATGGTAAAACTATGGACGATGTCCGTAATGATGTTGCTGCATTAATGAAATCTGGTAACATTGAATCTACTGCTCCTGTTGAGCCTGCAAAACCTATTGAACCTAAGCCTGATAATACTGCCGGTTCCAATATTAATGTTGGTGATGTGGTACAGATTGTTGAAGGTGCTGTTTACTATACTGGAAAGCAAGTTCCTACTTGGGTTCGAGCTCAAGCTTGGATTGTAAAGTCTATTAATGGTGATAGAGCAGTAATTGATAAGTCTTCTGATGGCACTATGGCAATTTGTAGTCCTGTTAATGTGAAATATTTGAAACCTATAAATAAGATTGAAAAGCAGTTTGAGCCTTATGTAATTAGGTCTGCAAGTACGATTGAAATTTATAATGGTGCAGGTATGAATTACGACAGGGTTGGTGTTGCTGGTTCTGGTGCATATACAATTGTTGAAGAAGCTCTTGGTGAAGGAGCATCCAAATGGGGTAGATTAAAATCCGGTTTAGGATGGATTAGTCTTGATTTGGTAGAGAAAATTTAAGGAGGTAAAGGAAGATGGCAAGCGAAGAGGCTAAAGTCATTGCGACTGAAAATTCTACTGAAGTCTTGAGCGCTTTCAACCGTATTCCTTATGCCTTAATAAATGCAGAGGTTAGAGGTGCAGCCAAGGATACTCTTGATGAGCTGACTCAAATTTGCAAATATTATAAGGTATATAAGAAGGGTGCAAGCTTTACGGTAGAAGGAACTAATGGTGACTATATACCGGCCAAGCTTAAGTACAAGATGGCAGCTTCGCTGATTAATAAGGAAGCAAGATTCTTGTTTGCTGAGCCACCTGACATTACGGTTGAGTCGAAAGGCGATGTTGGTAAAATTACTGATGAAGCAAGAAATGCTTTGACGGTAATGAATGATTTAGTTAAAACTATCCTTGATGCTAATAAATTTGAGGAAGCTCTTATTAAAGCTGCAAAGGATTGTTTTATAGGCAAGAGAGTTGCTGGTCTTGTAAATTTCAATGAGGATGATGGTGTAACTGTAACGTTCTTACCGAGCACACAGTTCATTTACGAAACCAAGATTGGCAATCCTAATGTGCTAACCAAGTTTGTTTGTTTCATTATCATAAAGGATTCCATTACGTTGTCTGAAAAGTTAATCTTTAAAAAGAAGTTTGAACTTGTAGACGATGTTGTATATCTTGAAGAAATTCTTTATGATGGTGCAGGCAAAGAACTTGAGGTTATTACTGAATATCAGGAAACTTTGATGCCGATGATTCCGGCAAGCATCTTTATCAATGATGGTTTAACTGGTGAAGACCAGGGTGAATCTGAAATTGAAATTCTGCAAGACTATGAGGAATGGTATTCCAAATTGTCTAATGCAGATATTGATGCTGAACGTAAGAGCATGAATCCTACGAAGTTTGTAGTTGATATGGAGGCAAACTCTACCAAGAAGTTGTCTACCGCAGCCGGTGCTTTATGGGACCTTGGTTCAGACCAAAACTTGGACAAGCCTAATCCTCAGGTTGGTATCCTTGAACCTGGTATGAATTATAGTGAAGCTCTTAAAACTTCTCTTGACCGTATCAAGACTGTTGGTTATGAACAGATTGATATGCCTAACATCACTCTTGAATCTATGCAAGGTGCAATCACCTCAGGTAAATCTTTAAAAGCGATTTACTGGCCGCTTATTGTACGTTGCAAAGAGAAGATGAAGATGTGGGGACCTCAGTTAAGACAGTTAATCAACATTATTATTCAGGGTGCAATGGTCTATCCTGGTTGTATCGTAAACTATACGAATGACACTGTTACGGCTGTTGACTATGAAATTAAGGTTGAGCAAAACACTCCGCTCCCTGAAGATGAGATTGAGGAAAAGAATATGGACCTTTCCGAAGTTGAGTCTAAGACTATGAGCCGTAAGGCTTATATGAAAAAGTGGAGAGGTCTTACTGATGATGAGGTTCAGGAAGAACTTGAGCAGATTGCTCTGGAACGTCAATTAATTGAAGACAGCTCATTTGCACCTGCAGATTCTGATATAAATTCCGGGGTATCTGAGTCTAATGATGTAGATGAACCTGTTGATGAATTTAATGAAGGTATTGATGATGATTCTGATTTAATTCAGGAGTAACCAGATTAACCTCAGATTGATTCTATGGATTTATTAAAGGAAATATATTCCTAAAATTCAAATCAATCTGGGGTCATTCTAGAGCTCCTAGGGAAAGGAGGGTATAATGTCACATATTCATACTGTAATTGATACGGATCCTCATTATAAAATTGATGGAATTACACGAAAAATTGTAAATATAGATGAGACTAAAAGGCAGCTTGTTCAAGGTGACCATAACTCTGAAAGATTTACATTTGAAATTCCACGATATATTGATGGGCATGATTTCTCACAATGTAATGTAGTCGAGATTCATTATGAGAATGCTGATATATATGAGAAAAATAAGAGTCTTGATATGTATGAAGTTGATGATTTGCATATTAAGAATGATGATAGTGAAACTGTTGTACTGTCCTGGTTAATTGCAGGTACGGCAACTAAGTATGTTGGTACATTGAAGTTTATTATTCGTTTTGCCTGTGTTTCTAATGATAAACTTGAATATGCGTGGAATACAACGCTATTTGATGGAATTTCTATTCTTCAGGGCCTTTATAACTCTAAAATTATTGCTGAACAAAATAGTGATGTTATTGCAGCACTAGTTGCTAGATTCGCTCTTCTTGAGGAACTTATCAAAAAAGGAAATCTAAATATACGATCGACTGCTGAACTTGGTGTTGCAGAACTTAATGAGATGATTTTAGGAATGGAGGTATAAAATGGCTATTCATTATAGAATATATAATAAGCAAAATTTTGTTGATAGAGCTGTTGATGAAAACGGCGATGTTGTACAAGAAGGTACGATATTAAAATCTGAGCATTTAAATCATATTGAGGAAGGTATTAAAAATCTGGAGACCAAAGCTCTTGATATTGGCTCAGAGGTGTCTTCTGTTGTTGAGACTGTTGTTGTGCATCCTGATGGATATACTAGTTCTAACAGTTATGAAAAGAAGCAGGTTCGTCATTCTGCTATTCCTGAGTCTGTTTTAGACGAGGATGACCTTGATAAAAAGACCATAAAGTGGAAGCATATTGGTGAAAATCCTTTCAATGTGTCTCTTGCAGGTTCGGCTACTGTTAAAGGTGATACGTTATTTTGGGATTGTAATACTTCTGCTATGCCTGTACATTCTGGTGGTTCGAAGTATAGTAATTTTTATTATGCAAGTGATAATGTACCCACTATGGATGACCTTTCAAAAGGATATTCTATCTATTATAACAATGGTTATGGTGGAGAGATTAAGATTTCTATTGCTCCTACTGAGACTGATAATTATATTTATTTTGGTGACCTTGATGGCCAGTATATATTTATCGTTAAGAAACCCTGGGTGAACGGAAATCGAGAATATAAGTATCCAGGTGTCTATTTATTTGGTACTGAAAGTGGCACAGGAACTTGTCGTTTCCAGATTAATGATTACGAATGGACCGAGTGTACTGCTATTGTACCGATTGACGATAAATATCTGCCTAATAATTTACTGCGTGATACTGATGAAACTCTTTCCGTACCTGGTATGGCTGCTGATGCAAAGGCAGTTGGTGATGCTATAAAGCCTATTGCAGCTCTTACCGAAACCACAACCACGAACGCAATCACATGGGACGGCGTGGTAGGTGACAAAGTAACTGGCGAAATAAGGGTGGGCGAAATTGTGGCAATTTCACTGGTTCGCGTGAGCGACTATGTGCCGGACGTTTCTGTGTTTACAGAGCAGGGCATTATAATCGGCGGGACTTTTGAGGGGAACACGGAAGAATTTCCGATAGATGCGGAAGAAGTTGAAAACAGCATTTTGCATGCAGAAAACTGCTATACAATGGAACTCTTCGCTGTTGCGCTCGAAGATAATGTTGTTGCGCATATTCAAACCGATGTCTATTCGACCATCACCCTGCCTAAAAAGGGCGTATATTTCATCCAGGACACTGAAGTAACGAGTATGCGTTCTCTTTCCTCCCCCCTCCTTGCCGTGCCTGTCACGAAGGTAAAGCCTGAAGCTCTGCCGGATTCCGTGAAAAAGCAGCCCGACTGGAACCAGCACGATTCCACCGCGCCTGACTATGTGAAGAACAGGGTGGCGTATCCTGCGTATAGCCCGGTGCTGCTGTGTGAAACGTCGGATGGAACGTCTGGTGATGCGTGCGTATACGGTATGGATGGCTTGAAGGCATATCCTGCTCCCGCTGAAGGAAAACAGTATACTTTCGGCATTGCTGGCGGTAAAGTTTACACTGGTGTTGCTTCAAGCGGCGAGTATGACGATGACGGTGAGATGCTTCCTGGTATCATGATCGCGGATGAAAATAATAATGCGCTTGTTTTTTACATCAACCTTTACGGAATGAGCGGCTGGTATGCAAAGATTCCGGATTTCGATTTCGATAACGTCAATTATACTGAATTGGCGCTTGTTGTAGTTGAAGGTGATAATGCCTGTAACAAGCTTAGCGTGCCCGATGATGTGCTTCTTTCAGGCGAAGATATGAACATCGTTTTTGAGTTCAAGAGTATGCGTGAATATCCCCCTGATTATATTCGTGCGCTCTTAAATGATGTGGAAGTCGTTGTGGATGAGAATGGCGTTGAAACCGTGTATGCCAAAGATGATCTGTTGATCCTTGGGGAAGCGGACTATATCACGAACGGCGTTATGTATGCGCTTGGCGAAAAAACAATAGCAATGATCGCGCCAATGGGTGAAAGCAGCGAAACAATGGTGCTCACTCTCGTGGATGAACAGGCCGCAACTGGCTCTGGAACAACCGTTAAATCCTTCAAAGTAAACATCCCCGGCATCTTCGCACCGAACGTCCCTGCCAAGAAGTTGCCTGTGGAGTGCTTGCCGGATGACGCCGGCGGTAAAACTTACTATGTTAATGCGATAAACCTTGATGATGTACGCCTTTACAATGATTTGGAATGCACCGTTATGGTGACCAAGGATGAGTTTTCGGCTGCGGTGGCCCGTGCACCTATTAGCGCGGCGCTCGTGATTGATGGTGTAATTCGTGTACGCGTTTTACCGATTATGTGCACTGCTGCCAATGACTATGGGTTTGTTGTGGTTGCCCCTAATACTTCGTCCGAAGGTATACCGAATTTCAAGTATTACTACACCGCCGAATACCCCGGTTAAAACCAAAGGAGGCCACACCGTGAACGAACAGATTATCGCTAAGCTGCGCGAGTGTATCGCACAGCAGAAAGCACAGAAAGCGCAGCCCACATGGGCAGAACTGCAGGAGAAGATCAAGCAGCGCATTGCAGAACGCGCCGCAGAACAGGCAGCAAAGGAAGAGAACAAAGGCAGGGAGTAATCCCCGCCGGATGATTAATAAGTAAAGGAGGTGCCATGATGGCATTATTATTTGAAGATGCTGCAAAAGCAAAAAATGCTATTATGGCATCTCAACAAAAAGAGATTGCCAAGTTATATAATGACTGGGCTAATGACATTGCGGATAAAGCCAAGTTTTACTCTTATAAAACCAATGCAAGTGCACCGTTATCTGAAAGATATTATAAAGAACTGCATAAGCAAATGAAAGCAACAAGTCAAGCTGTAAGTGATGAAATTGCTGGCATAATCAAAAGTAATATGTATACCATTGCAGATTCTGTAGTTGCAGATAACGTAAAATGGTTACAGAGTTTTGGTTTTAGTGAAGAGGGTTTAAATGCAGCATTTAGCTATGTTCCTAAAGATGTAGTTGAACGACTCATAACTGGTCAGATTTATCAAGGTGGATGGAATCTTAGTCAAAGAATTTGGTCTGATAATCAGCAAACGCAAAAAGATATTTATCAGATTATGGCTAGAGGTCTGGCTGAACAAAAACCTATTTATAGCATTGCAAAGGATTTGGAATCCTACGTAAGACCTGGAGCTAAAAAGGCCTGGAATCCAATCCTTGCAATGAAAAATACCAAGACTGGTAAAATTGAATATAAAAGAATATATAAAAAGCAGGTTGATTATAATGCTCAGCGTTTGGCAAGAACGTTGGCGCAGCATACATATCAACAGAGTTTTATTGCTACTACTAAAGATAATCCATTTATTACTGAATATATTTGGCATAGCAATGGTAGTAGAGTTTGCCCTTTGTGCTTAGATAGAGACGGTAAGCATTTCAAGAAGGATGAGCTTCCTATGGACCATCCTAATGGAATGTGTGTAATGGAACCTACTGTAGTTAAAGATATGGTTGACCAGCTTGCAGATTGGTTTAATAGTCCTGATGGCACATATCCTGAGATTGATGCTTTTGCAGGTAATTTTGGTTATCAAGCAAGCAAGACTGGAACGGTTCAGGATTTCATCAATAAATATGGTACTTCTACCAAGTCTCCTAATGCTTGGTTTAATAGTCTTACTCCTGTTCAAAAAGCTGAAGCTAAACTTCTTAAGGAACAATCTGGTCTTACTTGGAATGACTGGTATAATAAGAATATTTATGCCGGTTCTGCTACTACGGCTAAAACCACTACCAAAACTGTTAAAGCATTTAACGATGTTCAGAATAAATATCTGTCTCCTTATGGATTTAGTCCTGATAATATGCCTAAGAATTTTGATGATTGGTCATATAAGGTTAGTCATGCTCAAGCTGAAGAAATTCTTAAAAGTATGGGCACGGGTTGGGGCGACCCACATCCGTATCAGCAGTTGATGAAATATTATAATGCCAATCTTGCTACACCTAATCTTGCAACTCAAACTGCCACTAAGGCTGCAGCAAAATCTGCCACTACTAAAGCGGCTACAGCTAAAGCAACGGCTACAAAGGCTGTTAATGCTTCTGATGTTGCAAGCTGGCTTGGTAAGTTTCAAAATCAAACTGAAAGCCATATGCTTGAACTTGAAAAGAAGTCAATGAAGCTAATTGGCACAGCTGGTAAGAGCGGCATTAAAACATATTCTGGTAGTGCATATGATGCAATGAATGGATATTTAAGACTTCTTCAGCAAGGTTATTCTGAAGCAGATGCAATTGACAGGTCTGGTATCTCGCCTTCTAGACTTGAAGCTGTTAAAAATGCAATGGCAGGTCTTAATAATGCAAAACTTACTGAGGACCTTGTTCTTCGTAGAGGTACCGACCTTGGTGATTTGGCCGGTGCTTTTATGACTGGTGATTTCACAACTAATAAACGTAGTTTGTATGGCAAGTCTGTCGAAGAATTAAATAACATGTTCGCAGGTGCTGTTGGTACGTATGGCTCGTTTACTTCTACGAGCTCCATTTGGGATAGAGGCTTCTCTGGTGATGTTGAAGTTGTTATGTATGCACCAAAGGGAACGAGTGCAAGTTCTATTATGAGCATCTCTCAGTTTGGTACATCTGAAGGTGAAACATTACTTAATGCTGGTACTACTGTTAAGTGTACAAAGGTTGAGAAGTCTGATGGTCACAAAGGTTCTTCCATTCGAGTGTTTATGGAAATTATTCCGAAATAAGGGTTTACAAACTGGAAATTTTGTGATATAATATCTATAGATACCAAATAAGGAGGAATCTGCCAAATGAAAAATGAAGAAATGAAGAAGAGAATTGTCAGTGAACAGCAATGCATGAAGAGAATCACAAATAACGACCTAGTCTGTAAAGACTGTACATTCGCCTATGATGACTCAGTAAAATTTGGAAATACATCTACATGTGACAAGTTTACTGTTAAGCCAAACCAGGTTTTGGTAGGAGGAGAGTGCGAAGAACATGAAGCTAAATAAAGATGGAATTGCAGGCGCAATTTATGGATTTGCCATTGGTGATGCAATGGGAGCTACCACCGAATTTATGTCAGAAGAACAAATCAAACGAAATTTTGGTAAGGTTGCTGATATAATCGGTGGTGGCTGGTTAAATCTAAAACCTGGTGAGGTTACCGATGATACACAAATGACTATGTGTGTTATGAATGCTCTAATGAGAACTGCAGATAATCCACTTGGCTTTATGATAGAATGCAGAAAAGAATTTATTAAGTGGTATAAATCTGGTCCTAAAGATGTAGGTGGTCAGTGTAGTAGAGCAATTAACTACATGATGACTGGAGAGGTGAGAGCTCGTCCTAATAATCAAGCTCTTGGAAATGGTAGTCTAATGAGAGCTATGCCTTGTGCTTTAATAAATAATGATATACTAAATGAATTACAAGGTAGAATGACACATAATAATCAGAAGTGTTCTCAGATAATCCAGAATTACTCCAGATTGATTCAAGATTACCTTAAAGGTATTTATAGTAATATATCAACCTGTACAATCAGGGGTCTTCTGGAACCTTCTGGATATATCATAAATACATTTAATAATTCTGTATATTGGTCTTGTCAAAAATCATTTGAAGAAGCAATTCTCGGTGCTGTAAATCATGGTGGGGATGCTGACACTATTGCGGCTATTACCGGAAGTCTTGCAGGGGCAAAATTTGGATACAGTGCAATTCCAAGAAGATGGATAAATCGACTAAATCCTGAAGTAAAAGAATTTTTGGAAAATTTTAAAAATTTTGTATTTACCTATGTACAAAATTAAGAAAATATGGTATAATAATTATTGATTAAATACAGTTGTATAGGAGGAAGGAAATGGAACAGTCTAATTTGATGTTTGAATGTGAAGATTGTAAACAAAAATTTCAAAAATTTCTGATTACACAAGACCATGCACCTAATTCTATTACTCATAAAAAAGAATTTAATGTAAATGGACAATCAATATTTCTTACATATTACGATTGTCCTTATTGTGGCAGGCGACATTTTGTTCAGATTGATGATGAAGTTTCTTTGCAGGAGCTTATTAGAGTCACTGACGAATTCAGATCGCTTGCTATTAAGCGTAAAAAGGGCAAAACTATTTCTAAAAAGCAATCGGCTCACTTTAAGAAAGCTCGACAGCACCTGTCTGATTACAGGATGAAATTGATGAAAGAATACACCGGTAAGTTGATTCGCAACAACGAAACGGATTCTGAATTTGTATTGAGGTTTTCAGTATGAATCACAAAGATATATTTGTAAAATGCGATGAATGTGAACATGAGTTTTTCTTAAAAGCCGTTGGAATAAATGAAGCTATTGTTGAGTTAAATAACGTATCTGTTAACTTGGTTTATTTTGCATGTCCGAAGTGTAATAAGATTTACTGTGTATCTATCCAGGATAAGCGTTATTATGAATTAAAAGAGGACCTTGAGAAAATCAAAAAGAGAATACGTAGAAATAACAACGGTAGCAAAAATCATGAAATGGCCAAAATGCTAAATTCTATGGTTCTTAGAAAACATGAGCGCTTACGAGAGCATGTTGATAAGATAAATAAGGCCTTTCCAGGTACGTTTGTCTTTGTGGCGTCTGAAAATAATCATGAAGAGAAAATCATTAAATATCTACCGTGAGAATCACGGAACTATTGGAGGAAATATAAAATGGCTACTGAAGAAAAGAATACTAATTTCACCGACGAAGAAATTGAAGAGAACGAGGGCGTTGAAGACCAGAACGATAACAAGGGTGATTCTGGAAAATCCGGTGATGATAAATCCGGTAAAGATGACAAGGGTTCTAAGTCTGGTAAGACTTTCTCTCAGGAACAGGTAAATAGAATGATGACCCGTGAAAAGAATCAGGGTCGTAATGCTGTTTATAAGGAACTGGGTATTGACCCTAAGGATTCCAAAACCATTAATATGTTTAAGGCTTTTATTGAAAGCCAGAAATCTGATGAACAGAAGGCTTCTGAAAAGGAAGCAGAAAATCAGTCTAAGGTAACCGAAGCTGAACCGCGCGCTCAGGTTGCAGAAGCAAAGGCAGAAGCAATGATGCTGGGTGTTAAAACTCAGTATGTTGAAGACGTTGTAACTCTTGCTCTTGCAAGGATGACTGAAGATTCTGACCTTAAGACAATTATTGGTGAATTTAAAACTAAGTATCCTATTTGGTTTGGTGAATCTTCTGAGGAAGATGGCAAAAATAATAAGGATAATGGCAAGACTGGTAAAAAGGGAACCGGCTCTTCTGTAAAGAATTCTGATAAAGAAAAGAAGGGCGAAGAAAGTAAGGGCCTTGGTGCTCGTCTTGCTGCTCAGCGCAAAACTAGTAAGAAATCTTCTTACTGGGGCGACAAGAAATAATTAGGAGGTAAAATAATATGCTTAATCGTAGTGGTATTGCAAAGTCTACTTTTGCAGCAACCAAGCAGATTCTCGCGAATGTTGGTTTACAGAGCTCTGTTGGTTGCATTGTTCCCCAGTCTCTTGGTGTGACTGTTGGTTCTAAGAAAATCGCCAAGGCAGGTACTCCTATTAAGGTTGACCTGATGAATATCAATTCTGCAGCCATTAAGGCTGATGGCACTACTCCTCTGAATGCAGTTCTGCTTCATGACGTGGATGTAACTGCTGGCAATGCAAATGGCACTGCACTGATTTTTGGTTTTGTGAATGTAAATCGTGTTGATTCTGATGTTGCTACTGCTATTACTACTGCAGCTGGCGCAGCTAATCGTTCTGCTCTGATTACTTTCGTAAAGCTGTAAGAAAAGGAGGAAATAAGACATGACTATTTTTGACTTAATGCAGTCTGTTGAGCTGACTGCCTATTGGGAAGAACTTATTCAGGACGAAGCTCCGTATCCTTGTGAAGAGCTGTTCCCCGATGATAAGAAGCGCGGTATTTCTCTGAAGTGGATTAAGGGTTCCAAGGGTCTGCCTGTTGTCCTTAAGACTTCTGCTTTCGATGCGCATGCAATTCCTCGTGCTCGTATTGGCTTCGAAAAGCTTACTGCTGAGATGCCTTACTTCAAGGAATCCACTTACATCGATGAAGAACTGCGTCAGGAGCTGAATCTTGTTCTGGAGACTGGTAATCAGGCTTATATTGATTCCGTTATGAATAAGATTTTTGACGATGAAACTAGTCTGCTGCGTGGTGCTCGTGCTTCCCGTGAACGTATGCGTATGATGGCTCTGACTACTGGTATTATTTCTATGACTGCCAATGGCCAGGCTTTCACCTTCGATTACGGTGTAAATCATAAGGGCAATGCTAAGGTTGCTTGGTCTGACCATGCAAATTCTGACCCGATTGAAGATATCCGTGTTGCTAAGGAAGAAATTCAGGATGAAACCGGTGCTGTTATCACTCGTGCAATGTGTGATGGTAAGACCTGGAGAGATATCCGTAACAATGAAAAGATTAAGAAGGCAATCTTTGTGCTGACTAATGGTGCTGGTGCTGTTTCTGATAAGCAGCTGCGTCAGTACATTCAGGATGAACTGGAACTGGATATTCTCGTTAACGACAAGCGTTATAAGGATGAGAACGAACAGACTGTTAAGTTCATGCCTGAAAATACTTTCGTTATGTTCCCGGATGGTGACCTTGGTAAGACTTGGTTCGGTACTACTCCGGCCGAATCTGACCTGATGGCTGGTTCTGTTGCCAATGTATCTATTACTGATACTGGCGTTGCAGTTACCACTGTTCCGCATGCTGACCCGGTTCAGGTTGAGACTATCGTATCCATGATTTGCCTGCCTTCCTTTGAAGCTGCTGACAAGGTCTATATTCTGGACACCACTGTAGCTTAAGGGGGTATAATTGTGGTTAAGATTACTAATGGTGTAAGTATATTTGAAGTGACTCGTGGTGCCTTTGACGGGATTTATTCCCGTCAGGGCTATACGATTATTGATGAGAAGAATGCTGCTTCTGATATTGAAGTTACCAATGCTCCTGAAAAGACTGATGATGAAAAGTTTCTTGATGAAATCGTTGAGAAGCCTATCTCTCAGTGGAGTAAGGAAGAGGTAAAGCGTTTCGCAGTTCTTAAGAGTATTGATATTACTGGCACTAAGAATGCTGGTGAAGCAAAGGAAATCATTAAGGACTTCATCGAAGCCGATTCTCAGGAATAAGAGGTGAGACCATGACGGAAATTGAAAAGATTAGATACATCAGAAAAGAGATTAGGGAAGCTCAAGCACCTTACTTTGAAGAAGATGATTTTCCGCACTATCTTGCCAAAAATAATGGCAATGTAGATGCTACCATCTATGAGATGCTTATTATCAAGTCGGAAGACTCTACAATTTCCGTCAGTGGTTTAACCACGCAGGACACTTCGACTTATTTTAAGCGTCTTGCTTCGCGTTATAAACCTTTCAACTCCGGTATTATGTCTGGGGGTTGATTGAATGCTTAACACAAAGTTTGAGGCTTATAAAATCAAAAGAGAATTAAAAAGAAGCGGTATTGATTACGAGTTTAAAAGAGCCGAAAAGAACAAATTTGGTGAATCTACAAATGAAATAAGCGTTATTGGAACTCTAAGAGGTTTATATCATGAGCAAAATGGCGCAGTTCAAATCACCACTGGTGAAACAACCCAAATTCGTACTAAAAAGGTTCCAATGATTTTATGCTTGTATGACGATACTGCTTCTTTAATTTTACAAGTCGGTGACATTGTTGAAATCAATGCAAAGACTTTTAAGGTAACTGGTGTTATCAATGTTCAAGAATGGAATCTCATCTCCGATATTTCTTTGGAGGTGATTGATAATGGCGTTCAAGCTTGATTACAATAGTTCAACATTAAAGAAAAATTTAGACAATATGTCTGCAAAACTTGGTGCTGTGATTCTAATGTATGCAGCCACAAAAGCAAGTGAGATAGAAGGTACAATGAAACAAAATCGTCCTTGGACTGATAGAACTGGAATGG
>JAEIGA010004460.1_pt1 | contig 21675 bp, 38 predicted proteins | sample 9270691 | NCBI WGS metagenome assembly JAEIGA01 (sample SAMN17057246, study PRJNA624740) | gut metagenome | biome: biome; isolation source: fecal sample | host: Bos grunniens | place: China: Xizang | collected 2019 | reverse complement strand
TTACAGCCTCTTCATACTTAGAAAGTTCCGAGGCCTTAGCGTCATACTCTTTCTGATACTGTTCTTTCAGTGCGGCATTAGCTTCTGCGACAGCCTTTACTTTCTGATACTCAGCGTCCTTTACCTTGAGTTCGGATATAAGCTTTTCCAATTCGGAAACAGTTGACTCCTGCCTCTTCAGTTCATTCTGCCAAGAGATAATGTCCTGCTCGTTCTGCTTAATTGTCTCTTCAAAGCGTGAATAAGAATCAATCTCATTTTCAATCTTCTCGGCAGACTTCTCGACTTCCTTTCTCTGCTCACGGGCAATTACGGAGATTTCCTTAAGATGTTCGGTTCCTGCAAGCTTTGAGAGAAGCTCCATACGCTCACTTTTTGTGGTTGCAGAAATATCAGTAGCGTTCTTGGTCTGTTCCTTTGCGAAGAAAGCCGTTCTGAGGAATACATCAATAGAGCCGAAAGTTCCGTTTACCCAGTCCTCGTAAGATTTCAGTGAGCCGTCAACTTCGGGAAGAGAAGCCCAGGATTCTCTGTCTTTTGAAGTCTCGACATAATAGGAAACTTTTCCTGTGGCGGTCTTGCCGTCAATAAGCATTGAGATTCTGTAATACAGTCCATTCTCATCTTTGTAGACAAGAATACGGTGTGAATCTTTGAGGTAAAAGTGCTCCTTAAGCGTTCCGTCACGGGTAAGCATACAAGGATAAGGATGACAGTTTTCGACACAGGTAGTTTTCCCGCGTCCATTATCTGCACATAAACAGATAACGCCATCTTCAAACTTTTCAAAGTCGAGTTCAAAATCCTCTCTATGCTGCCCGTTACGGATTCCAATAGCACCCCTCAAAGAAAGAGAGAGAAGCTCGAACGAATGCTGAGGATATGCAAGCTTAATGAGCGTATTGTCCTGAATATCCTGCAAAATCTCTTTCGCGTGCTTAGGGATTTTTATTCCCTTTTCCTTTGCGTACTCCACCATTTTCTCAACGATAGACTTGTGCTTTACTACTTCGCTTTTTGGAGCATTTTCAGCCTCGATTACAGTCGGTTCGAGTTTCACTGAGACTGCGTGAGTTTTCTCTTTGATTTCATCCTGCAACTGCTTGATATTGAGAGCCTTACGCTCTTCTTTTGTACATTCAAACTGAAGCCGGATATGCTTGTTCGTAAAATCGTTTTTTGTCTTTGCAAAGTCTGACAGGAAAATCGGGAAAGTTTCATAAGTCGGCAGTCCAAATGACACACGCTCAACTTTCGTCTCGCTATTTTCGATAGTCACAAGGTTGTAGCAGCCGTCATGTGTTTCTCCGAAATCTTTCGGACAGGCAGAACCAGAGTACCAGGCGTTCTTGAACACTTCCTGTGGCATGTGGATATGACCGAGAGCGTAATAGTCGGCGTTAAGTGACTGCAAGAGTTCTTTTGGAATAGCGGTCGGAGAAGAAGCTGACACGCCGTTCTGATAAACAGCATCTTTCACTTCTCCATGATAAACAACAATACAACTTTTGCAAGGTATCACAGACGGAGCTTTATCTTTCAAGACAGAACAAGGTTTTTGAACTTCATCTTTAATAAAAGACTTAATTTCTTTATTTATCAGATTATCAGTTTCAGTAGCAGAAGTAGATATGTATTCGCTTCTTCTAGGCTCTGGAATACAAATAATTTTTGTATCGCACCATTCCCCAAGAACACCACCTTTCCAAATTACTTCATTATGGCTTACGACCAATGTTTTATCAGAACAGAAAGCGTCTAAAGAACCATTAGGTTCGTGGCTTGGAGTTCCATATATAAAGTAAAGGAAAGTGTATTTTTCAAGATTTCTAATTGCAGCAATAATGTCAGAAAATCCACTTCCCTTTGTAGCAGTTATGGTTGAATCCCAGAAATCGCCCGCAAAGAGAATAAAATCAATATCACCCTGCTTGCATCGTTCTGTAAGCGTATTGAGAATATGAAGTGTCTGTGGTAAACGCTCTCTTGAAGCGTGAATATCTGATATATGAATAAAACGCATTATGCAAGCTCCTTTTTAATCAAATCAATAGCTTTTTGTGTATAACGGAACACATTCACTTCCTTGCTCGAATAGGGGGATTTATCCATATACCAATGGCCATATTCGCCGTCTGTCTTTAGATTTAATTTCTTAGCGATTGAACCAACTTTGTTTGACGAAATACCCAACATTTTCCCAACTTCAGTCGCTGAGTAATTCGTTTCTTCAAGCTTCGGTAACGGCAAGACGAACTTATCTTCTATCGCCTTTGTAGCATAAGCGTCGAGAATCTGAGAATAATTTTTGTTGCCACTGTACTTTTCCGAGAGTCGAAGATAGATGTTAGCAATAGAGCTTCTCGCTTCTTTGTCAGCGATAGCCAATTCTTCTTTAGATTTTTGAGATGTCGGTAAAACTGAATAAGAACCTGTATGAGTAATAGAAGGAACAACTTCATCGAAAATCCAATGTTCAAATTTTTCACCAACTTCAAGCTTGCATGAAGCGATAAGTCTATAAACATCACCCTCGGATATAAATAGCATGTCAATCGTTTTACTGTTTGATTGGGGGTGCGGTATACTGCATTTTACCGTACACTTACAATGACTTGTCACAGCGTCATTTGGACGCTTATACCCTAAAGCACTGGCAACATCATTGCCGCAAAAAAGAAGCTTCCCATCCTTTTCTATAGTTCTTATTTCTCCAAAATTTTCGTTTTTGAACGCAACTAAATTATTCATTATTTATTCTCCTTCTGCTTTTATTCTTCAATATACTCCTTATATAATTTCCTTTAGCATAGTATATAATCTGTATATTGTAAAGATAAATTATATATAATTTATATACAAATTATATATCTATAAGGGGGAAAATATATTATTCGAATCCGAGGTTAACGCCACCTGACGCCTTCAATAATGATAAAAAAAATCTTATTTAATCCATTTTTTGCATTTAATCTTTTCGTCCAATACGGCTTTACTTCCCGATACTCAATCGTCTTTTCGCCACTCTTGATTTTTTCGTACCATTCCTTTTTAAGTGGAAACGTCAGCATGATTTCACCTCCAAAGTATCTTTAGGTCGTTTAACTATGTATCTTGTCATTTCAGATTCTCCTCTATCAGTTCTTTCAGTTCATCCAATTTATCAGCGTTGCAAAGACTTATGATTTCCATTTTAAGTTCATCAGTGTATTTGATGTATCTATGTCTCAAAGCCGACATTTTCTCAAGCTCTTCACCGTGTTCTTCTTCGAGCCACTCAAAGTATCTGTCAAACTCTTTTGAGTGATGATGCTTATAGTGATGCATCTGACATTGCGCATAAGCGTTTGACGGATAAAATCGCAAAGCTGGACTACTCCCGACAGTAAAAAAGTGAGAACACTCCAAAGCACCGCAACATGGCGTAAAGTCTCGAATCATGAACCTGCGGTCACGTCTTTTTATAGCCGCGTTGAAAGCTTCCTGCACCTTATCAAAACTAATTTTGTTCTTACGCATTTTTTGGAACTCCTAAAAGACAAGTCCGAGAAACGAAAGAAAAGTAGTCGTTTTTTTTTGAGAGATTCACGTTATGAGTTTTTCGTCTCTCGGACTATGGGACTGCAAGGGCTTGAACCTTGAACCTGCGGATTATGAGTCCGTCGCTCTAACCTGTTGAGCTACAATCCCAAATCGCCTACATCACACGGATAAATGGGAGAGAATCTGAAAGAAACTTTTCCGCATGATTTCGGCTATAACCGTTGTAGGGTCTCGCACCCTACTCGACCGACCGAACCTCTTGGATTTTTGTTCGTTTATTGTCAGTCTGCGCTCGCCACGGCTACCGTGCTTGCTGTGTCCTATCGTTTTTACTCTGATGAGTAAAAGTTTACGAAGCCAGCCCCTTGCACGTCGGTTCCCCTAGTATTGCTACTAAAAAAAACGCTATATATCTCACAACAACGTTGTGAGCCACAATTACGACATACCATTTAAAGCCCGATATGCAAGGCTAGATATACTTTATATCCGCCCAACGAGCGGATATTGCTTTATCGCTCAACGAGCGTTTCAGCCACCTCATTTGTTACGGTGATTCCTTTTACCAGAATGAAATCACCGTTCTTATTCTTTTCATAGAACTCAACGTCCTGCACAATAATTGACAACGTTCCGTCGGGAAGCCGAGCTTCCTCGTGGTCCACAATATCCTTTTTGATGTTCAATCCCAGCATTTTTTACTGTCCTCCTGCAAAAAATATTCCGACAAAACCAATTACGGCGACCGAAACCGCTGCAATAAGTCCCAATGCCCGAAAAGGTTTTTTTTTCGCATCCTCCAAGAATTCTTCCCACCATTTGAGCCGTCTGTAGCGTCTTTCGGTTATCTTTTTGAACCTCATACAGACCTCTCAGCCTGCTCGACGGTCATCAGTTTTAGTGACAGTCGTAAATCGTCTACAACTTCCGCCATTAGCCGCCTCTGCTCAAAATCTTCCTCATCTCTCATCATGCTTACACATGTATCGAGACGGTCTTTTACCCATTCGTAGTTAAACAATTTTTTCTCCACCCTAAAAAAAATCCGTCCACACACGGATAAAGAGTTCCGTCATCTGCACAAAAAGAATAATTATCAGTATGCCTTGCTGTTTTACGCACAGCCGCGAGATAAGTCACCGTCAGGACTCGAACCTGAAATACCCAAAAAAAAGGTAACACAATAAAAACTTGACAAATTTTCCTGTCTCATTTCTCCCCGCCACGGGAACGGCAACAAAAAAAATGCTTAATAGGTTTATCCTCGCATCATCTATAGCGAGGAAGGGACTTTCTGATTTTTCTGTCAAAAGACATTTGCTCACCTGATAAAGATTTAAGTTTTTCCTTGTCAATCTCTTGAGCTATCTTTTCCCCGGCAACTCTGAACTTTTCAAGAAAAGTCGAGCCCAGCCAAAAAGTCGCAATTTCACCAACTTCCATACAAAACCTCTGAACAACATTTGTTAACAGATAGGTAAATGTTGTTAATTACAATACTTATAATAATTAACTGATTTTAATTTGTCAATAAAAAAAGTTAACAGACTGTTGGTACTTGTCGATACTAAAAGAAAGGGAGTAAAGAAATGAGAGAAACAGGAAAAGATATTGCAGAGTTTTTAGAAGACTATTTAAAAAAAATCGGGAAAACCATAACCGATATGAGCCGGGAAATCGGAATGAATAAAGAAGTCATTGCGATGTGGAAAATCCGCAAAACCACGAGTCCACGCGCAGACATCTTAATAGCAATCTCGAAATACACAGGGCTGACGGTCAGCGAGATTTTAGGGCAAAAAGAACTTCGGCTGACACCGTATGTATCAAAAATTGCTAAGCTCTCAAAAAATCTCAGCGAGTCGGAACAAAGAGCAGTATTGGCGGTTGCCGAGACTTTCTGCAAGCTTCACGAAGAAGAGAACGAGAGTGTTGGCTAAAGAGTTTCTGAGAGCTTTGTTGTATTTATACCAAAACTCTCAAGCAAGCCCTCCTGTAGAATTGCAACGTCATCAAAGTGTTCTGGACGGAAATTTGCATAGCGGTCCGTCATAGACCCCCTCCCTGACGAGTGCCCCATGATAGCCCTGACTTTTATCTCTGGAATTCCATTTGAGAGCATGTAAGTGTTAAAGAAATGCCGAAGAGAGTGGAATGTTAGTTTTCGTTCTTGCCGTTCTTCTTCGCTTACAAGATTGTGCTTGTAAAAAATTTTTCTCTGAGTATCCCTTTTTGTCAAAAAAGCATAGTCAGTTTCATCAACAAGTTTTTTCAATATTTCATAAAGCGCAGTACAAATTCTTACCTTTCGGGATTCGTTGGTTTTGACAGGAATGAGTTCTCCATCTCTGTCAACCTGGTCCGCCACGTCAATGAAGTTTTCATGCAATCGTTCTGTCCTTATCGCTAAAACCTCGCCGATTCTCATGCCGGTAATAGCAGCCGTTATACAAAACAACCTTTCATTAGCATCTTTTCCCCAATCCTGACGAAACATTGCTGAAAGCTCTTCTTTTGTATAAGAATCTCTCTCATGGGCAGCTGTGAACATAGGTCTTATATCGACAAACGGGTCCAAAACTACGAGCCTGTTTGCCATAGCAGATTTTATTATAATTTTCATACAGGCCATAGATACGTTTATAGTGTTGTTCGAAAAACCTTTTTTGCTCATTTCGGCCCGGTATTGTCTGATATGAGAAGCTTTCAAGTCGAACAGTTTTATTTTTCCGAAATAAGGAATCAGCACATTTTTGTTAAAATGTCTGTAAAGCTTTATCGTATTTTTTGATACGACACTTTTACCATTTGAAATTTGAATTTTATCAAGCATCCACTCCGAATCATCATCGTAGAAATGCTCGGCAAATGCTGCAAACGTAACTCCAGTACCTGTGCACAACAAACCTTTTGCAAGCAAATCGGCACAGTAATTTCTGGCCTGGGTTTTGTTTGTACAGCCTGTAGAGCGCGCAACTGTCCTTTCGCCTGACAGAGTATATGTCCTATAATACCAGACGACCTTGCCGCTTTTCAGCTTTCGAGGAAAAATTGTAAATGGTTCTCGGTATCTCATTTTGGTCGCATTTTGGTCACACCGATTGTCTTATATTTTTGTGCAGTTTATATAAAACGTTATGTTGAATAACTTTAACCTTAGCGTTATTAAAAATTAATTTGCTAGCATTTAACAATTGCTTAAATGCCGCACCGTAAAAGCTTTTGCCGTATATAAACCTTTATAAGACAATAATTTGCAACCCTTTCATATATAAATATTTAGAGAAAAATCTCTAGTTTCAGAGTATAAAAAAGTTTAGATAAATTCAAGTTATTTAACTTTGGTTAACTTATTTTGGTCACATATTTGGTCGCACGGAGGCGGCTTACTGTAGATAACCATATTTATTGACCAGTTAAATAAAGTTATCTATAATAAAAAAAAAGAATAACTATCAGCGACGGGTGCTTATGGAAGAAGAAAGCTTAAAAATTCTAAAAGAACAGATAATCAGCTATTCGGAGTTGCAGGAGCTGTTCCAAGTAAGTAAAACTACGCTCTGGAAATGGGTGAAAGCAGGAGTTATACGCCAACATAAGTTGGGCGGAATGCCTGTTTTTTTGAAAGACGAGCTTCTTGAAGACATCCGCAGCGACGGGAATTCAAGAGGACGCAGAGGTAAGAAATTCCAAAAAATTTTAGGAGAAAAATAATGGAAATTTTGATGAAGCTCGTTGACGGCGGGAAAATGCCAGAATATAAAACGGACGGAGCGGCTTGTTGTGACTGTTATGCAAGGTTGATAACACCTTTTATTACAATCCCGAAAAACAGCAGGCTTTTAATCAATCTTGGCTTTTGCCTAGAACTTCCGAAGGGGTACGAGGCAGTAATCCGACCAAGAAGCGGAAATTCTTTAAAAGGGCTTTGTATTGAAACCGGGACAATTGACTCTGATTACCGTGGGGAAGTCAAAGCTTGTTTGGTCAACAATACAGGCGGCGAAATAAACCTTGCCAATCTTGAGAGAATTTGTCAGATGAAAATCCAGGAGGCAAAACAATATACCTTCAAGTTGGTAGATGAGCTTTCTGAAACGTCAAGAGGAGAAAATGGGTTCGGCTCAACCGGAGCGGCTTAATTTTGCAAACAAACATTTTTTTTGGAGGATATATGAAAACAGACAAAAAGGAATCTAAACGTGTTGGTCATACGGTAATGCGTATAAATTCTAAGAAAACTGCCTTGAAAGGCGAAACGAAAAAAGCTTTAAGAAAAAGCTCCCGCGAGGACGGCTTTGAAAAAAAAGAATTTTTGAGGGATGAGTAATGCAGGACATTAACAGCGTAACAATCGTAGGAAGAATTGTAAAAGACCTTGATGATAAATCATACAGAACTATCGGGAACGGTACAGCGTGTGCAAAAGTGAGCCTCGCTGTAAATCGCTCGGTAAAAAAAGACAACCAGTGGATTGACGAGGCAAGCTTTATCGACGTGACTATTTGGGGAAAGACAGCCGAAAATCTTCGTCCGTATCTTACAAAAGGGACTCAGATTGCAGTCCTTGGCTTCCTTAAACAGGACCGCTGGCAGGACAAACAGAGCGGACAGACACGTTCAAGCCTTGGTGTAGTCGCTGATAACGTTCAGCTTCTTGGTGGCAAAAAAAATACCAGCGGAGGAAATTCTCAGCCTGCCCGACAGGGGTACGCACCGCAACAAGGTAACGGCAATTTTAATCCGGCGGACGGATTCCCGGAAGATGTACCTTTTTAGGAGAGTCTGATGTCTTGCATCAGCAGACTGAAAGACAGGCGGTTAGGAATCTTTGCAGACTCTTTCGCGGAGAATTCGTTTGTCTTACGAACGGCAGAGATAGTATTCGCGAGAATTTGCAAAGTCGGGAACAAATGGATTGTTTGGCTTTACAAGAAACACTTGCAGAAGACATTTGAAAAACTTCGTGACGCACTCGCGTTCACGAATGACGAATTTGCAGCATGGTACAGGGATAAAAAAGTTTGAGATACACAAAAAAAATCCAAGCAGCGGTTTGTGCCGACATCAAGTCGGGCTTTTCTCCACAAGAGTGCGCGGAGAAGCACAACGTGCCTGTGAGCGTTATTTTGAAATGGGGTAATTTAGACGTACCTGTGCAACGGGCAAAGGAAATCGCACTCAGAAAATATCAGGTGGAAGTGTCAAACGCAGAGGCCGTATTTTCGGGCAAGTTGTCGCAATATCTTTCCACGGATATTGATGACGACGATTTTATGCGACTGGAGAATGACATATCAAAAACTTTATATTCTCTAGTGACAGAGGTTGTCAAAAAAGAGCGTGAATTAAATCCTCACGAAGATCCTCCAAGTGATACGGAAGTAATTAAGATGATAACTGAAAAATGGAGCAAAAATCAGTTCTTGAAAAAATACGGCTTTGTATCATCCGAAAACAAAAATAAAAAAATATAAAAGCAAGGCTGTACGACGGGCCTGAATCGTCGCTTGTAAGACATGGCTTGCAAAAGTGTGAATATGCCGTAGTTAGCTTGGAATGTCGAATCTATCGGCGGATGGCACCGAATGTCGTTTGGCAGAACCGACTAAAAACAAACTGCCCCCTTGTTGGTGTAGCTCATTTGGCAGAGCGTCTGATTCCCAGTCAGAAGGTAGCGTGTTCGATTCTCGTCACCAACTGTTTCATTTTTTTTAGAAGGAGTTTATATGGAAGCAAACCTTGTTGAGATCGTGGAAAAAGCTGGCATAAAAACTGTTTCTGCCAGAGAACTGCACGAAAAGCTTGAGATTTCAGAACGCTTCAGTTCTTGGTTTGAACGTATGTTGAAATACGGTTTTGAAGAAAATAAAGATTTCACCTCCGTAAAAGTTTTAACAGAGGTTAAAAATAACGGAGGGATCCAAAAAAGAGAACTCGATGAGTATTATATATCTCTCGATATGGCAAAAGAAATCTGTATGATTCAGCGTACTGAAATTGGCAAGAAATTCCGTCAGTATTTTATCGAATGTGAAAAAATATTAAAAAACACGGTTTCTGTAAAAGTCGTATCAGCAAAATCAGACAGAGAAATGAACCTTGAAGAAGCTCATGTACTTGAAAATCTTATTCCGCTTTGCCCTGTTGAAACTTACAGGCAAATTCTTGCAAGTCATATTACTCAAAAAATAACAGGAGAGTTTTTGCTGCCATTACCAAAATTAAAAACTCAGACTTTTACAGCCACACAAATTGCAGCAGAGCTCCATATTTCAAAAAATCTTGTAGGTTCTATTGCAAATAAGAACGGCTTAAAAACGGAAGCGTATGGAGAATGGATTTGGGACAGGGCTACAAACGGAAAGCAAATTAAAAACTTTGTTTACAATTCAGACGGAGTTAAAAAATCAAGGAGTTTGTATGTCTGATGAAATAAAAGAACCGTTTCAGGTGCCCCGTGATTATACTAACGGCTTCCATCTCACACAGGAGGATTTGCAAGAAAAACGAGCAGAGATTTATGCCCAGATTGAGTACCTTCTCAACATGCTCAAACAAATTGATCTCGTGCATGAGGGTGGCGACGACGTAATGTCAGAAGATGAAGTCCGGGCTTATCTTAAACTAGATTCAATTAACGAAGGAATGAGTATTCCAAAAGATATTCCGAAAATAAGGCTTGGTATGGGGTATGTTTATTACAGAAAGGATGTAAAACACTTCCTTGAAAGCCGACGCAGGGGTGGACGATAACACACTCAGAAAAAAACAGGGACGGATAAAAAAAATCCGTCCCTGTTTTTCACTTGTTATCATTCAAAAACCTGATTGCACCGCCTTTTACAAGCCATGATATTCCGAAAAATGTCAATGCAATCATTTCAACCAACCAAGTTTTTGCGACGAACTTTACTGGCAACGGCATAAGAATCATTGCAGAAAGCATACCGAGTCCGCAAACCCTGTATACAATATTTCGAATCTTCTTTTTCTCCGTCATGCTTTTACCATGCTTAGTGAAAAGAAAAAGCGAATTATAAGCCAATAGACAGAAAAATATCACGGCAGCCGAACAATGCAGAAAACTCGATATTTTTACGGAGAGCTGAAAGTATCCGACGAAATCAGGCGAGACAGAACATTTGCAAGGAAACAGTACTATCATAATTCCGAACACGCCAGAAAGTGTCGTAACAATATTATCCTGTAAGTCATAGCCGTCATAGCACATAAGCACAATACTTGCAGCCGTCAGCACGCCGACAAGAACTGGCGTGACATAATAAGTCGCGCTTATCGACAGGTCGCTCCAAAACTTGATTCCGAGAGGAGTCTTTGACTCAACCAGCCATGCTCCGATAATGCTCAGCCACGGAAGAATCATCCCTAAAAACCCCGCCCAGTTGCGGATTCTTTTATGCCATAAAGCTTCACTCATATCAACACCTTCTTTTTTCTTATGATTCCGAGGACGTTCTCTTTGCTTCTCAAAGAGAATTTTGCACCGTCTTGCTTAAAACCGTCCTGTTCGAATACAAGCAAACTGTCTCCAATGTTACAGACATAAATAGCCACATGACCATATTTGTTTTTGTCCGTAGCACCCCAAATTACAACATCACCCTGAACGGCATTTTTGGCAGCGTCAAGGGAAAAATATTTTTTTTCAAGCGGCAATTTGTCATAATTTAGATATAAATCTTTTGCCCCTTCAACACTTCCAGTGTGAGGCACGTTCCATACGTCGGTGCAATACTGCCTGAAAAGGTCTACGCACTGTGCGCCGTACATTTTGTCCGCATCCACTTTCATTCCGGCGTACTTTTTAAGGAACCCTTCGAAAGTCATCGTCAACCTCCTCGTAAATTTTTTTTAATTCATTATAAAGTTTTTCAGTTCCCTCGATACGGATATGATACTCTTCCAGAGCAACTATCCATTCCGAGGGAACTTTTATCATGCCGTCACTTGTTCTTTCCATATCATCCGCAAGGGGGAAAGTTGGAAAATCAAGTTCCGGCACGATGACTTTTTCAACTGTCACGACTTTTGCGCTTAGACAGCCCAGCAATAGCGTTAGAAACGCTATCACCAGAATGCAACCTGTCAATTTTTTCATTCGTCATCCTTATTTCGTCCTGCCTCGCAGAAAGTTCTGCCCTTAATTTTACGTTCTCTTCAGACAAGGCCGAGACAATCTTTTTTAACTCGTCGTTCTTGCATCGCAAGCTGTCATTCTCAGTTTTAAGTTTTTTGCAGAAAAACCAACAGCCTGCAAACAACAGTAGAGCAGACAATATGAACACAATCACTGTCACTGGGCTCTCTCCATCGGCGGGATCGGCGGCTTAGAATCTTTCGCAACCTTAACCAAATCAGTTATGAAACCCATGCACCACCCGACAAGCGCAACAAGCACTGCTGAGATTATGAGTCCCCGGAACTGCAATATGATTTCCCATATACGATTTTTCGGACGTTCTTCCAAATCTGAAATACGCTTCTCGTGACTCGCAACTTCAGTCCTAATATTTCCAATCTGCACCTCCAGCTCGTCTTTTATCACGTCTTGACGGTTTTTTGCATACTGGAAATACTCCTCAAGCTTTGCCGTAACTTTTTCGTCGGCTTTTACAGAGTCTGCGTTATAATTCTCAACGTTTATCTGTACATTTTTTACGTCGGATTTTATCTCTCCGACATCTTTTGAAATACCGATAAGCAATGAGTAAAGGCTATTTTCCGTTGTTTCCATTATTCAGCAACTCCTTTATCTCCGAAGCGGATTGCCTTTATCTTGTCAAAAAGAATTGACACATACACAGGTGAGAAACATGCCGCGATAGCAACCCCTGAATAAATTATGTCGGTCACTTCAATATGCCTTCCAGAGAGGATGTCCCTCGTGAACTGGAAAGCGTTCCATCCACCAACCCATATTGCTGCAAATATCTGCCCGAAAAGCGAATAATCTTTTGCGCCTTTTCTTTTTTTTTCAGGTTCTTCTTCAATTTCCATTGTGCACTCCTTCCGCTCTCAGACGCTCATGCAACCAGTAGGAGTATTCTTCCATACATTTGATTTGCTCCGAAAGCATCATAAGTTTTTCTTTGGTCATGCCGTATGGCGGAGTCTGAACAGCAGACTTAGCTTTTTTTATCTTTCCGTCCAAATCCGTCGCTTCGGCAACCATTCTTTCTACGAACTTTTGCATTGCAAGCCTCTTTGTTACTTTCTGAAATAGCCAAGCCCTCGCGGAAGTCAGGGCAATTCGTTCTGCAAGTATAAGTGAAAAGCGGTTCAAGAAGACAGAATCCGTAAGGCTTTTCTGATTTCTTGTCGCAATCAATCCAGCAGAAACATTTTTTGCACAGGACCTCACTCATCATCAAACTCCTGCGGATAAACGGTGAGCCCGTTCTTTTTGTAAAAAGAAAGCCCTTTTTCTATCCGCTCCCAATCTTTGTGCACGTAAAGGACAGCAAGCCATGCGCCGCTTTTCCCCTGGCATACGAAAGGAGAAGACGCAATATCCCTCACCTCCCTAAGTGCAGACGTAGCCTCTGATTGAGTAGAGAAAACTCTTTTGTAGAAAATTCTGTACATAACACTGATAGTAGCACAGGAAAATCTACGGCTTAAAACGCTGATTAAACTGTGTTTTTTTTCGGCGTATGATTCAGCGTCAGGAGGAAACATGATTAACCCTATCTGTTCGAAATGCGTATATTTATCTCAAAACCCGCCCAAATTCCGACCATGTCCTAAAATTCCCATATTCCATAGGGATATGCTCTGTTCAAACGAGCGGAATATGATAAAAGATTATGTTTCCGGCGCAATGTACAGACCTTTCTGCGAGGAAGTAAACCGACATGGCGAATGTCTTGAATATATGCCGTCTGACCTTAAAAAGCCAATTATTGTATTTAACGATTGGGACAACAAGGTTCTCATTTCCGGCACAAAACCTTTTGTGGTTACATTCGATGACGGTGTACTGGACGCAAATCTTTCTGAGTCAGGAGTTTTTGATGAAGAAAGTAAAACCTATACGGAGGAGTTTGAACTACCTCATACATGTACGGTAAACGCAGCCTGTGTCGAGGACGGCGTGCTTTCTGAGGAATCAAACCTTTTCTGCGAGATTCCTGATACTCCTGTAATTGAGTTCGATAAGTCCACAAACACCGTTTCAATTAAATCTTACAACAAAGTTTATTTTACCACTGACGGAAGCAAGGTTACTGAAGATTCTCCTGTTTATGACGGCCCATTTGTGATTGACCACAATACGATTGTCAAAGCCCGCTCATACGCAAGGGGAGATTTCTCGGAGCAGGTTTCTCAGCTCTGCATATCCATTGAGCCTCCAGTCATTGAATTCAACTCTGACCTTAATGAAGTTTCAATTTCTGCTGACGACAAGATTCTTTATTCCGTTGACGGAAGTGACATATATGATGATGCGTCTGAATATGACGGCCCGTTCGTCATTGATAAGAACACGGTTGTCAAGGCAGCGTGTATCGTTGACGGCGAACTTTCCGAGCAGATTGAGCTTGAATGTAAGATCCCTAACATTCCTGTCATTACTTATAACCAAAAAACTCATAAAGTCACGATTGAGAGCGAGAATGACGTTAGATATACGACTAACGGTGAGGACATAAAAAAGAAAGACACGCTCTACTCTGTTCCATTTGCGATTACCGAAACCTGTACTGTCAAAGCTGTTTCTGTAGTCGGGGATAAAATGAGCAAGCAGACAGAACTCCTCTGTGTATTCGTTTCAGCTCCAGAGATTACATTTGACCCCGACACAAATGCAGTCTCAATCACGGGTGAGGATAAAATCCTTTATTCAACTGACGGCTCTAAGATTTACGATGACGCTGAGGAATACACGGAGCCGTTTGTCATTACGAAGAATACGACTGTAAGGGCCGCCTGCATTAAGGACGGAGTTCTTTCAGATGAAGTTGCCCTCACCTGCAAGGTTCCGAGCGTACCGACAATTAGTTTTGATTCACGAACAAAGACCGTCACAATTAAAGGCGAGAATACAATTCTTTACACGACAGACGGAAGCGATGTAAAGAAAAAGGACACTGAGTACAAGGCTGCCTTTAAGGTTGCTCAGACAACTACAGTCAAGGCAAGAACCATTGTTGATAACAGACTTTCAGAACAGGCTGAATTGGAGTGCACGATTTAAGCTAATTTTTTTTCCAAGCCACCATCGGCTTGATGACAGAAAATGAGTTTTTATTACAGGACAGGCTTGCGAAAATCAGGTCTATAAACGAACAGTATGATTTGGAACATAATGCTTATGTTTCATTTAGCGGAGGCAAGGATTCTACAGTGCTTCATCGACTTATCGATGAAGCACTTCCGGGAAACAAAACTCCCAGAGTGTTCATAAACACCGGGATAGAATACAAGCTGATAATAAAATTCGTAAAGGAAACGGCGGCAGGAGACGACCGTTTTGTAATCTGGACGGTAGGAAAGAACATTCCTGAGACGCTTAAAAAAGTAGGTTATCCGTTCAAAAGTAAAGAGCATTCACAAAAAGTTTTCGAGTGGAAGCAGGGCTGCCATTCAAAAAGCCACAGACGTTATTTCAGGGAAGAAGAAAACGGCTATCAACTCTGCCCGAAAATCCTTATGTACCAGATAACTCCTGAATTCACGCTTAATATTTCACACAAATGCTGCTACGAGTTCAAGAAAAAGCCTGTTGCTGAATATCAGAAGCAGAGCGGGCGAAAAATCACGATAACAGGAATGATGAAGGCAGAAGGCGGTCAGAGAACCACCCTTAACTGCATCGTTACGGATTCAAAAACCGGGAAAGTAAAGAAATTCCACCCTATGGCGGTTGTTTCTCCTGAGTGGGAGGAATGGTATATAAAAGAACGCAATATCCAGCTGTGCGAGCTTTACTACCCTCCTTTTGATTTTAACAGAACAGGCTGTATCTGTTGTCCCTACAGCCTCGATATTCAGGAGCAGCTTGATAAACTGGAGCAGTATTTACCGACGGAAAAGAAACGAGCAGAACTTATCTGGAAACCTGTTTACGATGAATACCGCAGAATCGGCTATCGGTTGAGAAAAGAAGAACCTGTATTATTCGATTCGATTTAAGCAAGTTTTTTATTCATTTCATACTAAAACCGTGGCTAGGGAAAGCTACCCGAAAAGCAGAGTTCCGTGTCTCGCCTGCCACCTTCCTTTCAAAATGCGGCTTAAAACTTACGGAGGTTTTAGCACGAAAGAACTTGATTTATTTGAAAAAGAAACAAAAGTTATGTCTGTACAAGAAGTTGCAGATGTTCTGGGTGTAACAGCCGAAGCAATCAAAAAGCACATCAGAGAACTTTATCCTGAAATTATTAAAAATGGCGTAAAAACCTTTCTGAATGAAAAACAAGTTGCTGAAATCAAGCAGCGAATGATACCTACAACTTCGGTTGTAGGTGCTACTACCGATTATGAAATGGAGATTATGACTCAAAAAGTAATCGCCTATCATATTCAAAAAGCAAAAGAGTACAAACAGCGAGCTGAAATTGCGGAAAAACAGCTTGCCGAACAAAAACCGATGGTAGACGGTTATCAGACATTTCTTGCGACGCACAATTCATTTTCAATGCAAGAAGCCTCCGCAATGTTGAAAGATAAAAACGGCAAGGCAGCGTATGGAAGAAATTCGCTGATTGATAAACTGAGAGATGAAGAAATTTTACTCTCGAAACCTAAGCCAGCAATTCCATACAGAGAGTTTATTGATAGAGGGTATTTTGAAGTGAAAACAACTGTCGTAAACGGCATTTCCTGTGAATCAACTTTGATATTTCCAAAAGGACTTGATTACATTGCAAAGAAGCTCGGTCTGATTATTGAATACGGAGAAGTTGCCTAATGTCTGATATTAAACTTCTTCATGGTGATTGTTACGAGATAATTCCTACTCTACCCGACAACTCGATTTCTCTTATAATTTCAGACCCGCCTTATGAGTTCAATGCCAAGATTACAGGTCGGGGAATATTCTCTGATAAGAACGCAGAGCGGTACGGAAGAAAACGGGCTGTCGGTATGCTCAATGAGCTTGAAAAACTAGACTCAACGAAGTTTAAGCCGTCTGTCATCCTCGATATGCTCAAACCAAAAACGGAACGCTTTTACGGCTACTTCTTCTGTAATAAAACATTGGTTCCTGATTACTTAAACTGGGCAGTCTCAAATAAGTTTTCTTATGACATCTTAGTTATGGCAAAATCAAATCCAGTTCCTGCACATCCCACGCACCATGTATCAGACTTGGAGTATATCGTTCTTATTCGTGATAAGAAAAGCACATACTTCAAAGGTAGCGGGCTTGATATAGACGATTATAAAAAGTTCTATATGACTACCTGCCAGAAACGTATTCATCCTGCTGAAAAGCCTGTTGAACTTCTTGAAAGGTTCGTGCGTGTAAGCTGTCCTGAGAACGGTCTTATTTTCGATCCGTTTATGGGTTCCGGCAGCACAGGTATTGCCTGTCTCAATAATCACCGTAACTTTATTGGGGTTGAAAAAGATGACGCTTACTTTAAGCTTGCAAGCGAAAGGATTAAAGCCCGGCAAGATGAAATAAACGGAGTGGGAAGTTTGTTTGAGGGGGTGTTATGAGTAAAAAATACGACAGCAGAGAAGATACCGAAAAACACATTAAGCGTGTCGGATGGTATCTTATGAAGTGTATTATTGAGCTTAGCCATAAGGCAAATAAGCACGATTTCGACAAAATCTATAATAATAAAGAAAAGGCTATGTTCGATGAATATACGCCTAAGCTGAAACATTGTACCTACGGAAGCGAAGAATATAAATCTTTTCTTGCCGGACTAAAACCCGCTCTTGATATTCATTACGCAAACAACAGACATCACCCAGAGCACTTTGAAAACGGTATTCGCGGAATGAACCTTCTTGATGTCCTTGAAATGGTTTGCGACTGGAAAGCAAGTTCTGAACGGCACGCAGACGGAGATATTTATAAATCTATCGAAATCAACCAGAAGCGTTTTGGGTATTCAGATGATTTGAAAAGCATATTGAAAAATACGGCTGATTTTCTTGTCAGCAAAATGGAGAAAAAAAATGACAATTAACGGACACAAACTTCCTGATTCCGTAAATGTTTTGGGAACTGAATACAAAATATTCTATAAAACAGAAAAAGATGATCAAGAATTAAAAGAATGCAGAGGATATACAGAACCTTGCACAAAGGAAATCTATATAAATACTGTGTGGCTTGGAATTCCAAGAGATAATGAAGATCCTAAGACTTTTATGAAAGACATTTACAAAGAAGGTCTTAAAGTAATAAGGCACGAACTTGTTCATGCATTCATTTTAGAGAGTGGTTTATGTGAATGTTGTGATTGGGCTAGAAATGAAGAACTTGTGGACTGGCTGGCAAGACAATTCCCAAAAATGAAAGACTGTTTTGAAAAGATAGGAATAGACAAATAGGAGGAATATATGGTAATTAAAGCAAAAAAGAAGCCTGTTGTGATTGAGTGTATTCAGTTCAACGGAAACTCAAACAAAATGGAAATCGAAAAATGGATGGGGAAAGAATTGAAATGCGAGGTCTTTTCTGACAGTGCCTATGAAGCAGGAATGGGAGCTCCAAGTTTTAGTCTTTTTATTCCTACACTTGAAGGCGTAATGAAAGCTGACCCATACGATTACATTATCAAAGGTGTAAACGGAGAGTTCTACCCTTGCAAGCCGGACATTTTTGAAAAGACTTACGAAGTTGTATGTGACGAAGCCAATTTTACTTTTGATGAATTAGGGATCCTTACAGAAAAATGAAAGACTGCTAAAAAAAAAGAGGTAAAAATAAAAAAAACGATGAAAGGTAAAAGTTACGCTTGCAGAAAAACTTATGAAAATGTACTCAGACAAGGAGATTACTTTCCTACGCCACGTAGCCTTGTCTGGTGTGCAAAAGACTTATTTCATTCAGTCATTCCAGAAAACGCAATCATTACAGAACCTTGCTGTGCAAACGGACAGATTGTAAAAGCGTTAAGAGATATAGGCTATATAAACTTTATCGAAAACGGCCTTTACAATGAGCGTAAAGATATTCTACATAACGATATAATTACGAGTAACCTTGATGAATGGGCTTCTTCATATATCGTAACAAACTTTCCATTCAGTAAATGGGATGATTGTGTACACGCTTTTCTTGCAAAGAAAGAATTAAACGCTTTGATTACGATTGGTAGGTTGAATTATCTTTCAACCTATTCACGATTTCAAAGCGGAATGTTCAGGCATTTGAAAGAAGTATGGATATTCGATCGGTACATAGACTATCGAACGCCTGAGAGAGATGACGGACAATTCAATGTGGGGGCAATGTCAACTGGCTTCTTTTACTTTACAAAAGAGGAAGTTGAAAATCCAATCATAAAGTTTGTTGATGTACAAAAATATGCTACTTTGGGGAATGTGAAAGAATGACCCGACAACAGGTTGCTGAATCACTAGACCTTCACATCAACTACATCAACTCTGCGTTTGAGGCTGCCATTAAGGAGCACCCGGAACTTAACACCTATGACTGTGCGAAAAACAACAGAAAAGGAATGGGTGCTGACTACTCCTTGGAGCAGGTGCTTCTTGCGATGTCCTATCTCCGCGAAGGCAGGGGAATTTCTGAGATTGAGAAAATAATACTCTCTGAAGATTTCTCTATGCGTCCGCCTGAAAAGGTAAAGGCAATCGGCATAAAGGGCACTGAGGAATTTTTACGCAAAATAAAGAACTTCCCTAAAAAGAAATGCTGTTCGACCTGTGCTTACTGCACGAAATCCACTATGCGTAACCGTAAGCCTGTTATGAAGCCTTACTGTAATTTATGGGAGCGGTTCCTGCACAGGCTTAACGCTGACCCGTATAACGACCATTGTAAGCAATGGGAATATTCAAACAAAGCACCTCTTATCTTTTACACTCACGATTCCCCAATTAATGTTGATATTCACGGAAATGTAAAGAATGAGGTTCTCGGATTTGATGTGAACGAATTTGGAAGGGGAACAAGCAGCGAAGTACGGCTTGTTACAGATGTAGGGCTTGGTGAAATATCTGAGCTTGAAGACTAAAGTTCATCTATACATATCATTTTGTAGCCTATCCCTTTTCCGAAATTTGAATATGATTCCGCCAGTTTTTTTTTCTCTTCCCATTTAGTAGTACAGTGAGAACAAAGACATTTTGTCCAATCAGAAGTGACGTATAACAAATTATCTTTTACATATCTTTCATCATAAGGAATTTCTCTATTACAACTTTGACAGTGTAGTTTTGAAATAATTCCAAGATAATCTTTTTTGTAATTATAACGTTCGAGAAAAGTGATTAAATCAGAACGAAAATCACATTGAAAAATATTTTTATCTTCCATTAGTTCTTCCTTGTTAGTCTTTCGGTTTTAATAAGTTTTAATTTGCCGTTATGAACGTTATACGTTTCTATCTTCCATATATATACTACACCAAAGAGTTTTTTAGCATAACAAACAGTGGAAACATTAGCGTCTATATCAACTCTAATAATTGTCTTTACAAAATGGAGCAGTATCCATTTCCATAAAGAAATGGGTGTCCTGTTTAAAAATCCATAATTAGTCATCTATTCACTCTCCTTTAGTTCTGGAAGTACAATTTCTTTCCAAGCGATAATATTCTTTATGTTGATAGAGGAATCGCACTCAGTATCACAATAAAATCTTTTACCGTGCAGACTGTAATACTTATCAAGCATATAATATGCCAAAATACAATCTTCGGTATAATTGCGTACTCTTACCAATAACTGCTTTTCTTCCAATTCTTTATTCGGTAAATCTCCGTCTTTCACATAATGCCATTCATTCGCCTTGTTATATCCGAACTGTGCACCGTCTTTGAAAGCTTCCCTAACAAGTCTTTCACCACTTAGTATTTTTTGGTTTTCGGTATATTCTTCTGCTTCTTTCTCAAACATAATTTACTCCTTCTTTTTCCTCTTCAACAAGTTCAAGATAATACAAGTCTTTTTCAAAATCCTCACACCCTTTATCGTACACCCTCATATCATGTCGTAACTTATAACAAGTAGTGTAGTTCACAATATACACAGCTTGTTTTTGATTTTCCATTTGCTTTTACTTCAGACATAAGTTACTCCTCCGTGTATTTTGGTATCTCACACCAACGTTAAATCTGGTCATTATTTAACCAAGCTATTCTTCGAGGCATCCATTCCCAAGTATTGCTAGTAACAAATCTGAACAATGCAGGTTCTGAATCTTCAAAATCATAAGCAAGAACTAACGAACAGCCAGCAGGTAATTTTTCACTAGGTTTGTGCCATTTCGTTTTGCCTGCTTTAAGTCCTGCAAGAAAGGCTTGAAACATCTGCCCAAACTCATCACTTGGCAAGGTCTTCTCATTCCAGCCTTGCGAACGAATCCAATTTACTGCCATTTCTTCATCGGTCATCTTGTTTTATCCTCCTCAATAACTTCAACTTTATAATCCTCTTCCAAATCCCCACTCCAGGGATAAGATACGAATTTACAACCAATGCCGTAGCACTCGCCTATTGCCCCCCGTATAACAGTGATAACAAGGATTGTCTATTTCCACGGTTTTTATCTGTCATTCTGGTATCTCCTTCAAGAATTGCTCTATACTTCTATCGTTTATAGCTTCTGACAAATTGTCATAGGCTTTTTCCTCTGTTCTGCACATCAGAACATCCCGCCCAGCATTGTAAAGTTTCAGTATGATTTCTCTTGCATTGGTGAGATTGCTGGATGTTTCAATTATTACATTGTTCATTTTTCTAACCGGCTCTTTCAAGTCTGCATTTTCTTCTTCAAGTTCCTCAATCCGCTCAAGAGCATTTTTTAGCGTCTTCGTGTTATCAGTCCTAATTTCTTCCACCTTCAATTCCTCCCATTTGTCATGGTCAACACAGTCGAAATCATTGTATTCGTATGTTTCGAAATGCCTTTTATAATCCTTTTTGACTGTTGAATAATACACATTGCAATTT
>JAEIGA010004459.1_pt1 | contig 21677 bp, 16 predicted proteins | sample 9270691 | NCBI WGS metagenome assembly JAEIGA01 (sample SAMN17057246, study PRJNA624740) | gut metagenome | biome: biome; isolation source: fecal sample | host: Bos grunniens | place: China: Xizang | collected 2019 | reverse complement strand
GAGAAGTTCCAGACTGTAGGTGATGTTATCGCTTACATCGAGGAGCACAAATAGTCTTACACACATCTGAAATTTCAAACCGACATACAGTGCGAATGAAAGAGGCAAGACGAGTTGTTGTTACAGGCGTAGGCACTATAAACCCCATCGGAAACAATATCGAGGAGTATTTCGATAATCTCGAGAAAGGTCTATCGGGTGCAGCCACAATAACACTCTTCGATGCCACAAATTTCAAATCACGCATTGCGTGCGAGGTTAAAGATTACGATTGGAGCAAGTACTTCGACCGCAAAGAGGTTCGCAAGCACGACCGTTTTTGTCAGTTTGCACTCATAGCGGCAACCGAAGCTGTCGATGATGCTCACTTCGATTTCGACACCCTCAACAAGGAGCGTGTAGGAGTCATCTGGAGTTCGGGCATTGGAGGTCTTCAATCTTACCAAAACGAAGTAGTGGGCTGGGCCGAGGGAGATGGTATCCCTCGCTTCAGCCCATTCCTTGTACCACACCTTATCACCGATATCGCTGCTGGACACATCTCTATAAAGTATGGCTTTATGGGACCCAACTACAGCGTTACATCGGCTTGCGCATCGTCGAACCACGCAATGATTGACGCCTTGAACCTCATCCGCTTGGGTAAGGCTGATGTCATCGTAACGGGTGGCTCGGAGGCTCCCGTAACAATCTCTGCAGTAGGAGGTTTCTCGTCGATGCACGCACTTTCGACTCGCAACGATGATCCCTCGCACGCCTCTCGTCCTTTCGACAAAGATCGTGACGGATTTGTGATTGCCGAGGGTGCTGGAGCGCTCATCTTCGAGGAGTATGAGCACGCCAAGGCTCGAGGTGCAAAGATCTACTGCGAGGTTATCGGTGGCGGAATGTCGGCCGATGCCTACCATATGACCGCCCCACACCCCGAGGGCAAGGGTGCAATAATGTCGATGCAGGAGGCACTCGACGATGCCGAGTTGAAGGTGGAGGATATCGACTATCTCAACACCCACGGCACCTCGACCCCGCTTGGCGATATTGCCGAATTGACAGCCATTCAGTCGCTCTTCGGAGAGCACGCCTACCAGATGAACATCTCTTCGACGAAGTCGATGACTGGTCACCTGCTTGGTGCTACTGCTGCCGTCGAGGCGTTGGCTTGCATTATGGCTATCAACCGAGGCGTTGTTCCTCCGACCATCAATGTCGAGGAGCTAGACCCTCAAATTGACTCGAAACTAAACTTGACACTCGGCAAAGCCCAGAAGCGAGAGGTGAGATGCGCCATGAGCAACACCTTCGGATTCGGAGGCCACAACTCAACCGTAGTGTTCCGCAAAATATAATCATATAATAGACTATGTTAGACTTCATACTCCGTCCGATACGCCGTAATTTCGGACGAAATAAGTTATACTATCGAATCATCGACGATATGTTCGGCTTCATTCCGAACAATATCGAACTCTATAAGTGGGCACTTATCCACAAGTCGGCATCCGTCGAGATGGGTGGTCGCAGCATCAACAACGAGCGACTCGAGTTCTTGGGCGATGCCGTGATCGAGAGCATCACCTCGGACTACCTCTTCATCGAGTACCCCGACTACGACGAGGGCAAGCTCACCAAGTTGCGCTCGAAGTTGGTATCACGCCAGTCGCTCAATGCCATCGCCTGCAAGCTCGGCTTGGACAAGCACATTATCTGCTGCCGCTCGATAAATGCGACACAGAAGCACATCTTTGGCGATGCATTCGAGGCGATGATGGGTGCAATCTATCTGGATCAGGGTTACAACTTTGCCAACCGTCTGCTCATCAACAACATTTACTCGCAGAACCTCTCGGTCGAGGAGGTCGACGAGACCGAAACCGACTTCAAGAGTCGCCTCATAGAGTGGGGTCAGAAGAACCACCACACCGTAGTCTTCCGCACCAAGGGTACACCTGGCGCACCAGGCGCAACACGCTCGTTCCGTTGCACCGTTCTCATCGACAACTTGGAGGTTGGCCACGGCATCGGTTCGTCGAAGAAGGAGGCGGAGCAGAAGGCTGCGCAATCGGCATCGTACGAACCTAGTGACGAGGAGGTTGCACGAATGCTCGACCGCTTGGACAAGATGAGCAAATAAGGCCACAGAACTATGCAAGATATTCGCAACAAGATAGCTATCAGAGGCTTCGAAGCGCTCTCGGATGCGGAGCTACTCTCCATTTTGCTGGAGGATAGGGCTCTCGCCGAGGAGCTGATTTCGGAGTGCGAGTCGCTGGCGAATATTTCAAATATCCCTGCATCCCGTCTGCGAATGGTTGCAGGACTTGGCGCAAAGCGCACCGAGCGCATTCAGGCCGCTATCGAGGTTGGTCATCGCATAGCTTCGGCCAATCGTGCCGTGGCAGATAGCATCTCCTCGAGTGAGGATGTGGTACGCACAATGCGACCGCTACTCAAGGAGTTGAAGCACGAAGAGTGTTGGGCGCTATACCTCACCAACTCGAACCGCATCATCGAGCGCACACGCATCAGCCAAGGCGGAGTGCAAGCTACGGTTGTGGACCATCGTCTTATCGTGAAGCGAGCATTGGAGTTGCTATCTACTCGCCTTATCATCGTTCACAACCACCCTTCGGGCAGCGCCAAGCCGAGTGGAGCCGACTTCGAGATTACGAAGAAGATCAGGGAGGCGACCTCGTTGTTCGATATTCAATTGCTCGACCACATCATAATAAGTGCGAACGAGAGCTACTCATTCAAAAGCGACGGAAAGTTATAACGGAGTTATCAAGCGATAATTCCGTTATTTTTTTGTATTTATACAAAATATCCCTACCTTTGTGAAGATAAAATCACAAAAACCTATTATGAAAAGACTTTTTTGTATTGCAGCACTTTTGGTTGCGTTCGTTTTGAGTTCGCACACCTCGGCTCTCGCCGTAAATCGCCACAAATCGGCCTACTCCATCAAGAAGGGAATGATCCACTTCAAGGAGCCAAAGCGTGAGAAGGGGCAGACCTCGATGCTCGGCTTTGCCGCAGAGAAGATTGACACTGTTCGTGTCGGCATTATCGGCATTGGCCAGCGAGGCAGAGGCCCATTGAAGCGAATGTCGTACATCGACGGAGTGAAGATTGTGGCTATCTGCGACCTCCACCAGGAAAATGTAGACAAGGGTCAGGCACGCCTCGAGAAGTATGGTATGCCTCGTGCCGAGGAGTATGTTGGCAAGGATGCTTGGAAGAAGGTTTGCGAGCGCAAGGATCTCAACCTCATATACATCACAACCGATTGGGAGTCACACACCCCAATCGCAGTCTATGCAATGGAGCAGGGCAAGCATGTAGCCATCGAGGTTCCAGCAGCGACATCTGTCGAGGAGTGCTGGCAATTGGTTGACACCTCGGAGCGTACTCGTCGCCACTGTATGATGCTCGAGAACTGCATCTACGACCACTTCGAGCTCACCGCCCTCAATATGGCACAGCAGGGTCTCTTCGGCGAGATCATCCACGCCGAGGGTGCTTACATCCACGCACTCGATAAGTTCTGGCCACTCTTCAACGACAATTGGCGTTTAAAGTTCAACCAGGAGCACCACGGCGATGTCTACGCAACTCACGGACTTGGCCCTGTATGCTTCGCACTCAACATCCACCGTGGCGACCGTATGACACACCTCGTGTCGATGGATACTAACTCGTGGATTGGCAAGGAGTTGGCAAAGAAGTCGCTCGGCACCGAGGAGTTCGCAAATGGCGACCATACCTCGACCCTTATCCGCACAGAGAAGGGTAAGACCATCGAGCTTCAGCACAATGTCTACACCCCACGCCCATACAACCGACTCTATCAGCTCACCGGCACAAAGGGCTTTGCCAATAAGTATCCGGTGCAGGGCATCTTGCTCGAGCACGACAAGATGGCCGATAGCGGTGTAGTACCAAATCACGAGGATCTCTCCTCGCACAAGTTCTTGCCGAAGGAGGCATTCGATGCTCTGATGAAGAAGTATCGTCACCCTATCCAGAAGGAGTTGCAGGAGTATGCCAAGAAGGTTGGTGGACACGGAGGTATGGACTTCATTATGGACTACCGCCTCATCTACTGCTTGCGCAACGGCTTGCCACTCGATCAGGATGTATATGATGCAGCCGAGTGGTCGTGCATTGGAGAGTTGACCGCAACATCTATCAAGCATAAGTCTATGCCTGTGGCATTCCCAGACTTCACTCGTGGAGAGTGGAACAAGCTCAAGGGGGTAACCTTTGCAAAGTAGGCGTGTAGGAAGTGTTGCCTACGATGACATATTTCAGAGAGGCTCTGTCTGCCCCTGCGCTCCATTTCAAGCGTTTGAGGTCGGCAGAGCCACTACTTTGCAATGGTGAGCCAATCATCCGCCGTACCCACTCGGCCATCGAATCGGAGATTGTGTGGGAGGGGCGACGCTATCTACTCCTTCTGCCCTTCCGCCAGGAGAGCATTCAACGACTCGAGGAGTTAGAGTCTATAGCATTAAATCGTAGTCGTGGCCCTCTGCTCGAAAATCGCATCCTGCACGAGGAGCTTACGATGTTCGACTCGCTCGGCCACAAACACTCGTTCGACATCGTTCTACAGGAGCTACCCTCGGGCGTGATACTGAAGGAGGCGGTCGCATGCTATCGAGCCGACGATTTGAGGGAGGCCATATGCAAAATGAAGGAGCGTATGGATACCATTGGCTTCCGCCACAACAACCTCAAGGCGGAGAATATCCTCATCTGCGATAGTGGCACAGCTCGTCCGCTACGATATTGGTATGCCGAATGGGAGATATTCTCCGACAACAACATCGAACATCTACTCCACTTTATCGATCGGAACTGTGCCGAGGGTAGCAACTCCCTGCCTATGATGGCGCACGATTGCGAAGCAGAATACATAGCCAAGCCGACACGATACGACGGCACTACTCGCCTCTGCTGGGGTCATCGCTATGGCTTTGTCGATTGCGATGGTCGCCAAATCACACCATTCATCTATTCGTGGGCAAGCGAGTTCAAAGAGGGACGAGCCGTAGTAGCAAAGGGTAGCAAGATGGGAGCAATTGACGAGAATGGTAGGTCGGTCATCCCCATCATCTATAAGAGCGTAGAATTCGACATCGAGACAGGCTTCTTACACGCCACAAATGAAGTCTATCACTACCTAATAGACTACGAGGGCAGAATCATCCGCCGCACAAAGGTTGCAGAGTGCGACAATGCCAACACACAAGAAGCGGAAAAGAGAAATTAGTAAATTTAGGGAATATGGTGAGATTAGAGATTCACTATATTCCTTATGTTCCTTATACTATCTAAAAAGCCAATGGCAAAAAAACAGCGGAGAGCCCTTTGAAAAGCCCTCCGCTATATCTTTTCTGGGGATACCCGAACTATTTCTTGATGATATCCTCTACCGCAGCTGGAGCCTCCTCTACTACTGGCGCCTCAACTACTGCAGGAGTAACCTCGATAAGCTCTACCTCGAACTCCAAAGCCTCGTTAGGGCCAATCAACTGACCAGCGCCACGACGACCATAAGCGAGCTCTGCAGGGATATACAACTTGATCTTACCGCCTGGGCCTACGAGCTTCATACCCTCTGTCCAGCCCTTGATAACACGGTTGAGTGGGAACTCGATTGGCTCATCCTCCTCCAAGAGGTTACCCTTCTCGTCGAAGAGGCTTGGCTGCTGCATACGCATCATCTCCTGCTGCTCCTTCGAGCGATACTTGAAGCGTGAAGCGTCGAATACGGTACCGTCCTGCAACTTACCAACATAGTGTACCTTCACTACATCCTCGTCGTTCTTTGCAGCCTTCTCCATATCGCCAGCCTTAACAACCTTGTAAACCAAACCGCTCTCGGTAGTCTTTGCACCTGCGCTCTTTGCCTTCTTCTCGATCCACTGTGCCGAACGCTCTGCTGCCTCGGCTGGACGAGTAATCATAAAGTAGTGCTGCAAGAAGCCCATAATCGCCTCCTGCGAAAGCTCGGTTACACCCTCGTGAGCATCCTGGAAGCCCTTCAACAACCAGTAGTACTGGATAGGGAAGCCACCATTGCGAACATTGTTACCGATGTCGTTACCAAAAGCGTAAGAAACCTCCTCACACTCCTCGATAGTATCGAATACATTGAATACGAGGGTTGTGTCGGCCTTGTAAGCCTCCTCGTAAGCCTGACGACGCTCTCCAAGTGTCTGCGAGAAGAATGTGCGGAGAATCTCCACTGCATCGTCGTGCGACTGCTTTGCCTTCTCGGTCAAACCGCCCTGCATACCCTTCTTTACAACCTCGATGTCGAATGGAATGTCGCCAAGCTGCTGCTTGATGCCAGTGCCGATGTTTGCACCAAGGCAATACGACAACGAATCCATCTCTCCGTGATTACCCTCGGTAATCTTTGTACCCTTGCTACCGCAAGAGCAAACCAATGCAGCACAAGCGAGTGCCACAACTGCCATAAATGTCTTTTTCATACTCTTTTTATTTTTTTGTTTTATGTGTTTGCAAATCGTGCAAATATAACGAAAATTTCCGTTATCGATTATATTTTACATCAAGAATCTCAACATCGTAGTTGAGCATAACATTCGCACCGATGCCCAACTTCTCGTTACCCGACACATCGTAGGCGGTTTTCGATGGAAGCCACGCATTGAAATGTGCGCCATTGCCGGCCAACTTAACCACCTCCTGCAAGCCCTTCACGAGGTTGCGGTACGAGTCACGCAGAGTGTCAGCCTCGACGATAACTCGCCCCTGCTCATCGGTCAACTTGTAGGCAATCTTCACTGTATCACGAGAGGACATCGAGCCGACATGGCTCTGGTCGCCAAGCTCCAAAATCTTGTAGGTCACGCCACTACGAGTACGAACATACTTGCGGTCACGCTTGCTCAAGTCGGTGAGATAACGCTCCTGATGCGCCTGTGCCTTCTCGTGAACGAAGTAGGTCTTCTCGGCAAGATAGTAGTCACGAGCCTCCTCCATAGTCATCATCGGAGTGCCGTTGTAGGTATCTCGGATGGCAGCGCAAACCGCCTCGATATTGAGCGTCGAATCCATCTCCATAAGTGCGTGCGCCACATTGAGGCCCACCACATAGGAGAGGGTGTCCGATTCGCCCGAGTGCTTTACGCTACTGCGATGGCACGATGCAAACATCGTAGCCAAAAGCACAACGGGGATTATAAGTGAAACTATCTTCTTCATAGCAATCTTCGACCTTACTCTATATATTATAGGGTGCAAATTTACAAAAATTATTGGAAAAGTTGCATAATGGGGCTATATTTGTGGTAAATTTGCACGACAAAAGCAGAGATATGAAGGTTTTAATCGATCGAGCAATCCCATTTTTGGAGGGTGTATTGGAGCCATTTTTCGATGTGGAATACATCGATAGCAGCGGCTTCACAAGTGAATTGGTGCGAGATGCCGATGCGCTCATTGTACGCACTCGTACCCGATGCAACGAGGCTCTGCTCGAGGGCTCGAAGGTGCAATTTATTGCCACCGCAACCATAGGCTTCGACCACATTGACCTCGACTATTGCCGTGCGCACAACATCGCCGTTTCGACCTCGGCTGGATGCAATGCAAGAGGTGTTCTGCAGTGGGTGGCGACAGCCTTGGCAATGCTCGCCAAGCGAGAGGGTTTCACCCCCAAGAAGCGCACTTTGGGCATCGTAGGCGTGGGAAATGTCGGCAAGTTGGTGAAGGAGTATGCCGAGGCGTGGGGCTTCCGCACAATCTGCTGCGATCCACCTCGTCAGGAGCGTGAGCAGCTCGGCTTTGTATCGCTCGAGGAGGTTTTGCAAGAGGCTGATATTGTGACTCTTCACACTCCACTCGATGCTACAACCGAGCACCTCATAAACAAGGAGAACATCTCGCTACTTCGCTCGGGCGCAACGCTCATAAACGCCTCACGAGGCGAGTGCGTGGCCACCGATGCAACCCATCGCAACGACCTGACCTACATCACCGATGTGTGGGAGAACGAGCCAGAAATCGACGCTGAATATCTCACAAAATCGATAGTTACCACACCCCATATTGCTGGCTACACGGCACAGGGCAAGGCAAATGCCACCGCTATGGCGGTACAAGCATTGGCTCGCCACTTCGACCTGCCTCTGAAAGATTGGCGAGCGGCGGAGGTTGCGACCATCGAACCACGACCTATTTCGTGGGAGGAGATGTGCGCCACAATCGAGCAGTATTGCAATCTCGAGGCCGAGAGCAAAGCACTGCGCAACAACCCAAACCTCTTCGAGCAACTACGCAATAACTACCACTACCGAGAGGAATACTTCTAAAAGTTTTCCGTTTTCCGTTTATTTCACTAACTTTGCATCGTTATGCGCAAGATTTTGCACCTCATATCACGCCTCTTCGGAGCCGAGCGAGCGCACTCGCTCTCGGTTTGGATGCTCCGTATTGCCGACCGTATTCCGTTGGCAAAGTGGCTTTTACGCAAAATTTACGCCGTCGAGGATAAGAGTTTGGAGCGTGAGGTATTCGGCATTCACTTCCGCAACCCTATAGGCATTGCCGCTGGCTACGACCGCAATGGCGAGATCTTCCGACCTCTGACATCGCTCGGCTTTGGCTTTGTCGAGATTGGTACGGTCACCCCTCGCCCACAGCAGGGCAACCCTAAACCCCGAGTTTTTGAACTCCCCGACGATTGCGCCATAGTCAACCGCATAGGTTTAGCATCGAAGGGCTTGGAGGCCGTAATCGAGAATGTCCGCAAGGGGCACGAGGGCATAATCCTCGGTTGCAACATAGGCAAGAACACCGTAACACCTCCCGAGGAGGCGGCAATGGACTACTTGCGAGTATTCCGCAACCTCTATCAGTACATCGACTACTTCACAGTGAATGTGAGCTACAACACTACTCACAAGCAGTATGTGCCTCGTACCCGAGAGGATATAATGAAGATTATCGAACCTCTCTTCGACTTCCGCCGAGGACAGAACCAGTATCGTCCGATACTCCTAAAGATATCTCCCGATTTGACCAACGAGGAGATCGACTTGATGACCGATATTATGGTCGACACTCCGCTCGATGGTATCATCGCCACCAACGCCACAACCCATCCCGAGGGGCTTAAGACTTCGAAGGAGGAGCTACGCAAGAAAGGTATGGGAGCGGTGAGCGGTGCGCCACTGACCGAGCGAGCTATCGAGGTTGTGCGCCGAGTATACGAGCGTTGCAACGGCACCTACCCTATCATTGGCGTGGGAGGATTGATGACAGGCGAGGATGTGAAACGAATGATGGAGGCTGGCGCAACCCTTGTGCAGGTCTACACCGGATTTATCTACAATGGCGCAGGCTTTGCTGGTGACCTATGCAAGAGCCTTCTTGCTCCCGAGACTACCGAGGCTACCGAAACCTCCGAGCCAATCGTGCCTACCGAGACGGCAGAGACGGCCGAAACGACCGAAAATCAACAATAAGCAATGAAAGCTACGATTATAACCATCGGTGACGAGATTCTCATTGGCCAGATTCTCGACACCAACTCTCGCTATATCTCTCGTGCCTTGAACGCCCACGGCATCGTGGTTGCCGAGCGCACATCAATCGGTGACGACCGCACACAAATTGTCGCAACCCTCGACCGAGCACTCTCGCAGAGCGAGGTGGTGATTATCACAGGCGGTTTGGGGCCTACAAAAGACGATATCACAAAGCACACCTTGTGCGACTATTTCGGCTCGACACTCCGCTACGACGAGGTCGAAGCAGAGCATATTCGCACCCTACTCGAGCAACGCAACATCGCCTTCAACGACCTCAATAGAGGCCAGGCAATGGTACCCGAATGTTGCACCGTACTACACAACGCACACGGCACAGCACCCGGTATGTGGTTCGAGCAAAATGGACAAGTTGTAGCCTCATTGCCTGGTGTTCCATTCGAGATGCAACACCTAATAGATGAGGAGGTTATGCCTCGCCTGAAAGCCCATTTCGAGTTGCATGAGATTGTCCATCGCACGATGATTACCTTCGGCATTGCCGAGTCGATTTTGGCCGAGCGCATTGCCAAGTGGGAGGATGCTCTACCCGACCATATCCATTTGGCCTATCTCCCTGCGCCGAATGTGGTGCGACTCCGTCTCTCGGCATACGAGGTCGAGGGCAAAAAGGTGCGCCACGAGATTGACGCCCTCTTCGAAGAGTTGCGCACGATTATCCCCGATAATATTGCAGGCTTCGAGGAGGCTTCGGTCGAGGAGCTTGTGCATAACATCCTAATCAACAAAGGTTTAACCCTCGCTACGGCCGAGAGTTGCACGGGCGGAACAATCGCCTCGAAATTTACGGCTCAAGCAGGTGCTTCGGCATATTTTCTCTGCGGAGTGGTGTCGTATAGCAACGAGTCAAAAAATATGGTTTTGGGGGTTGATATGTCCGATATTGCGCAAGTTGGCGCAGTCTCCGAGCAGGTAGCCGTAGCTATGGCGAAGGGAGCAAAGGCCATTTCGGGGGCAGATTTTGCCATTTCGACCACTGGTATTGCGGGGCCAACTGGCGGAAGCAAGGAGAAGCCTGTAGGTACGGTATGGATTGGCATAGCCACACCAGAGAAGTGTTACGCCGTACGAAAAAACTGCGGCACAGACCGTTCACAAATCATATCGAGAGCTGCGGCATACGCCATTGCAATGCTCTACGAAGAGCTAAAATAGAGACTATCCAAAACGGAGCAAATCGGAATGGGGGCAATTATTTATAATTGCTCCTATTTGTTTTCTGCATTTTTTTTCGTACTTTTGCGTGATTTTAATCCAGACAACAATTTAAATTTCAAAAAAACATACAAAATGACAAAAAAACTACTATTCGGCTTGATGGTATGTATTGCTCTTTCGACAGCCTTCGTTGGTTGCAAAGAGGAGACTACCAAGACAAAACAGACCCGTGAGTACAATGCGATGATTCTCCAGACAGCATCTCGCAAGTTGAGCTCGACCTACTCGGCTACTATCCGAGGAAAGCAGGATGTCGACATCCGCACCAAGGTAGAGGGTTACATCACCGACATCAAGGTAAAGGAGGGTTCGATTGTTCGCCAGGGACAGACACTCTTTGTTATCGACCAGTCCAACTACGAGGCAGCTTTCCAGGCTGCAAAGGCGAAGGTTGAGGTTAAGCAGGCATTGGTCGAGGCTGCACAGCTTTCGGCTGCAGCCAAGGAGGTCTTGTTCGAGCAGAACATCGTATCGGAGTACGACCTTCGCATCTCTCGCACCAACCTTGCAAGTGCTCGTGCAGAGCTCGCACAGGCTCGTGCCGATGAGCTTACTGCAAGCAACAACCTCGCCTACACTCTTATCAAGAGCCCTGTAGATGGCGTTATAGGTACTCTTCCTTTCCGTGTAGGTACCTTTGTGAGACCTTCGGAGTCTACACCTATTACCACCGTTTCGGACAACTCGGAGATGTATGTCTACTTCTCGTTGAGCGAGAGCCAGGTACTCTCACTCAAGCGTCAGTATGGCGCACTCGAGAACGCTTTGGCCGAGTTGCCAGATGTTGAGTTGCAGTTGAACGACGGTACAATCTACTCGGAGAAGGGTCGCATCGAGGCTATCTCGGGCATCATCGATCCAACCACTGGTTCGGTTACCATTCGTGCAAAGTTCCCTAACAAGCAGCGCTTGCTCATCTCGGGAGGTTCGGGTACCATCATCTTGCCTCACAACCAGGAGGGCTGCGTTGTTATTCCACAGCACGCAACCTACGAGGTGCAGGATAAGGTTTACGCCTACAAGGTTGAGAATGGCGTAGCCAAGGCGAAGATTATCGGCGTGTTCGAGATCAGCAACGGCAAGGAGTACATCGTGCAGTCGGGTCTTATGGAGGGCGATACCATCGTAGTTGAGGGTATCGGTATCTTGCGTGACGGTGCAAAGATCAAGATCAAGGACATTATCACTCCTAAAGCGAAAAAATAACCCGCAAAAGTAGTTTCAAGAGATGAATATTAAAACATTTATCGACCGTCCGGTACTCTCGACCGTTATCTCGATCGTTATCGTCATCGGAGGTCTCATCGGATTGGCATCGTTGCCTATCGAGCGATATCCAAATATCGCTCCGCCAACGATTTTTGTGTCGGCATCCTACCCAGGAGCAAGTGCCGAGACCTTCCAGAAGAGTGTTATCGTACCACTCGAGGAGGCTATCAATGGAGTGGAGAATATGACCTATATGTCATCGACCTGCTCGAACAATGGTAGCGGTAGTGTGAATGTATACTTCAAGCACGGCACAAGTGCCGATATGGCAGCTGTCAATGTGCAGAACTGCGTGTCTCGTGCAACCAAGCAGCTCCCTTCGGAGGCTGTCGAGGCTGGTATCACCGTACGAAAGCGTCAGACCAGTGTCTTGGAGCGTGTGGCTCTCTATAGCCCTAATGGCTCCTACGACCGAACCTTTATCGTGAACTACATCAAGATTAACCTCGTGCCTGCAATCTCTCGTATTCCGGGTGTGGGTGATGTCGAGGTGCGTGGTTCGGACTACTCGATGCGTATCTGGCTCAAGCCCGATATTATGGCGCAGTACAAACTCATCCCGAAGGATATCTCGACTGCTGTAGGTGAGCAGAACCTCGAGTCGGCAGCTGGTTCGCTCGGTGAGAGCTCGGATCAGACCTTCCAGTACTCGATGCGTTACAAGGGTCGTTTGGAGAACATCAGCGAGTTCGAGAACATCGTAATTCGTGCGTTGCCAAATGGCGAGGTATTGCGTTTGAAGGATGTGGCAACCATCGAGTTGGGTAACCAGTCATACCAGTTCCAGTGCGAGGTTAACGGCTGCCCTGGTACCGAGTTCGTGATCTATCAGACCCCAGACTCGAATGCTACCGAGGTTATCAACGCCATCGACGCCTTCCTCGAGAATGCGAAGGAGGACTTCCCTGTCGATTTGGAGATGGAGATCTTGGAGAGTACCAACGACTTCCTCTATGCGTCGATCTACAATGTAGTTCGTACACTCATCGAGGCTATCATCTTGGTAACCCTCGTGGTGTTCCTCTTCTTGCGTGACTTCCGTTCGACAATGATTCCTCTCATTGCGACCCTCGTGTCGATTATCGGAACATTTATGTTCCTCTTCCTCTTCGACTTCAGTATCAACCTCCTCACCCTCTTTGCATTGGTGCTTTCGATTGGTGTGGTTGTGGATGATGCTATTATCGTGGTGGAGGCGGTACACACCAAGTTCGACGCAGGCTATAAGTCGCCATACAAGGCAACAATCAGCGCAATGGATGGTATCACCTCGGCGATTATCACCTGTACGCTCGTGTTTATGGCGGTGTTTATCCCTACATCGTTTATGGGCGGTACTTCGGGAGTGTTCTACACCCAGTTCGGTATCACAATGGCCGTAGCGGTGGGTATCTCGGCATTGAATGCGTTAACCCTCTCGCCAGCATTGTGTGCTATTATGCTCCGTCCAAAGGATGAGCACGGCAACGACAAGGAGATCTCTTTCGGCCGCCGCATAGGTATAGCTATGGACTCGTCGTTCGAGGCTGTTCGTCGTAGATATTTGCGTGGTGTAACCTTCTTCTTGCGTCATCGTTGGTTGGGCGGTCTGTTGCTCATCGCAGCTTGCGGTTTGCTCTACTACTTTATGACCACCACCAAGACAGGTTTGGTGCCTCGTGAGGATATGGGTACTATCAATATGAAGATTACAACCCCTCCAGGAACATCGTTGTTGCAGACCAAGAAGATTCTCGACCGCATCGACAACGACATCCTCAAGGATATGGAGGAGGTGCGTGCATATAGTAAGTTGGCAGGTAGTGGTGATGCTACAGGCCCTTCGTATGGTAGCTTCAACTTCCGTCTCAAGCACTGGGACGAGCGTAAGGGCGAGGAGCATAGCGTGGGTGCTATCCAGGAGCGCATCAAGCAATATGCAAGCAAGTTCAACGAGGGTACCGTAACAACCTCGACCCCTGCGATGATTCCAGGCTTCGGTGCTGCGGGAGGATTTACCCTCTACTTGCAGGATCGTAAGGGTGGTACCATCGAGGATTTGTACGATGTGACTATGGACTTGATCAACGGCTTGAAGGAGCGTGACGAGATTGGTTCGGTCTACACCGCATTTAAGCCAAACTTCCCACAGTATCAGCTCACCGTAGATGCCGTTAAGTGTAAGCGTGCAGGAACTTCGACCAAGGAGGTTTTGCAGATCATGAGCGGTTACTACGGAGGTACAATGTCTACCCGTTTCAACAAGTTTACCAAGCTCTATCAGGTGCGTATCCAGGCACACCCTGACTACCGTACCGACAAGCACTCGTTGAACAACATCTTCGTTCGCATCGGCGAGGAGATGGCTCCAATTGGCCAGTTCGTGACCATCGAGCGTATCTATGCTCCAGAGCGTATGCAGCGATTCAATATGTTCCCTGCAATCAGCGTTTCGGGTCGTGCTGCCGAGGGTCGTTCATCGGGTGAGGCGTTGCGTGCCGTAGCCGAGGTTGCCAAGGAGGTATTGCCTGTAGGTTATGGTTACGACTACGCAGGTATCGCTCGTGAGGAGTTGTCGAGTAGCAACAATACCGCCATCATCTTCGCAATCTGTATCTTGCTCATCTACCTCATCTTGGCAGGTTTGTACGAGAGCTATTTGATTCCGTTGGCGGTAATTCTCTCGGTTCCATTCGGTTTGATGGGTTCGTTCCTCTTCGCACGAATGATGGGCGTGGAGAACAACATCTACCTCCAGACAGGTTTGATTATGCTTATCGGTTTGTTGTCCAAGACGGCGATTCTGATTACCGAGTTTGCGAGCGAGAAGCGTGAACAGGGTATGTCGCTTGCGATGGCCACCTACGCCGCAGCGAAGGAGCGTTTCCGACCAATCCTTATGACCGTATTGACAATGGTTATCGGTATGATTCCGTTGATGTTCTCTACGGGTGTAGGTGCAAACGGAAACAACACCATCGGTGCAGGTGTCGTTGGAGGTATGGTTGTCGGAACTTTGGCACTCTTGTTCGTCTTGCCGGCTCTCTTCATCGTATGCCAGTGGGTTCAGGAGAAGTTCAAACCAGTTAAAGCGAAAGAAACTAACACAAACGAGGATAACGAGTAATGAAAAAGATTCTCTTAATATTGGGTATTGCAACTCTCTTGACAAGTTGCTCCATCTATAAGAAATATAGCCGTCCTGAGGAGATTTCGACCAAGAATCTCTATGGCAATATCGAGAAGGCCGACACCACCACTATGGCCGATGTGTCGTGGCGAGAGTTCTTCACCGACAAGCACCTGCAGGGCTACATCGAGCAGGGCTTGAAGAACAATATCGATATGCGTCTGGCGGCAGAGCGTGTTGCGCAGTCGGAGTTGGCTCTGCAGTCGGCAAAGTTGGCCTTCATCCCATCGTTCAGCTTCGAGCCACAGGTTAGCGCAGGCGTAGGTTCGTCATTTGCCTACACCTTGCCAGTTAAGGCTAGCTGGGAGATTGATATCTTGGCTCGCAACATCAACGCCAAGCGCAAGGCCGAGGCTACATTGGAATACAACCGCCTCTATCGTCGCAGTGTGCAGACCGCACTCGTATCGGCTATTGCCAACAACTACTACACATTGTTGATGCTCGATGCGCAGATGCGTGTCTCTCGTGCTACTTCGGCTTCGTGGAAGGACAATGTCCGCACAATGAAGGCTATGAAGGAGGCGGGTATGACCAACGAGGCGTCAATCTCTCGTACCGAGGCTAATAGCTGCTCGATCGATGCATCGTTGCACGACTTGGAGTATAGTTTGGTAAAGGCGCAGAACTCGTTCGCACTCCTCTTGGGTGTTACTCCACAGGATTTCCCTCGTAGCGAGTTGAACGGCGTGGACTTCAAGCAGGAGTTCTTCATTGGCGTTCCAGCGCAGTTGCTCTCTCGTCGCCCCGATGTTCAGCAGGCAGAGTACAACCTCCGCATAGCATTCCACAACACCAACATCGCACACGCAAAGCTCTACCCTTCGCTCACCATCACAGGCGAGGGCGCATTCGAGGGCAACCCTGCAACTTGGGTACTCTCGTTCGTGGGCAAGTTGGTGCAGCCAATCTTCAATGCTGGCGCAAATCGTGCAAACTACAAGCTTGCTCAGTCGCAGCAGAAGGAGGCTCTGATTGAGTTCGAGCATAAGTTGTTGGAGGCTGGCAGCGAGGTTAATACCGCTTTGGCGCAGTGCCGTTCGGCTCGCAGCAAGACCAACTTGCGTATTCGCCAGATCGAGACTTTGGAGAGTTCGGTATATAGCACTCGCCAGTTGATGAGCCACTCGGAGGCTACCTACTTGGAGGTTTTGACCGCACAGCAGGCATTGCTTTCGGCACGCTTGCAGCAGATTTCGGATCGCTTCGAGGGTATTCAGGGTACTATCAACCTCTACCGTGCATTGGGTGGTGGCGTAGACACTAGCGTCGAGCCAGCCATCGAGAAGAACCCAATCTTCAAATGCTCGAAGAAGGCAGGCAAGAAGTAGTTCTATTACAACGAGTTAATAACGGACAACTCTAATAGGTTGTCCGTTACATTTCACTTATATGAGCAAATCGGCAACCCTATCGTTGGGTACAGATAATATCGGCAAATTGCTCTTCAGTTATGCCACACCGGCCATTATCGCAATGGCCTCATCTTCGTTGTACCACCTTATCGACAGTGCCTTCGTGGGTCACGGAGTGGGTGGTGCTGCCATTGCAGGTATGGCTATTACGATGCCGATTATGAATATCGGCGCAGCCTTTGGAGCAATGGTAGGAGTCGGTGCTGGCGCACGCATATCGTTGCGTCTGGGCGAGGGCAACAAGAAGGCTGCCGAAAAGACTCTCTGCAATGCCGTACTGCTCAACATCGTCATCGGCTTCACGATAATGGCGGTGATGCTCACCTTCCTCGACCCTATCTTGGTCTTGTTTAGCGGTGGCCACGCCTCGGAGGAGACCCTGGAATATGCTCGCAAGTTTATGCGCATAATCCTTCTCGGAAATGTCACGATGCACCTCTACCTCGGTATGAACGATATGATTCGAGCATCGGGAAATCCTCGCAAGTCGATGGCCATAATGCTCACCTCGGTGGCGATAAATCTCGTTCTCAATCCGCTCTTCATCTTCGTGTTCGATTGGGGAATACAGGGCTCGGCAGCGGCTACGGTCATCTCGCAGTTCGTCTGCTTCCTGCTTGCGCTGTCGCACTTCTGCTCGAAGAAGTCGTTCCTCCGCTTCAAGCGTGAGGCCTTCCACTTCGACTTGAAGATTGTGGGCAACATCCTCTCCATCGGTCTTGCGCCATTTTTGATGAACATCTGCGCCTCGACCGTTGCGGCATTCGTCAATACGGCGATGTTGCGATATGGCGGTTTGGGCATTCACGATATCGTGGCACGAGAGCACGGTGCAGCCGATTTGTATGTCGGAGCGTATGGTATAGTCAACCGTGTGGCACTGCTCTTTATTATGGTGGTACAGGGCTTGAATCAAGGTATGCAGCCTATCGTAGGCTACAACTACGGAGCGAAGAACTACGGCCGTGTTCGCAAGGCGGTATTTATGACCATCGGTTGCGGTGTCGTAATCGCCACACTCGGCTTCATCTTGGGCGAGAGCATACCGCACATCATCGCTCGAGGCTTTGTCGACTCGTCGAAGGGTGGCAACGAGGAGTTGCTTGTCGAGGCAGCATCGCAGGGCTTGCGACTAGTCTTGACGGTCTTCCCTCTCGTAGGTTTCCAGGTGGTTGTGGGCGGTTTCTTCCAATATATCGGCAAGGCTCCGTTGGCAATCTTCATGTCGCTCACACGACAGTTGCTCTTCCTCTTGCCGTTGCTTTGGATACTACCTCGCTCGCTCGGTGCCTATGGCGTATGGATCTCGATGCCTATTGCTGATAGCGCATCCATCTTGCTCGCCTTCTTCCTCTTCGTATGGCAGATACGCAAGATTAAACGGATGGAGCTCAACGCTCGATAGGATTGACAAAGTAAGAAAAAATAGAGGGCATCCAACGACTTGTTGGATGCCCTCTATTTATGAGATTTCGCTCGGCCTAGAAGATGTAGTTCAAACCGATATTCACACCTGGCTTGTACGAATTCTTCATCTTAAGCTCCGAAACTGGCACATTCAAGTCGATATTCTCGTAGACCTTCGTATTGAGCGGCACGGCAACCTCGGCCGAGAGGATGAAGTTGCGGTTCATAGCCAACTTGATACCTGCACCTGCACTCATATGCAACTTGCGAGGCTCGCCTGTGTAGATAAGGTTTAACTCCGCATCGGTGAGCTTCTCGCCACCGAGGGTTGCACCTGTTGTGCGAATCTGCTTCATATCGTCGAGGCGGTAAGGCTGCACGCACGCACCCATATCGAAGAATGGGTTGGTTGCGAGGTAGAAGTTCTGCTTAATGAAGCGGAACGAAACGAGCTTAAATCGCATCTCGAAGTTTGCCCACGCATAGCCATCGCCAATCACACTGTTGTATGGCACACCACGCACGGTGTTGATACTTCCCAAGCCGTCCGAAATAATCTGGCGGAGGTACAAGGTGTTGATATTCTGCAATGTGTAGTACGGAGCATTACCTGCCAACTTGCCCTGATATGCGAGATGGTAGGCAAAGACAATCTTATCCTTCCAAAGCGGAACATACTGGCGGAAGTGGGCTGCCAACTTGAGATAGTGGTAACCATCCTTGCCTCGGCCATTGAGAATATCTGGCGAACCATAGGCATAAAGCTCTGCCCAGATGCCTCGTGTAGGATCCGCCTCGTGCTCACGGCTATCGTAGACCAAACCAGCCTTCAATTCGATGTGGTGACCACCATTTGCCTCGTTGGCGTTGATGAGTCCTGCCTTCTGGTACAACTGCCAAAGCGAAGGCGAATGGATACCCATATTTGTGAGGTAGCTGTTTGCCGTAATTGAGTCGTAGGCAGGCGCACCCTTCTTCTTCAACGAAATATCCTGAATATCGTACCACCAATACGAGATACCGGCTGCCCAACGGAACTTATTGTCGGTGATATTGCCCTGGAAGTCGGCCATAACACGCATCATCTGACGCTTGACATTGTACATCGCCACACGATTGAGCTGCTTCTTACCACTTGCAAGGTCGGTGTAGTAGGGCGATGCGCTACCGTTGAAACCCATAAACGGATACATCTGTGCCAAAATATAGGTCGCAGCCGCTGTGAGGCGCACCTTCGGGATAAGGTACTTCGAGTCGTAGAAGAAGTGGAGTTTAACCTGATCCTTTGTAGTCCACGACAAGTCTACATTGAACTTGTGCTTGTAGGCTGGATAGGTCGAGCCATCGCCATAGTCGAAAATCTCGCACAAAGCTCCTATCTGAAAACCAGTGTCGCTATTGAAACCGATAGATGGGAATGGAGCAAAGTTCCAACCCTTCTTCACAATCTGCTTCTTCTCATCGGTGGCAGTAGCCTCCTTCTGAGACTCTTTCTTCTCCCCCTTTTTAGGCTCTGCCGAGGCGGTTGTCGAAACAAACAATATGGCACTAACTGCCAAAGCAAAAATTTTACGCATAATAGTGTCGTATTAAATTAGAGTAAATGTAATAATTTGGCCATCAAGATGCCGAGGTAGTTACCTACGGCATAGCCCATAAGTCCTGCTGTGATACCCGTAACGAGGGCGGCACGATTCTTCATTGCATTGGCAATCATCGGTACAAATGGTGGCGAGTTGATAAATGCCACCGACGAGATTACCATCGAGTCGGCATTGACCTTGAAGAGACGGCAGATGATGGCGTGGATGAACAACGAAACGAAGATTGTAAAGGCAAGGAAGGCAATCATATGGAGATTCTCCATAATCTGCAAGTTCGATAGGTCTGCCATCGAGGCTATCGCCAACGAGAATATATATATAAGGTACATTCCGAGGTCGTAGCTCTTGTCCAACTTCTGGATAGGTTTATAGAACGACAAGCCGATGCCGATAGTTGTAAGCATAAGGATAAATGGAGCCATAAACCAACCGCCCTTCTTTTCGTTCATAAAGTTTGCGAGGTCTGCATCGAAAAGCCAACCAATCAAGTAGGACATACCTGCCGCCACAACTACCACTGCGATAGTTGTTGCGAGAACCTTACCTATCTGCGAGAAACCAGCCTTCGACCACAAACCTTTGTATGGGTTAGCCTTCACGGCCTTCATCTCCTCCTTGATAGCCTGTGCGTCCTCCTCCGAAATGTCGAGGCGTGTCTTTTCGCCGTAGAGCTTGCGGAATAGACGAATACCACCTGCCAAGAGGAACACAAAGTAGAAGAAGCAGATTACAATATCGTAGGTGGTGAGCAAAATATAGGTGCTGTCGCTGATGCGCAAACCCTCCTTGATAGCCGCAGCATTGAGCGTACCGCCCGTGCATTTTCCTGCCAACATACCACCAATCTCTGCGCCCTGGTGTATGCCATCGCCAAAGAGCAGATAGCCACCTACGACTGCCAGGCAGACCGAGATAACACCACTTGTCACCAACTTGACTTGGAGCGAAAGTTCGCTGGTCTTGAAGGTGCAACCAAAGAGCATCATCGGAATAGCCAACGGAATCATAATCGTTGGAATGATACCCTGCAAGGTCTTAATCTCTGCCGGCATCGGGATATTTGCGATAACGAGTCCGATGGCGTAGAGAATCATCACAGGACCTATCTTGTCGCAAATCGGATACTTGCGACACAACCATAGAACCCCTGCGGGAACTACGCAGAACATCGCTATAAGCCACAAATAGTTGAAAATTGTCAATAACATAGAGTTATAATTTGGGTTATCTATCTACGAATTATGATTACAAATATAGACAAAAAAGGCTAATAATATTCCAAAAGAGATAGTTCAAACGGCAAAATAGGTATTTATACCTATAAAAAGCGTAGTGGCAAATAAAGGTTCTTCCGAAACGAGAAGATAATGTCTGCTAAATTAGGGATTTCTATCAATTTGTTATACATTTGTAATGGCAATGTATGAAATCCTTGCAAATTAACCTAAATGGAGTTTCAATATGAAAAAACTTATCCTTTATTCGCTGGCTCTGCTTGTAGTAACAGGGCTTTCGGCACAAGAGAACAATGGAAAATGGACACCGGTAGGCAATCGAAAAATTCGAGTTGTCCATTGGGGTATTATTCACAATCACTCCAAAGGTAAATGGGAGGCAGTAAAGAGCCTCAGCGATGATTATGAACTGCTTGGCTGGGTAGATGATACCGACTCGAAGGCGATGAGAATGAAGGAGCCTAATAAGAAGAGATATGCAAGCTATCCTTGCTTTACTCCGGAGCAAGTTTTCAATGAAATAAAGCCCGACCTTATCGTGATAGAGACAGCTAACGATGACTTGGTGGGTGTGGCAACTCAGATTGCAAAGCACGGAATTGCGATGCATATGGATAAACCGCTTGGAACCTCCCCGAAGGGTTTTGCTCGCATAAGTAAAATGTGTAGTAACCGCAATATTCCTCTTCAAATCGGATATATGTTCCGAGCAAATGAAGCCATAAATAAGATGGTAGAGATTGCCAAGAGTGGTATTCTCGGAGAGATCTATT
>JAEIGA010004458.1_pt1 | contig 21678 bp, 19 predicted proteins | sample 9270691 | NCBI WGS metagenome assembly JAEIGA01 (sample SAMN17057246, study PRJNA624740) | gut metagenome | biome: biome; isolation source: fecal sample | host: Bos grunniens | place: China: Xizang | collected 2019 | reverse complement strand
GTTTGCTTAATCTTATTTCTGCCATATATTACCCCTTGTTTTAATTCTTACTCTTCGTCTTCAAATTCAGCTCTGAGGATGTCGAGGATTTCCTCAACTGTCTCGTCCTCAAGGTCAGCCCTCTTGGCGATGTCTGCTGCTGAAAGTGCCAGAACGCTCTTTGCTGTGTCGCATCCTATGCTCTGGAGCTTCTCGATGATCCATCCTTCGATTACGTCATCGAACTCGCTGAGAAGCACGTCCTCCTCGTCTTCCACGTCATCAGCTGCAGGAAGTTCTCTCCATACTTCGATTTCCTTCCCTACGAGCATGCCTGCAAGACGGATGTTGCAGCCGCCCTTGCCGATACCCTTCTTGACCTCGTCAGGAAGCATATATACCTTGATCTTGTCCTCTTCCCCTCCGAGAACTATAGAAGAAATCTTTGCTGGGCTGAGTGCGCGCTGGATAAGGAGCTGAGTGTTGTTTGTCCACTGAAGCACGTCGATGTTTTCATTGCGGAGCTCCCTTACGATGCCGATGATGCGGGCACCCTTTACTCCGATACAAGCTCCGATAGGATCGATTCTCTCGTCATATGACTCTACAGCCACCTTCGCACGTTCACCCGGTACGCGTACCACCTTCTTGATGGTAATGAGTCCGTCATATATTTCAGGAACTTCCTGCTCGAAGAGTTTCTCAAGGAATTCAGGAGTAGTCCTTGAAAGAACGATGTACGGAGTAGTATTATTCTTCATCTCCACACTCTTGATGATCGCCCTTACTGTGTCGTTCTTCTTGAAGTGTTCGCCTGGAATCTGCTCTGACTTTGGAAGTCTGAGTTCGTTGCCGTCCTCGTCAAGGATAAGTACTTCCTTGGCCCATGTCTGGTACACCTCACCAGTGAAGATTTCTCCGATCTTGCCTACGTACTTATTATAGAGGTTGGCCTTTTCGATATCCATGATGCGGCCCTGGAGGTTCTGGCGGATGTTGAGGATTCCTCTGCGTCCGAAGTCCTTTAACTCGATCTTCTTCGCGAATGTCTCACCGATTTCGTAGTCGTCGTCAAGCGCCGGGTCATCTATTGCAATTTCTGTGTTAGGGTCCTCGACCTCTTCAACCACTTCTCTGTTCCAGTAGATTTCGCAGTCTCCCTTGTCTGTATTGATGATGATGTCAAAGTTGTCTGCCGATCCGTAAGTCTTTGTGATCTGAGTCCTGAATACATCCTCGAGGACGCCCATCATTGTGGCCCTGTCGATATTCTTCTGGTTCTTGAACTCGGCAAAAGCGTCTTTAAGTTCAATCTTTTCCATTGTCTATATATTTTTTTATCATTAAAGTTCAAAAATTAATAAATGGCTTGACTGTGTTCACCTGGTCCATCATAAAGCGGTCGTTGTGCTCCACCATTTCCTTCTTTTTCTTTCCTTCCACAGCTTCCTTTGCTATGTAATGCAATGTGATGCTTTCCTCGTCAGCGGCAGTCAGAGTGGCGATTATCTTCTTTCCACCCTTCAACTGCACCTCCACTTTGCTTCCTATTGCCTTGATGTATTGCTTGAAGATCTTGAACGGCTGGTCGAGACCGGCTGAAGTGACGGTGAGGGAGTAGTCCTCCTTCTCCCTGTCGAAGCATCCTTCAAAGAATCTGCTGACTGCAACACAGTCTTCCAACTCCACTGTACCTTCCTCCGATTCCATTGTAATCTCAACATCATTGTCCTTGCTGACTTTTACATCAACAATGTAGCATCCGCGTGCAACGATTTCGCCGCCTACTGCATCTATAATCTCTGATACGTTCATCTGCTTGCTGTATATGTATAAAATAAGGGGGCTGCTGCCCCCTGAATCATTCTCACGCTGCAAATGTACGAATAAAATAATAATAAAGCAAATTTAAAACCTAACCTGTAAAATCATGGAATTCAAGGCAAAAGAGATCGCTGAGATACTCGGAGGAACCGTGGAGGGTAATCCCGAAGCAACGGTTACGTCATTCGCCCGTATTGAAAGCGGAAAGCCTGGTAGCATATGTTTCTTCGCCAATCCCAAATACGAGCACTATGTCTATGAGTGCAAGGCAGATATAATCATTGTAAATAATACTTTTGTACCTCAGCAATCCGTGTCCGCAACCATGATACGAGTGGAAAACGCGTATGCATCCGTCGCTGCGCTGTTGGATTATGTGACTGCGAAAAAACGTACCTATAAGCGTTATCGCGGTTGTCGCAGCAGAGTGAGGTTCTCGTCCAGAATAGGAAAGAAGGTATATATCGGAGATTTTGCCTATGTCGGGCGCAAGGCTCAGATCGGCGATTATACCAAGATCTACGAACATGTATATGTTGGGGATGATGTGAAAATCGGTTCCAATTGCATCATTTATCCGGGGGTACGCATATATCCTGGCATGGTCATCGGCAATAATGTCATAATCCATGCGAATGCAGTCATTGGAGCTGATGGATTCGGATTTGCACCTCTGGAAGACGGCACTTGGAAGAAGATCGAGCATACCGGCAACGTCATCATTGAGGATGATGTCGAAATCGGTGCCAATACATGTGTGGACAAGTCTCAGATGGGTTCTACTGTAATCAGGAAAGGTGTTAAGCTTGATAATCTTTGTCAATTGGCCCATAATGTGGAAATCGGTCGTAATACCGTCATGGCGGCTATGTCGGGAGTGGCAGGGTCATCTAAGTTGGGCGAGCATTGTATCCTTGGTGGTCAGGTCGGTATTGCAGGACATCTTACCGTGGCAGATAATACATCATTCGGGGCTCAGACCGGTCTTTTAGGAAATGTCAAGACACCTGGACAATCGTTCTTCGGCACGCCTGCAATCCCGTATATGACGTATATGAGGAGTTATGCGCAATTTAAAAAGGCTGGTAAATAGGAATAAATATTAAAAATGTCTATCTTTGCAAGCTAATGTGTGTCAAAATAGGCGCGCTTTGATGAAGATTAATGACGTTAAGATATATAAGATGCAGTTGCAGCAGACTTTAAGGAAAAGCTATTCGTTTGAAGGAAAGGGACTTCATACCGGCAAAGTGGCGAAGATGACGGTGGGCCCGGCCCCCGTTGATACAGGTATCCGCTTTGTCAGGACAGATATAGGCAGTGATGCAGTGGTGGATGCTTTGGCGGAAAATGTGACCAGTACAGCCAGAAGTACTACTATCTCCAAGGGAGATGCGTCAGTATCAACCATAGAACATATTCTTTCTGCGCTTACAGGAATGGGAGTGGATAATGCCCTGATTGAAATTGATAATGTGGAGGTACCCATTCTTGACGGAAGTGCAAAGCCTTATATAGATGCAATCTGGAGTGACGGATTCGAGCAGCAGGATGCTCCCCGTAGATATGTCGAGATAAGTGAGCCACTCGAAATAACTAATGAAAAGGGGTCTATAGTGAGGATTGAGCCTGCGGATGAGTTCAGCTATAGCATCAGGATAGACTTTAATTCCCGTGTACTTGGAGTGCAGGAGGCAATATGGGATGATTCAATAGTGTATGCGGAGGAAATCGGAATATGCAGAACCTTTGTGTTTTTCCACGAGATACAGTTCCTTTTCGCGAATAACCTTGTGAAAGGTGGAGATGTGGATAATGCGATTGTTATCGTTGAACACCCGGTTACAAAGGAACAGGTAAATCATATGTCTGCCCTTTTCAATGTCCCAGCTCTGGAGGTGCGTGAGGATGGCTATCTCAGCAATCTTCAGCTCAGGTTCCCTAATGAGTGCGCAAGGCATAAACTCCTTGACCTTATCGGTGACCTTCGTCTCTGCGGAGGCTTCCTCAAGGCAAAAGTCACAGCGGAAAAGGCTGGGCACGGCATCAATACAAATGCTGCAAAGGCCGTCAGAATGTCATTACAAAAGAAATAATACATAAAATTATGGCTAATATACATCCATTGGCAACAGTCCACCCGAATGCAAAGCTCGGAGAGAACGTAGAAGTTGGACCATATGCATACATTGAAGAACATGTAGAGATCGGAGATGGCTCCAAGATTCTTCCTCATGCCACCATATTCAACTATGTAAAGATGGGAAAGAACTGTACTGTATTCCCGGGAGCGGTAATCGGTGCTGTGCCTCAGGACCTAAAGTTTGACGGTGAGGTTACATATGTTGAGATTGGAGACAATGTGAACATCCGTGAATGCGCTACCATCAACCGTGGTACCAAGGCTAGCGGAAGAGGCGTTACGAAGATTGGCAACAATGTACTTCTGATGTCATACACCCATGTCGCTCATGATTGTACTGTAGGCAATAACTGTATCCTCGTAAGCTACGTCGGTATTGCAGGTGAGACAGATGTCGATGATTGGGCTACGCTCGGCGGAAGTACCGTTGCGCATCAATTCTCCAAGATAGGTAAACACGCCTTTGTCGGCGGATGTTCTAAGATCAATAAGGATGTCCCACCTTATGTGCTATGTGGACGCGACCCGTTGTCGTATGCAGGTGTAAATATCGTCGGACTCCGCAGAAGAGGATTTACTTCGGACCAGATACGCAATATCAAGGATATATATGATATCATATACAACGGTGGCACAAATGTTTCTGATTCTCTTGCAAAGATAGAGAGAGGCTTCCCTCAGTCAGAAGAGAGGGATACTATCCTCGAATTCGTCAGGAATTCCAAGAGGGGTATCATCAGAGGCCTTGGCTCCGATGTAAAGGGTAATATAGACTAAGGTGATAAAGCTCCTTTCAACAGCATATTTCCCTCCCGTGTCCTATTTTGCAGCAATTGCCCAGGATATGGAGGGACTGATCAGCAGACGTGGCGACGGCAACTATCTGGAGTTGTCGCCGTCAGTCGTTTATATAGAAGCATGTGAGAATTTCCAGAAGCAGTCCTACCGCAACCGTTGCCGTTTCTATGCTGCGGACGGCGTTCAGACACTCTCATTCCCTATAAGACACGAAGATGGGACCCATAAGCATCTTATAAGCGAGGTAAAGGTGGATTATGCAAAGCCGTGGATTCACCAGCACAAAAGGGCTATGGAATCTGCTTATATGACGTCAGCTTATTTTGAGTATTACCGCGACGAACTTTTTGCAATTCTGGATTCGCATCCCGAGACTCTGTTTGAGCTGAATATGTCTCTTTTGTGGTTCTTTATTGATAAGATAGGACTGAAAGTAGACTTGCGGATTACGGAAGATTATTGTAAGGATGGTGTGGTCTTGACTGAAGATGGGACTGTGCCTTGTGTTGACCTAAGGAACGTCATCCACCCCAAGTGTCAGAATACCCTTTTAGAAGATATGGGGCTGGAAAAGCCGTATTTCCAGGTCTTTGCCCAGAAACACGGCTTCAAATCAGACCTTTCTATAATGGACCTGCTGTTCAATGAAGGTCCGGATAGTATAATGTTTCTTAAAACCTCCAGCCGATAGTAAGGAGAACCTTCCAAAGCGAGTGGTCGTTCCTTATTTCCGGTGCAGGAATCTCTATCTGGTCATCCATGTCGAAGATGTAATCTGCATAAGGCATGAACTTCTCGGTTGTGTTGAAGTTGTATCTGCATGCGACGTCGGCAAAGAAGGAACCGTTTGAGATATAGCCCAGACCAAATGATGCATTATGTCTCATTGTCATCGGAAGGCTCTTCTCAGGGCTGGTAATCATATTGTAACCTGCTCTTATAGCAAACGTGCTTATAGGCTTTACTTCTACTCCGGCACGAACCATGTGTGAAATTCCATATTCGGACTTTATCTGCTTGTTCAACTCTTCGAAATACTCTCTCTCGTAACTGTTGGTGTCGAACTTCATCTGTCCATAATCAGCAAATTCGTAGTCGGCGCTGATAACCGCTATATTTCCGATTGTGTATGCAAGACCGAAGTTTGCTCTATATGGGGAGATGATATTATATTCGAAGTCACCCCATGGACTGGTAGCCTGTGCATTGAACTTTGAATCGGTAAATGCTGTTTCTCCTGAATAACACCATTCCTCATATATGTTCATCATTGTTGGGGTCTGGATTGCAGCGCCGATCCTGATACCTGCGCCAGGAGTAACGATGACGCCTATTTTACCGAAGTATCCGGCCCCTGATGCATTGTAATTATATTTGAAGAGCATGTTCTTGAAGTATGCTTTATATTCGTTTCCCTGTGCATCAGAAAATACATTTTCGAAATCAGTCGGGTCGTCGGCGACTTCCTTGAAGTATTCCATGTAATTATATGTCAGGGAATTCAGTCCGAAGCTTGCTCCGATATATATGAAGTCGGAGAAGTTTGCAGCTACATTGAACAGATATTCGAATTTATCTCCCTGCACATTCCTCCCATAAGTCTGGAGCAGTTTGCCGGGAATCACAATATCTCCCTCCGGGAAGAGGGATTCACTGGCTCCTATGAAAAGATCACCGTTTTCGTCAGTCGCATATGGAGATATCATTCCGCTCTGGTAGGCTACTACATCCCTCCATGGCTGGCTGTCGAAGGCATGTTCCGATCCGAGGTTGTCGGCTATGAGTCCATTCGCCCAATATGCCATCGATCCCATGAAACTGGTATTTTGGTTGGTTCCGCTGGCATATACGTCTTCATTCCATGAATTGGTCTTGTTTACGCTGAATCCGATGCTTATGTTCTTGAGGCCGAATCTACGGTTTGTATTCCAGTTCATGGTCATTCCGATCTGTGGTAAAGTGAGAGCTGTGGTGTTGCTCTGCATCTTTCTCTGGAAATATGTCAGTTCCTCTCCGTTGAAGGGAATCCCCTGAGTGGTGTTGCTTGAGAATGTCAGTCCGGGGGTGAAGCTGAACTGCGAATAATTAGCTACTGCCGTTCCTGCCGGGTTGAATGTTGCCGAGCCGATATCCCCTCCAAGAGCCGTGAAGGCATTACCCATCGCCATTGTGCGGGCAGTTCCTTCATAATTGTTCTCACTGAAAAGGAATGCATCTGCGGCTGTCTGGCCATTTGCGTATGCAGTTGCCATCAGAGCTGTTGCTATTATTGTAAATGTACGTTTCATACTTTCTGATTTTAATCCCTTCTGTACGTATTGTGTTATTTATCTTCTGCGTCCGCCGCCACCGCCGCCACTGCGGCTGAATCCGCCGGACGATCCTCCTGAATTGCCGGAAGAACGGTTGTATGATGGTGTGCTGTAGCTTGACGAGCTACGGTTAAATGACGAGCTTCTGTTGTAGGTGCCGCCTCTGTTGTAACTTCTGTCTTCCTGAGTTCTGCTTTCGGTCTTGTGCGTATCGTTATTGATTCTTTCCCTGCTTTCAGTGAGGGCTCTTGTCGGAGCTGTTGCATTTGAAGGCTTGCGGTAGTTGGACTGGCCTGTGTATCTCGCTCCAGGCTTCTTTACGTTGTCGGAAGGCTTGTTAGCTATGCCTGACAAGCCGTTTTTCTGAGGAGCTCTTACGCCTGACGTCCCGGGATTGACTCTTGTGGCTGACCTTGCGTCTGATCCCGGACGTCTTGTGATTGATGCTGGACGTGATGATGATTCCACTCTTGTGGTGCCGATCCTGGTGGTGCTGCTTCCGCCTCCTCGGATTGCATTTGAGCCAGATGCAATGCTGCCGCTTCCTGTTCCGGCCCTAAGACCATGCCATCTGTCGCGTCCTTGCTCAGGTCTGTCACCTCCTGGATAGTATCCCGGTCCATGGTGATGTCCCCAGTGAGGGTCCCATCCTCCGTACCATCCGCAATAGTGGTGGTAGTGAGGCCATCCGCAGTACCATGGGTCATACCAGCCTCCGAATCCATAATACCATGGGTCATACCAGCCTGAAATATAGAACGGGTCATACCAACCGTGATATCTCCATGGGGTATAAGTCCATGAATTCCAATACCATGGGTTGTAATGTCCGCTCCAGTACCATGAACTTCCTATGCCGTATGGGCCGTAATAGTATCCGTAGTTATTTTCGAGGTCATATCTCCAGTCATATGGATTTTCCCCTACGGTGACTGTGGTACCACCGACCTTCTGGTCGAACTGGATTTTTGCATACATGTTTTCCGGAATCATGACTGTGTCCTTCTTGTCTCCGAACAGGTATATTGCGGATTCCTTGGTCTTTCTGACAAGTTCGTCCGTCTGGGCTTTCGCCTCGGTCTTTTCCTGAGAAGTCCTCAGAGAAGGTGCGCTGCTGTATATTCCGTCCTGGAACCTCGGAGACTTGTCTGACGAGGCATATTGGGCCGTTGTGCCGCATGATGAAAGGATTACGGCAATGGCGATTGTCAATGCTGAACTCTTTTTCATGTGTGTTTCTCCTATTTTATTCATAATAATTTCGTATCTTCGCAACCTGTTTGCATTTGCAATAAATGTACCGTAACATTTATGTATGCTTATGTGACGGCGATGCCTGTAGTTTAGACGCTGAAAATGCGTACAGGTTTGCTTGCATTGGCAAAAATGGATATAAAAACAATAAAAAACAATAAAAAACAATAAAAAACAATATACAATGGCAAAAGAAGTTACCAAAAGGTCAGATAACTACTCTCAGTGGTATGATAATCTGGTTGTAAAGGCGGATCTGGCAGAGCGTTCAGCCGTAAGAGGATGTATGGTGATCAAGCCTTACGGATATGCGATTTGGGAGAAGATGCAGGATGTGCTTGACAAGATGTTCAAGGATACTGGTCACCAGAATGCATATTTCCCTCTTTTCATCCCCAAGTCTTTCCTCAGTCGTGAGGCAGAGCATGTCGAGGGATTTGCAAAGGAGTGTGCTGTGGTGACTCACCATAGGCTGATGGCGGATCCGAATGGAAATGGTGTGGTTGTTGATCCTTCTGCAAAACTTGAGGAGGAACTCATCGTACGTCCTACTTCCGAGACAATCATCTGGAATACCTACAAGAATTGGGTTACTTCATGGAGAGATCTTCCGATCCTATGCAACCAGTGGGCTAACGTTGTTCGCTGGGAGATGCGTACCCGTCTTTTCCTCCGTACGGCAGAGTTCCTCTGGCAGGAGGGTCATACCGCTCACGCAACACGTCAGGAGGCTGAAGAAGAGACAATGAAGATGGTAAATGTGTATGCGGATTTTGCGCGTAATTATATGGGTGTGCCTGTTGTTGTGGGACACAAGAGCCCTAACGAAAGATTCGCAGGTGCTCTCGATACAATGACAATCGAGGCTCTTATGCAGGACGGAAAGGCCCTTCAGGCTGGTACCTCCCACTTCCTCGGACAGAACTTCGCGAAGGCATTCGACGTGATGTTTACCAACAAGGAAGGACAGCAGGAGTATGTCTGGGCTACGTCCTGGGGAGTTTCCACACGTCTGATGGGAGCACTCATCATGGCTCACGGAGATGATAACGGTCTCGTGCTTCCTCCTAAGCTTGCTCCTATCCAGGTAGTCATGGTTCCTATTACAGGAAAGGATGAGGCTGTCAATAATGCCATCCTCGACAAGATGGAGGCGTTCAAGAATGAACTTCAAGCAAAGGGAATCAGCGTGAAGATCGATGCTCGTGACACTCTTCGTCCAGGCTTCAAGTTCGCTGAGTGGGAACTCAAGGGAGTCCCAGTGCGTCTTGCTATGGGAGGACGTGACCTTGAGAACGGTACCGTTGAGCTTGCCCGTCGTGACACATGTGAGAAGTCGTCTCATCCTCAGGAAGGTATTGCTGAGGTGATTGCAGCACTTTTGGATGACATTCAGGCTAATATCTACGCAAAGGCCCTCAAGTTCCGTGATGAGAGCATCCGCAAGGTGGATACATGGGAAGAATTCAAGGAGGAGATTACAAAGGGCGGTTTCTTGCTCTGCCACTGGGACGGTACTCCAGAGACCGAGGAGAAGATTAAGGAAGAAACCAAGGCTACGATCCGCTGTATCCCGGTAGATAGCGCGGTATGCATAGAAGAAGGCAAGTGTATTTATTCAGGCAAGCCTTCAAGCCAGAGGGTTCTGTTTGCGATATCATATTAATAATTGGAAACCATGAAAAAGATTATTTTGCTTTGCATAGCAGTGTTCGCGGCTGCCGGTGTCTATGCTCAGGAACTGACCGATGCTCAAAGGGCGGTCCTTGAAGCGGCTCAGGCTTATACGGAGGCGGATCAAGTAGATAAGAAGCCGGATAAGAAGCCTACCAACTGGACAACTAATCTCAAGACCCAGATAAATATCGGACAGACATCCCTTACAAACTGGGCTGCCGGTGGTGATAATACTGTCAGCCTTCAGGGGTTTGTGGACGGTAATGCGAATTGGAAGCTCAATGAGATGTTCTGGAACAACCGTCTCCAGCTTGATTACGGATTCCTTTATACATCCTCGAAGCCGATATTCCAGAAGAACAGTGACCGTATCTACCTTGAAAGCAAATGGGGATTCAAGGCATATAAGGACATCCTTTACTTTTCTGCCAACTACGACTTCAAGTCTCAGTTCAGCAATACCTACGATTATCCTACTCCTACCACAAAGGCTGACGGATCTTCTTTCGGCGAGAACGAGAAACCTGACCGTGAGGATTGGATTGCGTTCAAGAACCTCAAGTCCGGATTTCTGGCTCCTGCGTATACTAATCTCGCACTCGGTATCGATTACAAGCCTCTTAAATGGCTTTCGGTGAACTTTGCACCTGTTACAGGAGGTTTTGTAATCGTGACGGATGAAGCCTTGAGGTCAAGCTATAGTATGCCTTTAAAGAAGCAGTATGAAGGCAAGACTGAAGGCGTCCCTACAGACGGATCTCAGTATGAGGCTTCAAGATTCGAGTTCGGTGCGCAGATGAAGATTGATGCAGCCGTAAATATCAACGATAATTTCAAGTACACAACTCAGGTAGTGCTCTTCTCAGACTATCTCGACAAGCCGGAGAATCTGCGTGTGAACTGGGATAACCGTTTCGAGTGGAAGCTCGCCAAGTACTTCTCTCTGACATTCGTGACAAACCTCATCTATGATGACAAGGTCAAGATTCAGACTCCTGAAGAGGTCGAGCAGGGCATCCCTGGAAAGCAGAGGGTTCAATTCAAGGAGTCTCTTGCTTTCGGATTCACCTACACAATTGCAAACAAGAAATAATGCTCAAGCGTTTCGTTCAGAAAGTAAGCAATATGAAGGGTCCATTCCTCCTGGCGGTAAGCGGAGGAGTGGACTCTATGTGTCTTGCCCATCTGTTCCTGAAAGCTGTGGGGCCTGATGGTTTCGCAGTTGCTCATTGCAATTTTTCCCTACGCGGTGAGGAAAGTGACGGTGACGAGGCATTGGTCAGGAGGTGGACGGATGAACACGGAGTCAGGCTCCATGTGACCCGTTTTGACACTAAGTCATTTGCTGCTTCTGAAGGGATAAGCATAGAGATGGCTGCCCGTGACCTTCGCTACGGATGGTTTGCTGATCTTTGCCGAGAACATGGCTACAAGGTGCTGGCAGTCGCGCATAATGCAAATGACAATGCCGAGACACTGCTTCTGAATCTATTGCGTGGTACTGGCGTGAACGGCCTCGCCTGCATGTCTGAAATATCTAAGCTTCCTTGCCGGGATGCTTCTGAGGTTGTGTTATACCGCCCTTTGCTTGAGTTTACGAGAAAACAGATAGAAGGTTATGCGTTTGCAGAGAGGATTGAGTATAGGAATGACAGTACTAATTTTTCTTCCGAATACAGACGTAATAGCCTTCGTAACGACGTTTCCCCGTTCTTTGAAAAGATCAATCCTTCCTTTGTTCGCACCCTTAATCGGAATATTTCATATTTTACAGCTGCTTCAGATATTGTGGAGAGGTGGTGCTGTAAGGCGGCTGAAGGAGTCGTAGATGAGTCAGGGACGGTCATTTCAGTGTCACGTCTGAAGGCCCGGACGCATTGGGAATATCTATTATATTATATATTGTCGCCATTTGGCTTCAATTCCCAGTCGCTCGAATCGCTTGAGGCGCTTCTGTCCTCCGAAAGAACTCTTTCAGGCAAAAGATTCGAGTCTGCGACTCATGTTCTGATTACCGGGCGTGATTCTCTGAATATATTCCCTCGTGGTGATGAACGCCATGTTACTTCCCTGTCTGAACCTATAATTACCATACGTTCGGCTGGAAAGTATCTCTTCAACGGTCAGTCCTTTGAGGTTGAGGTGATTCCGTGGACTTCGGATATGCCGCTTAAACAGCCTTCGGGTGTGATTGTTATGGATGCTGACTCTCTTCGTTTTCCTTTTGTATGCCGCAGATGGAGGCAGGGAGACTGGCTTATTCCTCTTGGAATGAAGGGCAAAAAGAAAGTCAGCGACCTTTTCGCTGACCTTAAATATGACTTCCGTGCAAAGGAGGAAGCAATAGTTGTTGTGGATGTGCAGACCCCGGGACTTGCTGAAAAACAGCATGTGTCAGGCCTTCTGGGGTCAAGGATCGATGACCGCTGCAAGATAGGACCTGACACATGTAAGGTTATTAAGATAACACTATCGTAGCGTTATCTCATATGGCATTCTTGCAAATACTTTTCCGTAATCATCTGCATTCAGATCTCCGAATGCCTTCACTATGCCCTCGAATGGAGTTCCTGAGAATACGCTCTGTTCGCCCATACCAAATGACTCGAGCAGGAGTTCCATGCTTGTAAGCGGCTTAGGGTATTCTGCGATATTCACTTCGCTTACATCCGACACTCCTTCTATGGAAAGGGCTGCCCATGTGATGGCATCTTCGAGAGTTCCTATCTGGTCTACAAGGCCGATCCCGAGAGCCTCTGCTCCAGTCCATACTCTTCCCTGTGCGATATTATCCACCTGAGGAACTGTCATATCTCGTCCTTCTGCCACAATTGTGGTGAATTTACTATAAATCTTCTCTACACTTGCCTGCATATATGCGACTTCTTTAGGGTCAAGAGGCCTGAGGCAATTGTACATATCAGCATGACGGTTGGAGTTTACAGGTGTTATGTTTACATGAATCTTGTCTTTGAGGGTCTTGCTAAAGTCAGGTATCATGCTGAATACTCCGATACTTCCGGTGAGGGTAGTGGCATCTGAGAATATCTTATCACAGCCTGCCGATATCCAGTATCCTCCTGATGCTGCATAGTCTCCATATGAAGCAACTACCGGCACTCTCTGCTGGAGAAGTCCGATTTCTGTCTTGATTTTCTCTGATGCAAGTACGCTTCCGCCTGGGGAATTGACGCGAAGAACAACAGCTTTGATTGTGCTGTCTTTTCTTACGTCAGATATAATCTTTGCGTATCTGTCTCCTGCTACTACGTTCTTATCGTCACCGTCCATGATGTCACCGTTGGCGTAGATGACAGCCACCTTGCTTTTAGCCTTGAAGTTGAATGCTGTCTGGAGTTTTGCGTAGTCCTGAAGTGAGATTCCCTTTACATCTTCCGGCTTTTCCGCAACAAACAGGTCGCAGAGCTTACCTTCAAGCTCTTCACGTGTCAGAAGTTCATCTACCAGTCCCTTCTCAAGGAAATCAACGGGGAAGTTAAGCTCGAGATTGTCAAGCATTGCATTGAGGGCATTTACGGTGATGCCTCTTGAATATGCGATTTCCTTTGCCCAATTCTCCCATATAGATGTGACCATTGCCTTGTTCTGCTCCATGTTCTCCTTGCTGGATGCATCCCTGACGAACATCTCGCCGGCAGATTTGTACTTGCCGTGTCTGATAAGCTGTACATTTACTCCGAGTCTGTCAAGAATGTCCTTTAGGAATATCATCTGTGAAGACACTCCGGTGAACATGTTCATTCCTCCGTCATGACATGTCATGTAGACTTTATCGGAAACGGAAGCAAGGTAGTAGCTGCCGTTGCTAGGATTTTCTATGTATGAAACGATGGCCTTTCCGCTAGTGCGGAAGTCGGCAAGAGCCTTTCTGAATTCCTCTATCTGTGCGAGTCCTCCGGTGACACCGTCCGGCTTCATGTAGATGAACTTCACGGCAGGGTCCTGGGCAGCAGCCTTTATTGCGCTTACTGCGCTGTATATACCCACAGGGGAAATTGTCTGAGCACCCTGAATCATTGACAACGGGTCCGCTTCCGTTGTCTGTTCAGCCAAAGACATAGAGGACATGTCAATTTTAAGCATAGCTTGTTCCGGCATTACAGGCTGCGTCTCACCCAAGGCCGATACAGCTCCGATCATTCCGAAAAATAGGAAGAAGGCCACAATACCGAATATAAAAAGTCCGGCAAGTGTGGCAAGGGTCATTTTAACAAAACTTTTCATGTTATATGTTTTAAATTTATTTTATGTCAGTATTCCAGATCTGCTTCGTTGATTCTTGCGATTTGAAGTTAGCGTTTTACTTTATCAATCTTCAAAGCAATTATCATTCAAAGTTATATAAAATATATTTATATAGTATAGCAATTTGTGTAAATCGGCATAATTTTCTATCTTTGCAGGTTGTGATGAAGATGATTCTAATAAAGGTCGCGGCTGTCATGGCGTTGGTATGGTACTCATTGGGTATCATAGGTTTTGATGTACATAAATGCAATGCCAGCGGCCGGTCTTTCATCGCTACATTCGTAGAGGGAATCTCATGCGAAGACATTCATCCTGATCATGGATGCGGTCATGAATATCATGGCTGCAACTGCGGACACCATCATTCAGGTGATACGGCTGTCGGGAGTTCTGACCATTGCTGTACAGATGATTATCAGGCTCTGACTATAACCGGCAGTAAGTCCGATCCTTCCCGTGAGTCCGAGATCCCGAGTGTATGGTGCCTTCACTATATTTCTGCCTGCCTGTCTGCAACTGTTTATGAATCGTCGATGTTTTCCGAAAGGATATTCCGGTGGCCCGATTCCGGGTATAGGATATCCGATTGTCAAGCGGTGTTATCAGTCTGGCGTATCTGATCGATGAACTTTTAATCTTGCTGCCTCGATACGTTCTGTCTTGTCTTTTACGGAACGTAGCAGAAGGCTTTTGTGATATTACAGGTACATAATCATCAGATCAGAAGAAACAATCATGAAACGTTTATCAATATTTTTATGTGCATTGTGCGTCATGTTGCACAATGCAACTGCACAGGATTTCCCTGTTGACACTACCGGTATTTATGGAGAGCGTCAGGATAGCCTTGATGCTGCAATTTTTGTCGATCGCCAGGCAGGAAATTTCCTTTCGAAGGGAAAGGAAATCAGGACCGAGGTAATTTCTGCTGCAGGCCTCTGCAAGATGGCATGCTGCAACCTTGCTGAGAGCTTCGAGAACTCTGCAAGTGTAACCGTAGGATATTCAGATGCCGTGACTGGTGCGCGTCAGATACGTCTCCTCGGCCTTTCCGGCGTATATACCCAGATGCTTGACGAGACACGTCCTGTGATGCGCGGTCTTTCGGCTCCTTTCGGACTTTCATATGTCCCAGGTCAGTGGCTTGAAAGCATTCAGATTGCCAAGGGCTCGTCATCTGTGATCAATGGCGTGGAGTGCATGACCGGCCAAATCAATATGGAGCACCGCAAACCTACAGATGAAAAGCCGCTGTTCATCAATGCCGCTGTAATGAGCGACTCCAAGATGGATTTCAATATAGCTTCCTCCCTTCAGATGGGATATAACTGGAGCACCGTGATTCTCGGTCACGTGTCAGGAAATATTTCTACTCATGACATGAACTCCGACGGCTTCCTCGATGAGCCTATGATGCTACAGTTCAATCTTGCTAACCGTTGGCTCTATCAGGCTGATAACGGCATCCAGGTGCGCTTCGGAGTGAGAGCTCTGCAGGATGCCCGCCTCGGAGGTCAGGTGCTGAAGGATGCCGATGGCAGGGAAGTGATTTATGACTACAAATCATATACTCTTCAGAATACGGATAATGTCGATCCATGGGGCTCGGATATCTTCAACCGTTCCATTAACGGATATTTGAAGGTGGGTGTCCCTCTCAATGAGGATAATTCACAGAACATCGCGCTGATTGCCGACTACGCCTATCAGGATATGGACTCGTATTTCGGATCCACAAAATATATTGCGGGACAGCATTCCGCATTTGCAAATCTTTTGTATCAGAATGTCATAAGCGACTCACACAGATTCACTCTCGGACTTAACGGTACATTCGACAGGTATGACGAAGACTTCCGCAGGCAGGTGGTTCTTCAGGATGTGGATTTCAATACCGTCACAAACCTCATGAATGCTGGCGCATTCGGAGAATATACCTATCATTACGGGGAGAAGGTGACTGCTATTGCCGGACTCCGTGGTGACTGGTTCCACGGCCATGGCTTCAACGTGTCTCCACGTGTTACTCTCAAGTACATGCCTATCGATGAAATCGTCATAAGGGCGAACGGAGGACGCGGACTCAGATATTCTACTCCTCTTGTGGACAATATCGGTGTATTCTCTACCGGAAAGCAGTTTAAGGGTTCATACGACAGCCATATTCTTGAAGATGCATGGACTGTCGGAGGAAATCTCACTTACTACATGCCATTCGGAGCATCTTCAAACACATATTTAAGTTTTGATTACTTCAGAACTCAGTTCGGTCAGCAGATGGTGGTGGATTATGAAAGGAGTCCGGGAGAAATATGGTTTTATCCTCTTGATGGAAAACGTTCATACACTGATAATTATCAGGTAGACTTCTCTGTGGATCCGTTCGAAGGCTTCAACGTGACCGCTACATTCCGCTATACTAACGCAATGATCGAGCTTGAAGGCAAGGGACTTGTCGAGAAGCCGATGACAGGACGATACAAGGGTGTGCTTAATCTTCAGTACGCTACTCGTCTGAACAAATGGATATTTGACTTCACTGCATCAATGAACGGTCCGTGCCGTGTGTATGAGTTCATGAAGGGGATGGATGGCATAACAGAGAGGAACGGCAAGTATTATTCTCCGGTATATCCTCTGCTTTATGCTCAGATAACACGTCGTTTCAAGGGATGGGATGTGTATGTGGGTGCAGAAAATCTCACCAACTTCACTCAGAAGAATCCTATCGTCGGAGGCGACAACCCTCGTCAGGCTTCGTTTGATGCAAGCTGCATATGGGGACCTCTTATGGGTATAAAGGCCCATGTCGGTTTCCGTTTCACTCTTTGGAAGAAGGCTTAGCCGATTTGAAATGGCGTTTGACGCAAATCGAATAATATTTAAAAGAAAATTAGATTAACTTTGTATACTATGAAAAGAATATTTGTTATCATTATTGCAGCTATGGCTGCTTTCTCAGCAGAGGCTGCCCAGTCAAATGCATCAGACCCGCAGGCACAGGAGGCTACCATTGTGCCAAGGAACAAAAGGCATGCACTGAAGAAACAGAAGGATATCCGTGAAGTCACTTTCAGGGTCCATCTTCATTGCGCAAACTGCGTGAAGAAGGTGGAGGAAAACATTGCTTTCGAGAAGGGCGTGAAGGATCTGAAAGTTTCGCTTGACCACCAGACTGTATATATAAAGTATGATGCATCAAAGACTTCTGAGGAGACCCTGAAGAAGGCAATTGTGGAACTCGGCTATCCTGTGGAAGGCGTTGTGGCTCCCGGTGAGGAGTGCAACCATGAGCATCATCACGGCCACCAGCATAAACACTAAGAAAATCAAAATACCATGTACGAAATCAGAACCAAGGAAATGCTCACGCCGACAATCTGCCGGATGAAGGTGTATGCGCCGCGTCTTGCCGCATCTGCTCTTCCCGGACAGTTCCTTATCGTGCGTGCAACTGAAAACGGAGAACGTATTCCACTGACTGTCAGTGATTATGATAAAAATGATGGCACTGTTACAATAGTAACCCAGCAGATTGGAGCATCATCTTCGGAAATCATATCTTTTGAGGAAGGGGAGGCTTTCGCAGATGTCGTAGGCCCTCTCGGCATTCCTTCGGATTTTACTGAGATGCCTGAAGAGGAACTAAGAGGAAAGAAATATATCTTCATAGCCGGAGGCGTGGGTACTGCTCCGGTATATCCACAGGTGAAATGGCTGCACGAACATGGCGTGGCCGTTGATGTAATCGTGGGAGCCAAGACCAAAGACCTTGTTATTTATAAGGAAGAAATGGAGGCTGTCTGTGATAATCTTTATCTCTGTACTGATGACGGTTCGGCCGGCTTCAAGGGTCTTGTTACTGCAATGCTTGAAAAGCTTGTTGCGGAGGAAGGAAAGAAGTATGACCAGGCTGTAGCTATCGGACCTATGATCATGATGAAGTTTGCAACCCTTACATGTAAGAAACTGGAACTTCCTATAATCGTCAGTCTTAACACCTTGATGGTGGATGGTACCGGAATGTGTGGAGCATGCCGCGTGAGTGTTGCCGGAAAGACCCGCTTCGCTTGTGTGGAAGGACCGGAATTCAACGGCTATGACGTGGATTTCGATGAGGCTATGCGCCGTCAGGGAATGTATAAGGCTGAGGAAGTCGAGGCTAATGAACATCACACTTGTAGAATAGGGAGGGGGAAATAATGGCAAACAGGATTCCAAGAGTGCCTGTCAGAGAACAGGATCCCAAGGTACGTGCTACCAATTTTGAAGAAGTCTGCTACGGATATAATGTCGACGAGGCCCGGCTCGAGGCCTCAAGATGTCTTAACTGCAAGAATCCGCGCTGTGTGGTTGCCTGCCCTGTAAGTGTGAAGATTCCGGAGTTTATCGCAAAGGTTGCGGATGGGGATTTCTCTGCAGCTGCATCTGTGATAGCTCAGGATTCATCGCTTCCAGCAATATGCGGACGTGTGTGTCCTCAGGAAACCCAATGTGAAGGAAGTTGTATCTTAGGCATCAAGAGTGAACCGGTGGCTATCGGAAAGCTTGAAAGATTTGTGGCTGACTGGAATCGTTCCAACGGAGGTGCCGCTCCTGAGGCCGTTCCTTCAAACGGTCATAGGATTGCAGTGATCGGTAGCGGTCCAGCCGGTCTGGCCTGTGCATCCGACCTTGCTAAACTCGGATATGAGGTAACAATATTCGAGGCTCTCCATCGCGCCGGTGGCGTTCTCGTGTATGGTATCCCCGAGTTCCGTCTTCCTAAGGATGAAGTCGTGGAAGCTGAAATCAATGCTGTCAAGGCCTTAGGTGTGAAGATAGAGACGAACGTTGTAGCAGGAAGGACTGTTAAAATAGATGATCTTCTTGATAAGGAAGGATTTGATGCAGTGTTCGTCGGCTCTGGTGCAGGACTGCCTAAGTTTATGGGTATTCCTGGCGAGAACCTCAATGGTGTCTGCTCTGCGAATGAGTTCCTGACACGCAACAATCTCATGAAGGCCTATCGCTCCGACTATATGACTCCTATCCATGCCGGAAAGAAAGTGGTTGTAGTAGGTGGTGGTAATGTGGCGATGGATGCTGCCCGTACTGCTCTTCGTCTTGGCGCTGAGACTACTATTGTATATCGCCGTACCGAGAATGAACTTCCTGCGCGTCGGGAGGAGGTGCACCATGCTAAGGAGGAAGGCATTCAGTTCGCCATGCTTACCAATCCTGTGGAGATACTTGGAGACGAAAAAGGTTGGGTACGTGCAGTCAAGTGCATACGTATGGAGCTCGGCGAGCCGGATGAAAGCGGACGCCGCAGTCCTGTGGCTGTGCCCGGCTCTGAATTCGAGATTGAGACGGAGACTGTGATCATGTCGCTCGGAACATCTCCGAATCCTCTGATTGCAAGGACTACGGCAGGTCTTGAAACCAATCGTCGTGGATGTCTTGTCGCAGATGAGAATGGTGCCACCACTCGTGAGGGAGTTTTTGCTGGCGGAGATGCCGTGACAGGTGCTGCGACTGTGATTCTTGCTATGGGTGCAGGCCGTAAGGCAGCTGCTGCAATCCATGAATATGTGCAGATGAAGAAGGCTTAATGTCTTTTGAGTGATGCTGTAGGGATAAGAGCTATAAGATAGCCTATCAATGCAACTCCTGCAGCTGTGGTCAGAATATCAGACCAAGATAATATTATAGGATATGCCTGGACAACGAAATGTCCGGGCATTTTTATGAATCCGAAGTGCTGCTGGAGCAGTGAGAATCCTATGCCCGATATCATGCCTGCAGCCAGACCTGATAGCGAAATCATCCATCCTTCCAGAATGAATATGCGTCTGATGAGGCTTTCGCCTGCTCCCAAGCTGCGGAGCGTCATGATGTCTTCACGTTTCTCTATCATCAGCATGGTAAGGCTTCCGAATATATTAAATGCTATTATGATGATGACGAATATGAGAATCATATAGATAGCCATCTTCTCGTATTTCATCATTTTGTATAGCGACTCATTCTGCTGGAATCTGTTGCGCACCTTGAAGTCAGGGCCAAGCCGTGAAGCGATCTCTTCCTGAAGCTTCTCCTGATCCTTTGCTGATGTCCCCTCTATGGTCCTGATTTCTACAGCGGATACTTCGTCCTTGTATTCGAGAAGTTCACGCATCTGCTCGATCGGGAGGATGATAAGATCATGGTCTATGTCGCTGTTCACGCTGAACAGACATGACGGCCAGATGTTGATGCTCTCAATGGAGGCGGCTGGATTAGCCATTGATATGCGCCGTGTGCGCGACGGGTAATAAACTTCAATAGGGGAAAGGAAGTGAGGTCTGATTCCCATCTCATGGGCGAGTCCTGCACCTACTGCCGCCATAGGGATATCCCCCTTATGCAGCTTGAATTCTCCTTCCTTGATGTGGTTGCGGATAGGGGATTCTTCCTCATATATCCAGTCCACACCCTTTGCTTTGGCCAGGCTCTGCTTTCCTTCGTAATTGATGAAGACCTGCTCCTGAAGCACGCAGCACATGTTCTTTACTGCAGGCTGCTCGTATATCCAGTCATATGTCTTTCCCTCAGGGACGAAAGTCTTTCCTGTGACCGGGGTTATCATAAGATCGGGCTCGACATTGCCCATCAGCGACCTGACAAGCGAGTCGAACCCGTTATAAACTGAAAGTATGATGATCAGGGCTGCCGTTCCTACAGCCATACCGATGGCGCTTATCGCCGAAATGATGTTTATCACATTATGTGATTTTCTGGCGAAAAGATAACGTTTTGCTATATACGGCGCTAATCTCATCTATGTTTTTACTACTTCTTTAATAATTCCTCGATGTGCTCCACGTAGTCGAGGGAACTGTCGAGAAGGAATGCGATCTCAGGAACTATGCGAAGCTGTTTGCCCATCTTGTGACCCAACTCTCCACGAAGTGCCTTGTAGTTCTCCTGAAGGACCTCCATCACAGGCTCGGACTTGTCTGAAGGGAAGATGCTGACATATATCTTTGCTACAGAGAGGTCCGGGCTGATCTTTACTCCGCTTACAGACACAAGTGCACCGCCGAAAGCCGCCATGCCCTTGCTGCGGATGATTTCCGCCATAACCTTCTGTATTTCCTTGGCAACCTTCAGCTGCCTTGTCGTCTCTGTATTCTTTTCCATATTGTGTTTCTTTAAACTTTATTATTAAAATAGTTTTTGAACTACCAAGATAGAGTGGTGATGTATGTAGGTGACATGCCACCCCCGGCTAGGGGGTGCCTGCGGAGCAGGCGGGGGTCACCGGAATACATTGCCGCTCTATCGGAGTATTAGGCAATTTTAATGATAAAGTAGTTCTTCTTACCCTTCTGTGCAAGGATGTACTTGCCGTTGATGAATGACTCGCTTCCGATCTGGGCATTTATGTCAGTCGCCTTC
>JAEIGA010004457.1_pt1 | contig 21680 bp, 20 predicted proteins | sample 9270691 | NCBI WGS metagenome assembly JAEIGA01 (sample SAMN17057246, study PRJNA624740) | gut metagenome | biome: biome; isolation source: fecal sample | host: Bos grunniens | place: China: Xizang | collected 2019 | reverse complement strand
TTGATTTAGAAGAATTCGAATATCGTGATGTTACTACTTTATCAGGTGGTCAACAACAAAGAATCGCAATTGCAAGAGCTATTATCAATGAGCCCAAGATTTTATTACTTGATGAACCTCTTGGAGCACTTGACTTAAAAATGCGTAAAGAAATGCAAATCGAACTTAAAGAAATGCATAAAAAACTAGGTATCACATTTATTTATGTAACACATGATCAAGAAGAGGCTTTAACAATGTCAGATACAGTTGTAGTTATGAAAGATGGTTGCATCCAACAAATTGGTAAACCTGAAGACATTTACAATGAACCTGAAAATGCGTTTGTTGCAGACTTTATTGGTGAAAGTAATATTTATGAAGGTACAATGGTTGGTGATAAGAAGATTCGTTTCTTAACTAAGATATTTGACTGCTTAGATGAATTTCCGGTTCATGAAAAAGTAGACGTTGTAGTTAGACCGGAAGATATTAAGCTCGGAGCTGCAGGTGAGGGTATGGTTGATGGAAAACTTGTAAATAAAGTTTTCAAAGGCGTACACTACGAATATACTATGATGATTGGCCGAAGTGAAGTAATTATTCAAGATACAAGAAACTTAGAGATTAATTGTCTTGCAAGTATTACTCTTACTCCAAATGACATTCATATTATGAAAAAAGAATTTACAAACAACTATTACGATGCTTATATTGATAAGAATAACCGTGTTGTCATTAGTGAAGCTGCATTTGAATGTGATATTACACAACTTATTCCTAATTCACATGTTGATGATGAAGGATATTTAGTTGATGAAAAAGGCGTTAAATACGATTTAACTGATGCGGATGTTAAAGCTATAATTGGCCTTAAAGATATTGAAATCATTGATAATGAAGAAGATGGTATTGTATCTGGTGAAATAGTTTCATTTATTTATAAAGGGGACCACTACCAACTTATTATTAGAACTGCCGAAGATGAAGATTTTGTTGTAGATACTGAATACACTTGGAATGAACATGATAAAGTAAGTGTATATGTAAAACCAGAATCTATTAAACTTATTCTAAAACAAGAGGCAAAAAAATATGTCAAAGCCTAAGTTTTCGCGTAAGTTACTTGCAATTCCTTACGGTATATTCTTAGTTTTATATGTAATTATACCGCTTGTTTTAATTATTATTTATGCATTTACTGAAAATGTTGAATCAAATCCTCATTTTGTTTATCGTGGTGAAGGATATCGAATCTCATTTGAAAATGCATTATCATTTTTCGGAAACATTTCTAATATTAATACATTTATCGTTAGTATTTTCACAGGTTTCTTAAATACTGTAATTTGTTTACTTATTGGTTATCCAATTGCTTATATACTTGCAAAAAAAGAATACAAGTTTAGTTTCTTAGTTGTAATTTTATTTATTATGCCAATGTGGATTAACTTTGTTTTAAGAACTTCCGCAACTCGTGAGATGTTCTATGGTTTTAAAGAAATTACTGGTATTGATATAACAGGTGCAAAATATCCATTCTTTGCAACTATGGTAGGGATGGTTTATAACTATTTACCATTTACGATTCTACCGCTTTATTCAACAATGACAAAAATGAATAGAAGTTTAATAGAAGCTTCAATGGATCTTGGAGCTACTCCTGTTCAAACATTTGTTAAAACAATAATACCAATGACAATGCCTGGTATTATATCAGCTGCTAATATGGTATTTATGCCTACAATGTCTTCATTTGTTATTAGTGATGTAATGGGTGAAAGACAATTTGCACTAATTGGTAATATTATTCAAACATATTTTGATCAAGCAATGTGGCATTTAGGTAGTTTCTTTGCACTTACAATGTTAGTTATAATTCTTGTTTCAATGTTCTTAACAAGAAACGTTGAAAAAGAAGAAAATGCAAGAGGTGGCTTATGGTAATACTTATATTATTAATGACATTTATGCATTTATCTAAAAAAAGAAGAATTAATGATGTAAGAATTACAGAAGTTTCACCTACAAAAATTAACTTTAATTCTCCTAAAATTAAATCAATCATTAAAACTGTCGCAAAAGTATTTGTATACGTAATGTTATTTTCAATGTATGCACCAATATTAATACTAATTTTATTTAGTTTTACTAATGCAACATTAATTGGTAACTGGAATGGTTTTAGTTTTGATTTATATATTGATTTATTTAATGATGAAGAAGTTCTTACAGCATTCTTTAATACTGTAATTGTTGCTTTAACTACAGGTATTGTTTCAACACTTCTTGGTACACTTGGTGCTATTGGTATTTTCTATTCATCTAAAAAGATGAGAAGAGTATTTGATGTTGTTGGTCAAATTCCAGTACTTAACCCTGAAATTGTAACTGCCTTATCACTTACAATTATGTTTGTTGCATTAGGTATTCAGTTTAATTTCATAACTTTACTTATTGGTCATGTTGTTTTAACAATTCCATTTGTAGTACTAAGTATTACACCAAAATTAAAACAACTTGATCCAAATACTTATGAAGCTGCCCTTGATTTAGGGGCAAAACCTGCAAAAGCGCTTCGTAAAGTAATTATTCCAGAAATAATGCCAGGTATTTTATCAGGTTTCTTATTATCTGTTACATTATCACTAGATGATTATATTATTACTGCCTTTACAAAAGATCCTTCTTTTGTAACGCTTAGTACATACATTTATGGTATTACTGCTAAAAAAGGCGCACTTCCTCCAATGCTTAGAGCCCTTACAACTATTATCTTTATTATTACGTTAATTATTTTATTAATTGTTAATTTTTATAATAAAAGACAAAAGAAGATGGGAGGATTTAATAAATGAAAAGAATAAGCTTTGTTTTACTTTCACTTGTTTTAATCTTTACCCTAACATCATGTAATACTAAAGAAGAAGTTAGAACTCTTCGTATTTATAACTGGCAAGATTATATTGATGATGGCACTATGGAAGAAGGTGCAACATCAATGTTAGATGACTTTGCAGAGTATTACTACGAAACATATGGTGAAAAAATAGAAGTTATCTATGATACATTTGAAACAAATGAATCAATGTTTAATACTTTAAAAACAGGTAAAACAACATATGATTTAGTTTGCCCATCTGAATATATGATCATGAGAATGATCAAAGCTGATATGTTAATACCTTTTGAAGAAGGTGCAACTCCAACATATGATAAGTATGCATCAAAATATATTCAAAACTTATTTAAAAATACTCCAGTATCAAATGGAGGATCAATGGCTGATTATGCCAAAGGATACATGTGGGGTACAGTAGGTCTTGTATACGACCCAGAATATGTTACAGAAGAAGAAATAACTACTTGGGAAATTATGTGGAATCCAAAGTATAAAGGTATGGTATCTTCAAAAGATAGTATCAGAGATACTTATATTCCTGGTGTAATGCACGTTTATTTAGACGAACTTGAAGCTTTAAGAGCTGATTATTTAAATGGTGATATTACAAGTAATGAATATACTGCAAAAATTAATGAAATCATGAATCGTTGTGATGATGAAACACTAGATAAAGTGTTAGATCATTTACAAGATTTAAAATCTAATCTATTTGGTTTTGAAGTAGATAGTGGGAAAACAGACATTGTCAATGGTAAGATTCGTATTCAACTTGCATGGAGTGGCGATGCTGTTTATTCTATGAGTTTAGCTGAAGAAGAAGATGACAAGATTCTTGCATTCTCAGTTCCACAAGAAGGATCAAATATTTGGTTTGATGGTTGGGTTATGCCAAAAGGCGCTGATACCGTTCTTGCTCAAATGTTCGTAGACTATGTTTCAAGACCAGAAAATGCCGTTAGAAATATGAATATGGTCGGTTATACTAGTGCTATAGCTGGACAGGAAGTTTTCGATGAGATAAGTGATTGGTATGATGAATCAGTTGAGCTTGAAGATGGATCTTTTGATACAACAGATTTAATACCTTATGATCTTAATTATTTCTTTGAAGGTACTCTTGATGAAGATTGCGATGGTATTATTTATACATCTTCACTTAGTGGACAATTATATACGCAATACCCTGATTTAGGTACTGTTGAACGCTGTGCAATAATGCAAGACTTCGGTGTTCAAAACAACAAAGTTATTGAAATGTGGGCAAGTGTTAAAGCAGTTAATTTACCTATTTGGGTAACTATTGGCTTCTTTGTAATTGTTGCAGGAATATTTGCTTTAGTAATTGTCTATACAGTTTTTAATAAACGTAAATTTAGAAAAAACAAAAGATAAGAGAGTTAACCACTCTCTTATTTTAATTTAAGTTATATTTGGCATAAATTTATTGAATTAAAAAATTTAATATGATATAATGTGATTAATAAATTTTACAAAGGATCTTAACATAGTTATGAAAAAATCAGTAAAAATCTTTTTAATTATTAGCGGGATAGTATTAGCACTTGCTTTATTTTTAGTTTTAGCAATTATAATTATTGGTTTAATTATTCTTGCAATTTGTTTAATACCATTATTTTTAAAAACACCTACTAATGTTGATTCTTATGGAAATGTCGAAGTTGGTATTGTATCAGATAATGAATTAGATATAAGTAATATAAAATACTATACTGTATATAGTGGTGAAAGTAGTCCAAATAATATTGAAGTATCTACGGATAATTTAGAATTTAATTTCACACCTAAAGAAACGGATACAACTGGTAGAATTCAATGTGGTGAAGATAAATTTGAACAAATGAATCTTTATATTACCGGAGAAATTACAGGTAATACAAGTATAGATGATTTTCAAGTTAAAATCAAACTTCCACAAAGTATTGCATATTTGTTCTATAATGGCTATCTTACAATTGATCAAGATAAATATAGTTATATAGTAAATGAATATGATGGTAGTATGTCTATTATAATTGATTATATTTTAAATGGTGATATTGAACGCGGAGAAGATATCTATTATAAATCTATAGATAACTATTATGAATTTGTGATTAAAATTGAGTTTTTATGGGGAAGCAGATTTAATTATCAAAATCCTGGAATTTATTTTGATGAAGATGAAATTGGTAAATATCAATCATATGATAAGGTTAAAGAAGAATTACACAATCTTAATTCTCATCTATATAATTATACTTATGTAGTACTTGATGATACTGATTATGTAGTTTATACTATTGATGATGAATATTATGTTCAAATTGATGGTGATTATTATAAAGCATCCAGCATTACATGGATAAATGATGAAATAATTGATATAACTTATTCTAGTGAAAGTTCGGATGTAAAACCTAAGATACCAGTAATTGAAATTATAATAGAAGTAACTGCTATTTAGTTATTTATATATTATTAAATTTAGTATAATTTACTTGATAAAAATAGAAGTTTTTGGTATAATAAATTCGATTTATTTTATAAAAATCTTTGTTTACGGAGTCTGACAAACTCTTTAGAAGCGTAATGTATGCGTTAAATCTGTTAATGAGGGGAATTTCAACTAAGGTGGCACCGCGCGATAACTCGCGTCCTTAGATTTTGTAAGTAGCATTATGTTTACTTTACATATGAAGTTCCTTATTTTTTTTAGAAAGAGGTAATTTTTATGAAAGTTAGTAAAATTAAAGGTACATTAGATTATTTTGGAGAACAACTAAATACTTATCGTTATATTGAAGGTGTTGCAAAAGAAATTTGTAATAGTCATGGTATTAAAGAAGTAATGCTACCAACATTTGAAGCAACTGAACTATTTGCACGTGGTGTAGGTGAAGGTAGTGATATCGTTTCTAAAGAAATGTATACTTTTGTTGATCGTTCTAATAGAAGTATTACACTTCGTCCTGAAGGTACAGCTGGAGTTACACGTTGGTTTGTTGAAAATAAGATGTATATTAATCCTGGGCTTTCTAAATATTTCTATGTAGGACCAATGTTTAGATATGAACGTCCTCAAGCAGGTAGATATCGTGAATTTAGACAATTTGGTGTTGAAGCGTTTGGACCTGGATCTGCTTACTTAGATGCAGATATAATTTGTTTTGCAGATAGTTTCTTAAAGAAACTTGGTATTAAAAATGTAAAGGTGCTTGTTAATAATATTGGTTCAAAACAAAGTCGTGCAAACTATGAGAAAGTACTAGTTGAATATTTCACAAAAAATATTGATTCTATGTGTGCAGACTGTAAAAATAGACTTCTTAAAAATCCATTAAGAATCTTAGACTGTAAAGTAGATAAAGAAACTGAAATTATGAAAAATGCTCCAAAGATTTCGGATTATCTAATTGAAGAAGATAAAGAATATGCAAAAAGTGTAATTAGTGCTCTTGATGCTTTAGACATTAACTATGAAGTTGATGAAAAACTTGTAAGAGGACTTGATTACTACACAAGTACTGTATTTGAATTTATTTATGATGATCCTGCATCACCAATTAATGGTTTAACATTACTTGCAGGTGGTAGATATAATGGGCTTGCAAAAGAGTTAGATGGTCCTGATACTGATGCAATTGGTTTTGCAACCGGTATGGAACGTTTAATCTTAGTTATGAATGAACTTGGTGTTGCACCTGTATTAGATGAATCAGCCGATGCTTGTGTTATTACTATTGGTGAAGTTACTAAGCTTGAAGGTATTAGACTTACTAATTATTTAAGATCATATAATTTAAAATGTGAAATTGACTATATAAATCATAATTTAAAACCACAATTTAAACTATCTGATCGTATTAAAGCAAAACATGTTTTAATCATAGGTGAAGACGAACTTAATAACGGATTAATTAAAGTTAAAAATATTGAAACAAAAGAAGAAAAAGTAATAGAAGTTAAGAATATATTAAAAGAATTTAATAAAGAAGGTAATGAATATGCGTACAAGAAATAATAATGAATTAAGAATTGAACATGTAAATGAAATAGTTACACTTGTTGGTTGGTGTAGTAAAAAGCGTAATTTAGGTGGATTAATTTTCATTGATTTACGTGACAGATACGGAATTACTCAACTTGTTGTTGAACCTGACAATGCAATGTACGATATTGCTAACTCTGTAAAAAGTGAATATGTTTTAAAAGCAACAGGGAAAGTAGTTGAACGTCAAAGTAAAAACCCTAAACTTCCTACAGGAGAAATTGAAGTAATTGTTAGTGAACTTACTATTTTAAATACTGCTGAACAACCTCCAATGTTAATTCAAGATGACACTGATGCATTAGAAGATACAAGAATGAAATATCGTTATTTAGATTTACGTCGTCCTACAATGCAAAGAAATCTTTTATTACGTCATAAAGTTTATATTGCAACACGTAACTATTTTGATGAAAGAGACTTTATTGAAGTTGAAACTCCAGTTTTAGGTAAATCTACACCTGAAGGTGCACGTGACTTCTTAGTTCCATCAAGACTTTATGAAGGTGCTTTTTATGCTTTACCACAATCACCTCAAATGTATAAACAATTATTAATGGTTTCTGGTTTAGAAAAATACTTCCAAATTGTTAAATGTTTCCGTGATGAAGACTTAAGAGCTGATAGACAACTTGAATTTACTCAAATTGACGTTGAATGTTCATTTGTTGATGAAGAAGATATTTATGAACTAATTGAAGGATTATTAGTTCGTATTTGGAAAGAAGTATTAGGAATAGAAATTAAAGCTCCATTTACAAGAATGAGCTATAAAGATGCAACTAACCTTTATGGTAGTGACAAACCTGATACTCGTTTTGAAATGTTACTTGAAGATTTATCTTCTTGGGCAAAAGATGTACCATTTGTAGTATTTGAAAATGCTTTAAATGCCGGTGGTGTTGTTAAGGCTATTAAAGTAGTAGGTGGTGCAGGTAAATATTCAAGAAAAGAAATTGATCGTTTAACTGATCTTGCAAAAAAATATCATGCACATGGTCTTGCATGGTTAAAATATGAAAATAATGCATTCTCAGGTTCAATTGCTAAGTTTGTAGATGCTGAAAAACAAAATGCATTAAAAGAAAACTTAAATATTGAAAATGGAGATTTAGTATTAATTGTTGCTGATACTTTAGAAAATGCAAACTTCTCACTTGGCGCACTTCGTTTACAAGTTGCAAAAGAAATGAATTTAATTGATAAAGATAAATTTAATTTCTTATGGGTAGTTGATTGGCCATTATTTGAATATGATGAAGAAGAACATAGATATGTTGCCGCTCACCATCCATTCACATCTCCAAAAGCAGGTCACGAAGAATATTTATTAACAGACCCTTCTAAAGCCTTTGCAAAAGCTTATGATATTGTACTTAATGGTTATGAACTTGGTGGTGGTAGTATTAGAATTCACAACCAAGATATTCAAGCTAAGATGTTTAAAGCAATTGGTATGAGTGATGAAGAAATTGAAAGACAATTTTCATTCTTTGTAAATGCTCTTAAATATGGTACACCTCCACATGGTGGTCTTGCAATCGGGTTAGATAGACTTGTTATGCTATTAACAGGTAATGATAACTTACGTGAAGTTATTGCTTTCCCTAAAGCCGCAAGTGCAAGATGTCCTTTATCAGAAGCTCCTACAAAAGTTGCTGATAAACAATTACATGAATTATCATTAAAGGTTGGTAAATAATGTATCAAAAATCATTGATACAAAGTATAAATATTTTATTTAGTATCCATGGAGAACTAATTGCGGTAATTGTAATAATATTTGCAATCTTAATGTTTATAGTATCAGTCATTTTAATGAAAAAATTAAAAGCACCTGAAAGTGTTAAACTTCCTAAAAAATGTTCTTCATGTACAAATACTATTTGTAAAGAAGAACTTGAAGAAAAAATATCTAAAACAAAATCAAGTGATGAAACAATAAGTCCAGATGAATTACTTGAATTTATGAAATGTGAGGAAAGAAACAATGGCAAAAAGTAATAGTTATATTTCTTGGGATGAATACTTCATAGGAGTAGCTATTTTATCAAGTTTAAGAAGTAAAGATCCAAATACTAAAGTTGGCGCTTGTATTGTAAATGAAAAAAATAGAATCATTGGTATTGGTTATAATGGCCTTCCTTATGGATGTAGTGACGATATATTCCCTTGGGAAAGAAGTGGTGAATTTTTAGATACAAAATACCCTTATGTTGTACATGCAGAACCTAATGCTATTTTAAACTCTACAACTAGTTTAGACAATGCTAGACTGTATGTAACTTTATTTCCATGCCATGAATGTGCAAAGCTAATTATTCAAAGTGGTATAAAGGAAATAGTATATATGAGTGATAAATATGAGGGTACTGAATCTGATATGGCATCTAAAAAAATGTTATCTAGTGCTGGTGTAACTTGGAGAAAAGTTGCACCAATGAAAGTAGAAATTGATAAATAATGAAATATTTCTTTAAAAAACAATGGATTTGGATACTTTGTTTTGGCTTATTAACAAGTATTACAATTACATCACTTCTTGTTAGAGTAAAGTACTCAGTTAGTACTCCTGCAACCCTTACTTCAATTGATACTTATATGGAAATTGAAGGTAGTGAATCAGAAAATATTGACATAAATTCTGTTTCAGTATATTCTTTTAATAACATTTCATTATTCAACTATGTTGTATCTAAAATTAATCCATTCTGTGGACTTGAAGACTTACCGGAAAATTTAAATACTTCAGATGATTATTCTGCTAGCCAAGGATCACTTCACCGAACTTTAAGTATTCAAAATTCGGTAATCGCAGCTTATAATTTAGCTGGATATCCTTTAGAAAAAACATTTATTGGTTACTGTGTTTCAAGTGTTTCTACATATCATAGTAGTGATATTAAGATTAATGAATATGTAACAAAAATTGATGGCATTAAATTATCTGAGGAATATAATCCTAATGATGCTATTAAATATGCTAAAGAAACTGATCCAACAAGAAATTATGTTATTGGAACAGTAATAAGAGGCGCAAAAGAAGTTGAATTAAAATTTGAATATAATAAAGATAATAATAATAAAATAGGCTTAAGTTTTAGTAGAGTATATGATTATCCAATTAAAGAAGAATATCCTCAACTTGAAAAAAGTCTTCCTAATTCATACGGGCCAAGTGCAGGTTTAATGCAAGCATTATATTTATATGTTAAATTAAAAAATATAAGCTTTCCTCAAGGATTAAAAATTTCAGGCACAGGAGAAATTGATGAATTTGGATATGTTGGAATAATTGGTTCATGTAAACAAAAAATTTATACTGCAGTTTATTCTGATGTTGACTATTTCTTTGTTCCAATTGATATGCATTATACTGATGAAAAAATTCAGGAAATGAATTATCTAGAAGCTAAAGAAGCTTTAGCATTTATTAGTATATTTAAAAGAACAAATCTAAAAATTATTCCTGTAAGATCTTTAGAAGAAGCAGTAGAAGAATTGGAGAAGATAATATGATTTTATTTGTTATTTTAGCTATCCTTTTAATTGCTCAAGTTATCACGTACTTCTTAAATAGAGAAAAAATTAAAAAAATTAATGACGAAATTTCAAAAGAACATGAAAAATTAAAAGTAATTCCTAATTTTAAGAAAAAGTCGGTATTAGTATATGTTGTCGCATTCTTATTAACTGCGCTTGTATACTTTTTCCCAGTTACCCTAAATATTGTATTACATATGCATTTTCCATCAAAAATGTTTTTAGGTAAATTAAATTTAATTTTTACTTTTGTTTTATCTTTTTCTGCTTTTATAGTTGTTGATATTATTCAAAATAAGATTTTACAATCTTATGTTATTGAATATAAACAAAAAAATCCTGATATTAATCCATCAGAATTACCAGATATTAATATCAAGAAAATCTTTATCGTAGATTTATTAAATATCTTTACATCAGTTATATCTGTCGTGTTAGTTATTATTTTATTTATTCTTAGATAGGAGGACCTATGAAAAAATATTTAAAATATATTATTAGTGCATCAATTGTAGTTACTATTTTATTAGTTGATATTATTTCAAAAGTGATTGCGGTAAGTGTACTTGAATGTGGAAAGGCAATTCCAGTTTTAGGTGAATTCTTAAAACTTGATCTATGTTTTAATACTGGTATTGCATTTAGCTTTTTAGAAGATGCTCCTTGGTATGTTCTTTCTGGTATTAGTTTTATTATGTCTGGTGTGATAATATTCTTTATTATTAAGTACGGAGACTTTAAGAAAAAACCTATTGGTTCTATTGCTCTTGCATTAATGCTTGGTGGATCTTTAGGTAATTTAGTAGATAGAATATCAAATTTCCCTGCTTTACTTTATGATGGACCACTTTTACCTAATAAAACGAATGTGGGAGTTGTTGATTTTATTAATACTAATTATATTTTTGAACTTGTTGGATTAGAATTTGGTATATGGAATATTGCTGATGCCTGCTTAGTTGTTGGTACTTTTGCTCTTCTTATTCATGTGTTATTCTTTGATAAAGACGAAAAAAAGAAAAAAGAAGAAAACAAAGAAACAATTATTGTTGATGCAAAAGTTACAGAAGATAAAGAAATTAATAACGATAATACTAATGAAATTCTTGAAACTAAAGAAGATGAGGTTATTTCAAATGATTAAAAAAGAAATTATTTATAGTGGAACAAGTGAAGAAATAAGAATTGATAAGTACCTTGCAGAACAAATAGAAGAAGTTTCAAGAACTGAATTAAAAGAATACTTCAATCAAGGTAAAATAAAAGTAAATGATAAGATTGTTAAACCAAGTTATAAGTTGTTTGATAATGATCAAATTGTAGTTGAAGAAATAGCACAAGATGAAATCGATATGATTAAAGAAAATATTCCTCTTGATATCGTATACGAAGATGATGACTTAATTGTTGTAAATAAACCAAGTGGACTTGTAGTACACCCAGCACCAGGGCATACGCATGGTACACTTGTAAATGGTCTATTATATCATTGTAATGAATTATCAAATATGAATGGCGATATCAGAGCTGGTATTGTTCATAGAATCGATAAAGATACATCAGGATTACTAGTTGTTTGTAAAAATAATTATGCACACCGTATTTTAGCTGAACAATTAAAAGATAAAACAACTACAAGAACTTATATCGCTATTGTAACTGGTAATATTAGTCATAACTTAGGACGTATTGAAGCTCCAATTGGTAGAGATCCTAGTAACCGTCAAAAAATGGCAGTAGTTCCAAGCGGTAAACCATCTGTAACACATTTTAAAGTTTTAGATCGCTATCGTGACTTTACTTTAGTTGAATTAAAACTTGAAACTGGTCGTACTCACCAAATTAGGGTACATATGTCTTATATTAACCATCCTGTTGTAGGTGACCCTCTTTATGGAGTAAAAAAACAAACTACAGAATTTGGTCAATACTTACATGCAAAAACACTTGGTTTTGTTCATCCTAGAACAAATGAATATATGGAATTTTCATCAGAACTTCCAGAAGAATTTTTAAGAAAGATTGATGAATTACCTAAATACTAAAGTTAACTTGACTATTTTTTAGTCAAGTTTTTTTAGTATCTAAAATATGACAAATTTTTTAAACTTGTTTTGATATAATTATTTAGTCTAATTGATTATAAATGAATAGATATAAAGATTTAGAATATAATTTATTAAAGGAGAGATTAAATGAATATATTAGAATTAAAAATGAACTATACAGCTTTTATTAAGCTTAGAAATTTTATTAAAATTAATGATATTAGTGCTGAAATAAAAGAATATCATAAAAAAGATGATATCATTACTGGTAAACTTGATGTAAGTGGAACTTATTTAACTGAAGATTTAGTTAACACAAATTCATTCTCTGATGAAATTTTATTTGATATTATTTTTTCAACAAATGATTTTGAGATTATAGATATCGATTGTGTCGATCTTGATTATAATCCAGTTGATGGAAGAGGAATCGAGGTTATGTTTGATGTTTTAATTAAATATGAAAATTATGAAATAGAAGAAAATACAAATTCCAAAGAAGATATAATTGAAATACCGGTTGTGGTAGAAGAAAATAATACTTTTGAGGAAATAAAAAAAGAAAAAGAGATAGAAATAGACCATCTTATTGATGAAAAACTTGATTTAGCAAATGATAATTTACCCACGACTTTAGAAAATGTCGAAAACGATGTTAATAAAAATACCCTAATTAATACTATTGATTTTAAAAATGAAAAAGAAAACGAGAAAAAACGCACCATTAAAATATGTTACTATAACGATACAAAAGAATTAGATAGTTTTTGTGAAAATAATAATGTAGGAATCGATAAAATATTTAATGATAACAAAAAAACAGACTTTGTAAAATATAAAAGGATAATACTTAAGTAACTAAAATGGAGGAATTTAGAAATATAAAACCATGCATTGTTAAATATTATGAAATACCTTTAGATAATATTAATAATATAAGCAATATAACTTCGAAAGCATATTTATTAAAAACTTTACAAAGTGAAACATTTTTTATTAAAAAAACAACGTATAATGCACTTGAAAAATATCATTATTTATATAATCAAGGAACAAATAATATTCTTTATCCAATTTTAAATAAAAAAAATAATTATGTAACTAGAAATGCTAATTCATCGATTTATATTAGTAATTATTATAATGATATTACAATAAAAAAAGATGCTAAATTAAATAACTTAATAAAAAATATTGATACACTTCATCAAATGACATCTTTCAAAAAACAACTTGATCCGTTATCATCAAGGCCAAAGTTTGAAGAAATAACAAGAAGACTTGATTTTCAGTTCAGGATTTTAGAAGATTATATAAGAAAAGTTGAATTAGATGACTTGAAAGAGTATAGTATGGGAATTCTATCTAATTATCAATATATTTTGAATGCTAAATCAGAACTTATAAAACTTCAAAAAAGAATAATTAGCACAGTGAAGTCAAAAGAGAGTATTAACTTTAGTTTTATCCATAATAATCCCAAATTAGAACATTTAATAAATGTTAAAGGATATAACTATTTATGTAGTATTGAAAATGGAAAGATTGGTCTTAGTAGTTTAGATTTCGCAAAATTATATGTTGAAAATGAAATGGTAAATATAGATTTTAAAAGTATAATTAAAGACATATTAATAAAAGAAAATAATCATTTTGAATATGATTATTTTCGATATTTAGTGTTATTTATTTATATTATGAGAATAAAACTTACAAATAATGATCATATAAATAGTGCAATAATTGTGAATGTGAGCGAAAGTATAAAGAAATATTTTGAAAATTTCTCAGACGAGTAGAAATAAATTAAGAAGTAAAACAATTCCTATTATTACTAAAATTATTAAATTTGACCAACAAAAAAAGAAAATTGTTAAGAATAATTGCCAAACAAAAATACAGATTAAATAACGCAACATACTTTTAAATGTTCCCCTAAGCTGTACTAAAGTCCTCTGTAACCAGTTTCTCATTATATCACCTCTAATATTATTATATGATTTAGGTAAGTTTAAAAATCACAAATAAAAAAGTTTTGCATATATTTTGTAAAATTTAAAGAAATATAGTATAATAATAAAGGTCTTAAGGTGATAAGTATGAAATGGTCAGTTCAACAACTAGAAAAACTAACGACTTCAATTTATAACTTTGATTTTTCTTTAGATTTTTCTGAAGATATTAAAACTGTCGAAGATATTTTAGGAATTGAAGAAGTTAAAGTTAGTGGTACAATTGAAAAAATACAAACTGGAACATATCGTTTTAAATACAAAATGTATGTACCTTTAGTATTACAATGTGCCTTAACACTTGATCCTGTTGATTATGTTATGGAATATGAATATGATCAAGTATTTAGTGTTCTAGAAGAAGACGAATATTTCTTAATAGAAAATAACACTGTAGATATGAAAAATGTAATTTGGACTAACATTTTAGTTGAAAAACCAATATCTGTTACTTTGCCGAATGCATATGATATCTTAAAAGAACGTGGTATTGAAATCATCCAAGACGATGACATTTTTGAGGAGGAGTAAAACATGGGAGCTATAGCTCAACAAAGACGTGTTTCTAAAACTCGTAAACTAAAACGTCGTACTCATTATAAAATTTCTGCACCTGGTATGGTTAAATGTCCTACATGTGGTGAAATGAAATTAAGTCACCGTGTATGTCCTGTATGTGGTTACTACAATGAAAAGAAGATCGTTGAAGTAAAAGTTAAAGAAACAGAACAAGTAGAAGAAAGCACTACTCCTAAAAAAGGTAGAAAAGCTAAAAAAGAAGAAAAATAGTTTTTAGCTAATGCTTTTATTTTAATGAAGCGCATCGGAGGATGCGTTTTTTCATTTTTATGATATAATAGAAATAGGTGATAATTATGGAATTAAAACATTATTCAGTTTTATTAAATGAAAGCATTGATATGCTAAATATAAAAAATGATGGGATTTACGTTGATTGTACTCTAGGTGGTGGAGGACATTCAAGTTTAATTTTATCAAAACTATCAAATGGTCACTTATACGCGTTTGACCAAGATATTGATGCAATAAATATTGCTAGACCGCGATTAGAAGCGATTAGTAATAACTTTACAATCATTAAATCAAACTTTGTAAATATAAAAGAAGAATTAAATGAACTTGGAATAACAAAAGTTGATGGTATTATTTTTGATCTAGGTGTTTCAAGTTTTCAATTTGATATTCCTGAACGTGGCTTTAGTTATCGTTTTGATAGCCCTCTTGATATGCGAATGAATAAAGAAATCGATTTTAGTGCATATGATATTGTTAATTCTTATTCACAAGAAGAACTTTCCAAAATATTTTTTGAATATGGAGAAGAAAAATTCTCAAGAAATATCGCAAAAAATATTGTACAATCAAGAAAGGTAAAACCGATTGAAACTACATTTGAACTTGTAGAGATCATTAGAAAGTCTTTACCAGCTGCCGTTTTAAGAAAACAAGGACATCCTGCTAAACAAGTATTCCAAGCACTTCGAATTGAAGTAAATCATGAACTTGATTATTTAAAAGATGCACTTAAAGATGCACTTGAATTATTAGATATTAATGGCGTTTTATCGGTAATTACATTTCACTCTTTAGAAGATAGAATCGTAAAGAATATATTTAAAGAAAAAGTTACATTAAATTTACCAAAAGGAATTCCTTTTATTCCAGAAGGCTATGAAATTAATTATGAACTAATTAATAAAAATGTAATTTTACCAAGCGAAAAAGAACTTGATGAGAATAATCGCTCACATAGTGCTAAATTAAGAGGTATTAGAAAAATAAAATAACTGTAGGAAAAACGAACAAGTTCGTTTCCCTACAGTTTTTCTTATTTATAGAATTCAAATGAATATGTAAATAATTTTGAATCACCAACATTTAAATTGATAATATCTTTTTTATGTTCATAGATACCATCATGGTCACTAGCATCAGCACATCCATGCCAAGGTTCAAGACAAATAAAGTTAGCAAAAACATTATTATTAGGTGTCCAAATACCAAGAGAGTTAAAACCATCAAATGTAAATGAAAGTAATGTTTTATCTTGTTTCTTTAGTAAAATATTATCAAAGTTAATGTCATTTAGGACAATTGCATCAAAATCATAATCTTGATAATTTAAATCAAGTCTACTTAAGTTTTCAAATGTTCTGAATACTTTATTAAAGTCGATTGTACCAGTTGTTAAATCAACGCTTGGTGTATGATAAGTTTTCATATTGGAAAATTCTAAGTGATAATCTTCAAACTTATCACTATATAGTGGAACTTTAAAAGCAGGATGTAATCCTAAATTAAATGGCATTACTTCGTTTGATGTGTTTTTTACAAGAATTGAAGATTCTAAACGATTATTTATAAGAGTATAGTTAATTATTAGTTCAAAATCAAAAGGGTAAACTGATTTTGTTGATTCATTACTCTTTAATGAAAAGCTAATAGAATAATCATTTTGTTTTACAACTTCCATTTCTGTGTCTCTTAAAAAACCATGTTTTGGAAGTTTATAGTCTTTTCCTTTAATATTTGTAATATCATTTTTAAATTTACCAATATTTGGGAAAAGAATAGGTGCAGAACGACCCCAATATTTTTTATTAGAATCATGAAGTCTTTGTTCATTATCAAAAAGAATCGATTTGATTTCAGCTCCTACTGATTCAATTGTTACTTCTAGGTTATTTGATTTTATTGTATATAACATATTTATACCTCCAACAGTAAATATTATATCAAAAAATAATATATTTTTTAGATATAATACTTTTTTTATTTTATTTTTCATATATTTAAGTATGAAGAAATGTAAGAAAAATATAATTAGTTCTTTTAATCTACCATTATCAAAAAGAAGTTTTGGTATAAGGGTAATTTCAATTTATATATTAGTGATACTAGTTTTTATTAGTGTATTTATAAGACTATCTTATGTTAAAGTATCTTTAAATGAAGAATATTATAAAAAAGCTTTAGAATTATGGACTAGAACTGCACCTGTCGAAGGTGCAAGAGGTAATATTTATGATCGAAATGGAAAATTAATTGTAGGTAGTATCCTATCACCTACACTTATTTGTATTCCTTCTCAAGTAGAAAATAAAGATGAAGTTGCAACTAATATATCAAAAATTTTAGGCTGTTCTAAGAATGAGATTTTAAAACACTTAAATAAAAGAGTATCTGTTGAAATTATCAAACCTGCTGGAAGAAAAATATCAGTTGAACTTGCAAGTGAAATAACAAAATTAAAATATAAAGGCATTTATGTGGTTGCTGATACAAAAAGATATTATCCATATGGATCTTTATTATCACATGTTATTGGAATTGTAGGTATTGATAACCAAGGTTTATCTGGTTTAGAATATGTTTATGATGAACATTTGAAAGGAAGTAGTGGTGGAATTAATATTTATACCGATGCTCATGGTAATAACATTGGCGACTTAACAAGTTTTTATGAAGACTCTGTTAGCGGAAATGATATTTATTTAACTGTTGATTTAGATATTCAACTTTCATTAGAAAGAGTTCTTTATAATGCAAGCTTAAACTATAATCCAGAAGAAATAAGTGCAATTGTAATGAATCCAAAAACTAGTGAAATACTTGCGATGGCATCATATCCAACATTTGAACCAGAACATTATCAAGATTATGATCAAAAAATATTTAACAGGAATTTACCAATTTGGTCTAGTTATGAACCTGGTAGTGTGTTTAAAATTGTAACTTATTCTGCAGGGCTTGAAGAAAAGAAGTTTTCTTTAAATGAAACATTCTATGATCCAGGATATAGAATTGTAAGTGGTGTAAGAATTAAAGACTGGAAAGCTGGTGGGCACGGTAAACAGACTTTTCTTGAAGTAATTCAAAACTCATGTAATCCAGGTTTTATGGAAATTGGCGAAAGACTTGGAACAGAAACTTTATTTAAATATATTAAAGCTTATGGATTTGGCACAAAAACTGGAGTTGATTTACTTGGAGAAAGCTCAGGGATTTTATTTAAGGAAGAAAACGTAGGTCCTGTTGAGCTTGCGACGAGCTCATTTGGACAAGGAAATAGTGTAACAATGTTACAACTTGTTAATGCTGCTTCGGCTGCTGTTAATGGTGGAATACTTCACAAACCATATATTCTATCAAAAATTATGGATAAAAACAACATTATTTTAGAAAAGAGACCTGTAGAAATTAGAAGGGTAATAAGTGAAGAAACATCTAGTCAAATGCGTTACGCTCTTGAATGTGTTGCGTCACTTGGTACTGCAAGATCAGCTTATATAGATGATTACCGGGTAGGGGGTAAAACAGGAACAGCGTATAATCATTAGGCACCTTTTTATTTAAATTAAGTTATACTGGATTTTAAAGATTTTCTAAATTTTTTAGTTTTTTAGGACATTTATATTTTATTTTCTTATAAAATATGATAAAATATTACTAACTTATAAATAATTATATTTATTTAAGGAGATAAATATGAAGAAATTACGTACAATTATTCTTTTTACGTTGTCAATAATTTCAATATTAATTATCGGATTACTTATCTGTATTGGAATTTGTAATAATGATAAAAATCATTATTTTGTTAATGACACATTAAAAGATGGAAACGGTCAATCTGCAAAAGTAATTTTACTTGCAGGACAATCCAATGCATCTGGATGTAGCTTAGATCAATATTTAAAGAAAAATGTATCTGAAGAAAAATATCAAGAATATGAAGAAGGATATGATAATGTTTATATAAATTATTATTCTACAAACATGAATGTATCAAGAGAATTTGTGAAATGTCGAAACAAACAAGGTGATACAAATGAAATGTTTGGCCCTGAACTTGGGCTTGCAGAAGAATTAAATAAAAAGTATCCAGATCAATTGTTTTTTATTATAAAGTTTGCTTGGAATGGAAGTAATCTTTATAATCAATGGAAATCACCTTCAAGTTTTGGAAGCACTGGAAAATTATATAAAGAATTCATACAATATACAAAAACAAGTTTAGAGTATTTAGTTATGAAAAATTATGATATTTCTATAGAAGGAATATGTTTTATGCAAGGTGAATCTGATTCATATGTAGAATCAGTCGCAAAAAAATATGAAAACAATTTAACAAACTTTATATATGATTTAAGATGTGAGTTTGTTGAATATTCATCAGCTGATGGTATAGCATTTATCGATGCTTGCATAGCTGATAATCCATCTTTATGGATTCATTGTAAAATTATTAATGATGCAAAAGCAAATGTTGCTAATTCATCTGAGCAAAATGTTTTAATTGATACAAATTTATATGGTTTAACTTGTGTATATGAGCCCGTTAAAACTCCTGATACAGCTCATTATGATTCACTTAGTCAAATTAAATTAGGTCAATTGTTTGCAGAGCACATTTCTTTATTTTTTGATAAATAAAATTAATAAGAGGTTTTATGAAAAATAAATTTATAATATTATTACTTGTTGTATTAAGTACTTTTTTAATTAGTTGTAATAAACCAAGTCAAACAAAAGAAGTACAATTAAATGAAATTTCAGCTATTGAAGTAGGAGAGAAAGTTACACTTGAAGTTAATTTAGTTAATTTAAGCGATCCAATATTCTTTGAAAGTTCAAATACTGATGTTATAAGCGTTGATCAAAACGGAGTAGTAATTGGTTTATCTGAAGGTATATCAAATGTTACTGCTTATGTAATTAATAACGAAATTAAATATTTCGATACAATTGAAATTCAAGTTATTAAAAAAGAAGAGCCACATCAACATATTAGTTGTTTAGAGTGTGGTAAATGTTTATCAGATGATTGTCCGTTATTAGAAGATAAATGTGAAGGACATGAACCTCTAATTGATGAGCATGAATGTTCTTTATTTAAATCTGACTGGATTAGCATCAACGGTGAATTATGTGGAGAAGATATTGACCAACATATAATTTGTACTAAATGTGAAAAAGTTTTAGATGAAAGAACTGTTGATCTTGAACATGATTTTAATATTGAAATATTAGTTCCAAAAACTTGTGAACAAAATGGTCAAACTAAATATACATGTAAAAATTGTGATTTAACTTTTGTTGATACTGAATATAAAGAAGGACATGTTCAAGATGAAATAAAAGTTGTTTTACCAGCAACTTCAAATACTCTTGGTACTAAACAAATTAAATGTAAAAATTGTGACCATATTATTTCAGAATTTAATTATGTAGATAATGCTTATCATAAAAATGGTAAATTAAGCATTAATGGTAGAGATTTAGTTAATCAATATGGTGAAAAATATCAGTTATATGGATTAAGTACACATGGTCTACAATGGTTTAGTTTTGTAGTTAATTTTGATACTATTTGTGAAATTCAAGAAAATTTCGGTAACAATGTAATTCGACTTGCTTTATATACAGATGAAAACGGATATTGCGATGGAAATGAAAACACAAAAAGAAGAATGTTAGAAGCACTTCATCGAGGTATTGATATTGCAACTGATTTAGGTCTTTATGTTATTGTCGATTGGCATATGGTAGGTGCTGAAAATGTCTTAGACAAAAATCCATTAACATATTTAGAGGAATCAAAAGAATTTTTCGCATATATTTCTGAATATTATAAAGATCAAGATAATATTTTATATGAAATAATGAATGAACCTAATGGTTCTACAACATGGGCTGATTGCAAAAAGTATGCAAATGAAATTATTCCAATCATAAGAAAAAATACTGATGCAGTAATTTTAGTTGGTAATCCTAAATGGACTGCTGATTTAAATTCTGTAATGAAAGATCCACTTGTAGGTTATAATAATATAATGTATACTTATCACTTTTATGCTGCGGATCATAGAAGTACTACACAAGTTGTTAATGCATATGACAGCGGCTTCCCGGTTTTCATTAGTGAATTCGGTTTTATGGAATCTTCAGGTGATGGTAGTATAAGTGAAACTAATGGAAATAAATGGAAAAAAGTATTAGATGATAGAAACATTAGTTATGTAGCTTGGAATATCTCTAATAGTAAAGGTTCTGCATCAATTTTTAAATATAATACTTCTAATCTAAAAGATGTAAGTGATGCTAATTTAAAAGAATGGGGA